>ERZ1034379.339-NODE-339-length-8792-cov-2.219297_pt1 | contig 8792 bp, 10 predicted proteins | sample MGYA00520614_ERZ1034379 | MGnify/ENA primary metagenome ERZ1034379 (study PRJEB33736, sample SAMEA104288465) | Azolla filiculoides | biome: Urban; feature: water surface; material: ditch water | place: Netherlands | collected 2014 ... | reverse complement strand
GGATTGGACGGGCCGACCAGCGGCACGCTCCAAGTTGGTGCTTGTGTCATGAAATCTCCATGCGAAATCGCCCCGCGCGGCATGCCGGCGGGCTTGTTGAGGATGGCGCTTGGCGCCGATTTTGGGGTGGTTAGGCGGCTAGACGTCCAGCTGCACGGCGAGCGGCGCGGTTGCCGGCGAACGGAATCACTGTCGAATGAGCGGCAAACGGCTGGATGTACTCGCCGATTTTATCGTCCCACGTGTGGACTCGGTCGCAGCGGGCACCACTGGCGTCGACGATCGTCATGTCGATCCATCCGCCTACGCGATGCTTGGGCACGTCGCCCTTGCCTTGGCGGTTGATGGTGACGCTTGGTTGTTCACGCATGAAGCCGAGAACGGTGACGCCAAGGTTGCGCACGAAATCCTCCTGGCTTTCGCCCGGCAAAGGCGGCCTGATCGAAGCCATGCGTGTGATCGGAAAATCGCTGCCGCGGAATGACGTCTTCCCGAACTGCTCGACGGTAAACGGGACGACCCCGGCATGCGTCGCGGTCTCAGGTTCAGGAACAGTCTGAAAACCAAGGTGCATGATCCCGCGGGTCTCGGACCACACGGCCATGTACGCCATGACGTCCTTGCGTTCAGCCGGTGCGTCGCGGTACGTTTCCGCCATATCGTGCAGAAACAGCGGCAGGAACTCGTCGACGAAAACGTCGATGCCATGCTTGTCTGCTTGAGCAGCAAGGAACTTGGCAGCTCTTGCGCCGAGATCGGCGTCGCCGTGCGTCGTAATTGCGAACGGGACTCGCTCGCTGAGCTCAACCTTGCGGACGAACTGCCGGACGATGCCGTCTGGCGAATACGCAGCCGCATCGGTGAACAAGTATGACCGCCCGTCATTTTCGATTCCGAAATATGCACTCATTTAAAGAAACCTCCGAAATCGTATGACCGTTCACGGCCGCACAGCGCATTGCCAATCGAGTCAGCGAATGCGGCACCAATATCGCCGCCGTTGTTCAGCAGCTCGGACCTGAAGTCGGACGCGAAATTCTTCAGGTCTCCCCGAAGCTCTTCCGTTTGTAGCGACTGCCTGATTTTACCGGCTTCAGCGCTTCCCAGATCTTCCGACAGGCCGTACTGTCGTAGCGTGGTCGTGATTTGCTTGTCCTGTTCGGATAGCGAGTTAAACCGCAAGTCCATAAGCAGGTCTTGCTGTAGCTTCGCCTTCGAAAGCACTGTCGAATATTGCTTGTAAAGCTCGACCTTCTGCTCGATTTCCTTGCGCTGCGCAGCGCTAAGTGACCGCCCCTTGTCTTCGGCGGCCTGAAACAGATCCAACGAGAACCGTGCGGCGTCAGCCTCAATGCCGTACTTGCCAAGCAGTTCTATTTCCTGCTGGACTTGGCCGATTCTGTCGCTTGCCGTCTTGAGCAGGTCTCGGTAGGCGTTTGCGGCCTTCTGCGCTGCAGTTTCCGCTTTTTTGCTGGCGGTTTCTTGCCCCGGCAAGCCCTCAAGCTCGATGTTGGGGCGGGAGCGCGGTGTGGGGCCGGACTCCGGAGTGTTGAAGCCTGAACCCTGTATCGGGCCATCCGCGCCACCCCAAGGGTTGCCGCTAGAGTCGCGCATTCCACCCGTAGCCGGGTCGAAACTACGCCATGCGCGTTCGGGGATTGCCCGCGACGCGGAGCCGGTAGCGCTCTTGACCTTGTCGTTGGCGACTGTGGCGGCTTTCGCCAGCCTGTCGAAGGCGGCAGAGAAGTCTTCAAGCGCCGGAACGCCAGTTCCCTGAACGATCGCCGCAAGAGCCTGCTGGACGCGGTTTACGTCTTCAATCTCAAGCTTGCCGTCCGCAGCGGACTCAGAGAACTGCTCAAACGCTTTTTGCAGGTTTATGATGACTTCGTCTTCGTCGCCGGCCGCGCGTAGATCCTGCACAAGCGCGGCGATGGATTCGCGCGTAGTTGTGATCTCACTGACAACGTCGGAAAGCGCAATCGAATTGAAGATTGCCAGGCCTTCGCGAAGGTCTGTGTTCTCCTGCACCCTGTTTAGTTCGTCGGTGTATTTCTTGAGTTCGGGAAGGACGTCGCCCCACTTATCAGCGATTCGCTGAATAAGTTCGGCTTCCTTCTTGAGCACTTCCTCCGACTTGCCACCAAAGTCAAACGACCCGAAATACTGAATCGCGGCGGCGCCAGCAGCAACAAGGCCAATGGTCGCAAGAGAGACAGGATTGATGACAGATAGAAAGGCGGCACTAAGGCTCTTCACCGCGCCCGCGGCGCCCATGGGGCCAAGTACCGCTGAAATCTGCGTACCCTGCTGGAGGGCGATCTGTAGCGGGCTCATGCCCATCGCAGATGTTACGGCGATGTCCTGAAACTGCGCGGCAAGATTGGCGGTGTTGAACGATCCCCCACCACCGCGGCTTGACGGCGTATCTGCCAGAGCCGCGTTGCGCCCCTTGATGGCCGCTGTAGACGCAAGAGCCGCCTGCCGCTCGCGGCTGATTGCGGCGGTCATCTCATTCGCGGATATGGCGCCTATGGCGTGCGCGCGCTTGATGTCAGCGACGGCGGCCTTGTAGCCATTGATCGTATTGAACAGCGGCGAATAGCGAGCGCGAAGGCGCTCCAGCTCTTTGCCTTGGTCGGCCAGCGCGCCGGTCCACTCTTTCGACGCCTTCGTGCCAATGCCAACCATGGCGTTGATGCGCGTCTGCATGGTGGTGGAAATCGAATTGTCGATCGACTTGCCGACGGCCGTAAACTGCTTCTGAACTGTCCCGGACAGGCCGGCAAGGTCGCGTTCGATCCTCTGAATGGACCGACGAAGCGTTGCCTGATCGGTCGATATCGAGATAATCAGGTCTTCGCTATTGTCAGCCATGGGCAAGGCCTCGCGCGCCGCGATGGGCGTTCGTTTGGGTCATAGTGGTTTCCTTTGGGGTTAAACGGCGAACAGCGACAGGTCGCTTAGATCCGCATCGTCGTAAGAGGACCGGCCAGACGCGCCTTGCGCGGCTCGTCCTGCGCTAATGATCGCCGCAACGGCGGGGTCGATCTTGTCGATTGATTTCTCTTTCAGCGGGCGTCGATTGCCGCTGGCGTCGGAATACAGAACGACGTTGCCGACGGCCCACCGCAGCATCGGATTGCCGCCGTGCACGAGCCGGCGCTCGAACATCGCCGCTTCAAAATCTATGACAGGCCGCGCGAATGTCGCGATGTTTTGCGGAAACTCGGCAACCGGCAGGCCGTCTTCCTCAAGGGATTTCATGACGTCCTGCGCATGCCAGCGGTCAAAGGCTACCTCCTCGACTTGGAACCGATCGCAAAGGCCTCGAATATAGTCCTCGATCATCTCGAGGTCGATCGTGTCGCCAGGACATGCAGTAAGCCAACCTTGCTCCACCCACAGCGCATAGGGCACGCCGTCCGTACGGCGGCGGATAGCGCCTTCAGGGCAGAACGATTGAACGTGGATCGCCATGCGGCCATCACCCATCGGAATGGCAACGGACACGGCGGCCAGGTCGATACGTTTGGCAAGGTCAACGCCGATCCAAGCCGGCCGGCCTTCGAGTGCCGTAAGATCCAACTCCCCGGCGTTTTCGTCCCAGACGTCAAGCGACCACTCCGGATTCGCCGCGCCGTCCAGCCAGACGTTAAGGTGCAACTGCCGGAACATCTCGCGATCAGACGGCCGATGCTCGGCTTCTTTCACCATCTGGCGAAGGCCATCGATGTCGGGGTATGGTGGATCGCAGGAAAGGCCGGGGTTTACACGATGCCAAACCGCTTCGTCACGGTAATCCTCGTCCGGGTCTGCTTCGAAAAGAATCGGCAGAAAGGCGGCGTTATCGATCTGGCCGGTGGCTACAGACTTGGCGTATTTATAGGTCTCATAGGCGATGTTCTCGTGACCGATGCCGGCCGTGGTCGTGACCACCAGCAGAGAGCCGGGAGTCTTGACGAGCCCGGTCTTGATCGCGTCCCACAGATCGCGCTTTTTCCAAATATGGAGCTCGTCGACGAGGGCGAAAACAGGCGTGCGCCCGTGCGCAGTGGCTGCATCGGCCGACATTGAGCGGTAAAACGTGCCGCTCTTCTTGTGCGTGATGCGGCTTTTGTCGTTCGCCGTGTGGATCTGAAACGCTTCCTCCAATCGAGGATGCGCCTCGACAATGCCCGTCATCTCTTCAAAGGCGATGCGAGCCTGGTCGCGGTCGACGGCTGCAGACATGACCTGCGAACGAGGAATGCGCTCAGGTCCGAGATGCAGCATCGCCATGGCCGCGCCGAGGCTGGTCTTGCGGTTGCCGCGGGGAATGAGGGCGAACACTGTCTTGATCCGGCGCGTGCCGTCTGGCTTTGTGTCACCATAAACCTTGCGAATGATCCGCTCTTGCCACCGATCGAGCTGGAATGCGCGACCCGGCGCCTTGGATTTGGGATGCTTCAGGGCTCGCAGAAAGCGAACTGCGGCTTCACCCTTGCCATGCGGATCCGGAATCGGGCTGTCGTCGAATACCCATGAGGGGAAGCTAGATGTCGCCGAGGGCGTCGTCATCGTCATTACCTGCGGCGCCTCCCTTATTCTTCATGCGGCTTGCCGGGGTCAGTCCAAGCTCTGCGGCCAAACGGCGGCTAGCTTCGACCGCCTCCTTGACCAGCGTCGTTGCGGGGTGGCGCTTGAGTTCGCCTGTGGGTGAGATGTATGTCGGGCCGTCTCGTGCCACGATCGCCTCAGCCTGGCGCATGTTCGCCACAGCAAGACAGTAGGCTTCGACTGTTCCGAGCTCGTGCGCGGCAATCTTCCGATCAGCTACCAGCTGCCGCCACTCGGATTTGGCGTGTGATGGAAGCCAGGACGGCGGATTGGGCGCCGATGCCAGCGCGCCGTCGAGGGCGGTGACCGCCGCCTTTCTACCGCGCGCCATATGCTGCGTCCTTCAGCTTTTCGAAGACCGCCACCTCTAGGGCGCGCCGTGTCTTGCTTTCGCGTGGCAGCGAAATCGCGCCGCGGACACCGACCGGACGACCTGGCACTGCGATATACAGATCGCCGTCGGCATGCATTCGGCGGATCTTGCCACCGACAACTCGGAAATCGCCGACCCGCGCGTTAAAGATCGCGATGCCGTCCGATTGCGCCCCGGGCATATGCTTCAGCCAGAACTTTTCGATAATGATGTCATTCGAATGCATAGCTGCGACGCTCCCTGACAACATCCCAAACGGTGAATGGAGTATCCTCAAAGCCGCCGCTGTTAGTCGCTTCGCGGTTCTCGAACCAATGGCCTACCAGGGTCATGATCGCCTCTTTGATATCGGCCGGCACGGTTTCGAATTCTTCGGTAATCGAATAGCCGAGGAGCGATTCAAGGTGGGCCTCGGCCGCATCCATCTTCGCGACGATCAAATCGTCTTCATCGCCGTGATAGACGCGCAGATGTTCCTTGACGTCGGCAAGCACCAGAATCGTCATAGTTGAAATCTCCAATTAGATTGAATTGCTCGTTGTTGACCCACGCTGGTCCAAGCCGAGCGGTGGGAAGTTGCGACCCGAGCCCGGTTGTGTGAAGGTGCGTAATGTTCCAACGAGGAGTTGTTGAAGTGCCGCCGAAAAAGAACACTAAAGCCTACAGGGAAGAGTACGTTCGGGTGCACTACGGCATCCACATGGATAGCCTCGAAGTCAGGAGCGTATGGGAGCGCCGCGATGGAGTTCTCTCTCAAGGCGGGTTCACACATCACGTACTGCCGGGTCGGCGTGCGGAGTCTGAATTGATTATCGTGTTTGGTATTGGCGACATTCGCACGTTGCCAATACACATGGTACAGAGTCACAGCGATCAGACGCGTAAGGAACTTGAGGCCATCGCAGAAGCCAAGCGAGCCGAGAGGGTCGAGGGTAAAGACCAATCCTAACGCCCGAACGCACCCTCGCTCTTGATAGCCTTCCGACGATTGCAGCTGTCGTGATACGGCTGCCAGTTGGAGCGCGACCAGAACAATCGCTTGTCACCTTTCGGCGCGATGGCGTGGTCGACCATGTTGGCCTCACGACCGCAGCCACAGGCACACAGCGGAGCGCCTAGCGCTGCCAGCCACGCCTTGGACTCCTTGGCCCACTTGCCGTCGTAACCACGGCTGGCAGCGCTCCCGCGTGCAGCGTCGTTGTCCTTCTGCCTTGCTGCTGCATTGCGCACCTGACAGTCGCAGCGCGTGCCTTTGGGCACGGCAAAGCCGCAAGGGCATATGACGTTGACCATAATACTTCTTCCTATTCTTGATGTTTTGTGGTATACTTAAACAGTAGATCAGGAATATCTCTTGGTCAGAATAAGGAGAATAAATGAAATAATGAACAAGTTACTTAAAGATTTTTGTAAGCACATTTTGATTAGATTTATAGTTGGTTTTATTTTCGAGTATTTTGAATAATTGCGCACTTAAATACTAACGGCGACCAGCGTCACGCTGGCCGCCAAGGCGGTGTGCAAGACCGCGTTGCGCATGGGTCACAACTCCCACACTTCACTGTGCATGCTCGCGATTACAGGATATGCGGCGGGCGCTTGCATGCTGTTAGGCGTCAGTGCATCAGCCTTGGAGGTCCCCCCGCCTTAGCTGTTAGGCTACGGGCTTTGAAGCCGCGTCGCCCTTGATGATGACGGCGCCAGCCGCAATGCTGGTGCCTGAATTCTTGGTGGTCACGAGGCGCAAATAACGCTTGTTTCCGATATAAGACTGCTTCGCCACGCTAGACGCCAGCAGCACCGCAGGCAGCGTGCCGATCAGGTCAGCGGCCGCAACGTCGGTGAAGTCACCGCTGGTCGTCGTGTCGCTTTCCTGCAGCTTTGCGGTGAAGTTGCCGCTCGAAACGATGGCGCCGGTATTGATCACCACCATGGCCGAGTTGAAGCCGAGCAGGTCAATGGCGGCGCTGGTGTCAGTGGCAGCAAGAACCTGAGGAACGAGCGCCTGAACGACGCCGAGATTGTGTGCGATATCGCGCATGGAATATCCTTTCAAAAGGGAAGTAGGGCGGCGCTATGGCCGCCCGTTGATGGATGCGCGATTAAGACGCGATCTTGAGCTTGCGGATCGCTTCAGCCATGACCACGTCAGCACCTACGCGGCGGCGGGCATGGAAGCGAACCTTGCCGGTTGTTGCCTGGGTGTACGGGTCGCGCAGCATCGACATGGCGACACGGTCGTAAATCCGGTACGCGCGATTGAAGTCACCGAACGCGATCGGGAAAGCGTCGCCAGCGACGTCGGGCATGTCGACGGCCTCGATGATCGGGCGGCCAAGTAGCGTGGACGGCTGGCCAGCCTGAAGAGATGGCTGCCAAAGGTACGCGCCTGTGCCGGACTCCTTCAGCTTCATCACCGCGGCAAGAGTTGTGCCGTTCATCAGCCAGACGCCATTGTTGCGGTAAACCGCCGGCAAATCGTACATGATCGAAATCAGGCTATCGCCAATGATGGCCGAGGCTGAACCGGAGTTTACTTCAGTGATGCCGGTGGCGGACATGAAGCCCATGGGTTTCTTGAAGCCATTCCCATTCACCAGCGCGACGCCTTCGAGCCGGCCGAACTCTTCAGCCAGGTCGCTGGCGACTTCTGCCTCGACGTTGACGGCAGAATCTTCGAGCAGCTGGACCGATACGTCGACGTATGCAGCCATCTCATGAACCGGAATTTCAAGCTGGCCGTATGCCGATTCCGTGCCGGTCCGGGTCTCGGTTTCGCCAACCCATGCGGCCGTCGGCGTACCGGTCCGTTTCGGCAAGATGACGGACGAGGCAGACGTCGAGCCCACGCGGGCCGCCATGCGAACCGGGCTGTATTCGACAATGCCCTTCAGGATCTCGGTGGAGAATTCAGCCGGGGCAAGGTAGCCGCCGCGAGTGTCATCGGACACAACAAGCGACTTGACCTCTTCCGCAGGCATGCGCTCGGCGCCGTGACGAATGAAGCCTTCGAAGGCCTTTCGCTCGAGCGATGGCTCGTTGTCGTTGGTTGCCTTGCCGATGATTGCCGGGCGGGCAAGCGCGGTTTCTGCAGTCTCGAGACGCTTGGTTACGAGCGCGATGTTGTCGTTTGCGGCCTTCAGTTCGAGGGCCAGATCTTCGACGGTCTTGGTGTTCTCTGTCGCTGCGGTCATGGGTAGTTCCTTAATTTGGGAGATTTGCGCGCCGGGGTGCGCTGGAATGGCGACGAGGCTGATTTCGATCAGGTCCAAGTCGGTGATCGTCCGTCCGCCACCTCTTCGAGGAGCGGCTTTCTTGGTCATGAAGCCAACCGACAGCCCCGTGACCGATTTTGCCCGCACGAGCGCGCGGACTTCTTTGGCTCGGATCACGTCGTCGACAAGCAGCCGGCCCTTGACCTTCAGGCCGTCGGGCTCGACAGAAACGCTGTCCCATGTGCCAACCGGCTGCGCTTGGTCGTGGGCGAAGAGCATGGGCAGCGACTTGCCGATTGCACTGGCGAAAGCCTCTGGCGTGATTACGTCGCCAACGCGATCAGCGCCGGAGAAGTCCCAAGCCTTGCCCTCGACCAGTCCGGTATCGTCAGCCGTAAACGCGGCCTTGAATTCAATTCGATCAGGCTGCACTCGCGGCCTCCTTCGGTGGTGGTGTGTTGTCGTTGGCCGGCTGCGCAGTATCGATCGCTGGGTTAGCGAACTCTTCGCCACCAGCGCGCGGCTGCATGCCGAGCCAGTCTCGCGCCTCATTGGGATTGAGCACGCGGGCCGTGATGAGAGTCGAGATTGCCGTTGCGCGGGCC
>ERZ1034379.332-NODE-332-length-8937-cov-18.330106_pt1 | contig 8937 bp, 2 predicted proteins | sample MGYA00520614_ERZ1034379 | MGnify/ENA primary metagenome ERZ1034379 (study PRJEB33736, sample SAMEA104288465) | Azolla filiculoides | biome: Urban; feature: water surface; material: ditch water | place: Netherlands | collected 2014 ... | reverse complement strand
AGATACATGGATATTAGGCTATATGCTTAGCCTAAACTTGTGGGCAATATGGGTGCAATATTAGACTATCGAAATGCTTAATCTAACAAAGAATAGCATAAATTACACCTTAATTGTGTGTTTGACATTCTGTTTATATTAGACACCATTACTCCACTTGGATGAACGTGGGAGAATTAGTGTTGGCATAAGCATAAACTCTAAACAATAAGGAACCACCAGCTTTTACTTATCAAAATACAATTGAACACATCAACCACCTTAAGTTTGTTAAGTTCTAGAAAGGAAAACATTACCATTAAGTACAAGAGAATGCATCAACCATCTAATGTTGATAGATATATTTAGAAGATTCTTTTTTTGTTTAGGAGAAATGACATGAGTATAAACATTTACAAGGCTTCATATGGCAATCAAATGAAACCCTAAATAGGCTATATGCTATTTTCACCCAAATTGGAAAATTAGCACACATCAAATTCATTAAATGATTCCTTGATCAAATTTCTCATTTTTAAACACCCTCATTGACTAAGATCAACAAAGACCCAAATTAACAAATATTTTCCATTTTGAATAGATTAAAATGGATTTTGCATTACAAGGTCTATGTTGGAAGTGGATAGAGCAAATCTCATTTAATTTTTTTTTTTTTATTTTTTTTTTCCTCAAAGATTTTCCTCATTAGTATTAAAAACCATGTAAATGATACAACTTAAGCTCATATGTCAAAAAGCTTACAATTTCATGTACAATGATATACTATAATCCTAAGACCAAAAAAGAACTCGATAAAAATACTTTTCCCCCATTCTGTTATGCTTCACTATTAATCAAGAAAGGGTCCAAGGAAGTTGATAGTTCCATTGAAGCCCTTGAGTTGATTCAGAGAATATGGGTAACTTTTTCCATAAGTGAAGGAGCTTCTTCTTTCTCTTATTCACAGTCTCTGGTGAACCATGCATGTTGTCATATTGTCCGCGAACTACAGCCACCAAGTTCTCCCATATCTCACGCAAGACATCTGAGAGGCAGTGATATATCGCACCATAACGTCGATTACATCGACATTTCCATAATGCCCATAACGTTATTGTAGTCATAGTTTTCCATATATGGGCAGATCGTACCTGCTTTCGAGGTTGTTGAAAGGGGCTGACCAATATCAATCTTCCATTTTGTACCATCATTGCCTCTTGCACATCGTTTGCCTCATACAACATCAAACTGGAATGTAGCACTCCCCACATTGCAGATCCCCAAGAAAATAAGCAACCAACATTGATTGTTAAAAATAACGAAAGCACTTTATTCCATACTTGTTGAGCCAAGGAACATGACCAAAGGGCATGCTTGGTAGTCTCTTGCACTTCGTGGCAAAAGTCACATTGTCGGAGATTAGGTGTTACATTTCCTTTCAATGAGTGACCAACTGGTAAGGCCATATGCACTAATAGCCATCGGAAGAGAATAAATTTAGTTGGCCCCTTGAATGACCAAATCCATCTCCAGTAGGTTTTCAAATGCAAAGTAGAGACCCCCCAAGTGGTCCAATGTTTCTGAGCTGCTGGTATTCTTGCATTCCTAGAAAGCAATAGTGCTCTTCCGAGTTTTACTGAGTATTGAAAGAAAGGAACCTTTATGATCTGTTCCCCCAAGGAATGTGACCAAAACCAGCCCCCCGGATCCCATGTTAATCTTGCAACCGGATCCTTTGCATATAACCACAACATATCACATTTATGAGCAATTGAAGGATAAGGATCGAGAATCCATTTCTTTCCAATTTTAGCAACAACTCTAACTGGTGCACTTCGCAAGTGCTGTAAATAACTGCATTCTAAGGTGTAAGCCTGTAGTGTATGATTGTCTAGGACCTTAAAGTAAGAAACACACCCATTAGGTGAAACCGCCTTAACAACCACCAACGTGTCATTTATGAAGCATCCAAACCACATATGTTCCTCCGTGGGTTGAAAGGTTGTAGAAAACGAAGAATACGTTGCTGATATACTAGCAGTCATTATCTTGGCACCATGCACTGATTGTAATTGTGCAAGCCGGTCTTCTTGTGACATTTGCTGAAATTGATTCCACGTTCGTACAGATGCAGCAGGCCCATTATCCAATTTCCCCCAAGCAAGGTGAGTTCTCAAGCCCAACACTTTTCCTGCATTATCTCGAAATAAGGAATTGGCAAGAAGAGGTTGATTGAGTAACGCATCCCACGTGGAAGGCTTGTCCTTAAGCAAAAATGACTTAATCACATCCCATGCCCTTATAATTCCTAGCAAAAATCTATTGGATGCAAGATCTCGCCTTGGTGTTTGTACATCATTCAGGAATAACCATTTTAAAGAGGGTGCCCAAACACCACCCGTGTTAGGACTTAATTGCATTAACTGATTTAGAAATAACTCTTTCCAAGATTCTGATCGTGGCAATAATCCTCTAATCACAAACTTAGTCAAAAGGGCTCTTGACTGCATTAACGGATCTATCAAACCCAAACCTCCATTGTTTTTAGGTTGAATTAACACATTCCAAGCAACTTTGGCTATTGTTGGAGATCCTTGTTTCCCCCCCCAAAGGAAATTCCGGATCAAACTTTGCACTTTCGTTATTGCAGATCTTGAAAATAGCCAAACAGATGCTATAAACCACATTGAAGCCAACAATACAGAGTTGGCTACAACAACCCGGCCTGCAAAGGACAATTGTTGGGCATCCCAATGTATTAGTTTACGTTTTATTGATAGTAGTAGTGGTGATAACATTGTTTCTGGCCGCAAATCTATGCCAACCATACACCCCAAATAACGAACTGGTTCACCATGATGAAGCCATCGGAATGAAGGACCTGGATACCAAGTAGGGTGAGTTTCTTCACCTACCCAAATTCCAACTGACTTGTTCCAATTAAGTGATGCGCCAGTAGCATCTGAAAAAACTTGCAAAGCATCTTGCACCCGACCAAGATTTCCAATCTCCCCTTCAACATAAAGGGCAGTGTCATCTGCAAATTCGGCATCCAATACACTAACTTGTGTACAAGGTAATGCTATGCCTTTTATACCTGCCGAAGACGATCTTAGGTAGGAGGACAGGGCTTCCCCAAACAAGATGAAAAGAAACGGGGCGAGAGGGCATCCCTGCCGGACTGACCTGGAGATAGGAAATAATGGCCCATATCCTCCAGCAAACAAGACGGAACTAGAAGCATGCCTATATAGGGCAGAGACACCCTTTATCCATGCAGCAGGAAAGCCTAATCTTGACAACACTGCCTCAAGAAAGTCCCAGTCCACTTTATCATAAGCCTTCTCAAAGTCAAGCAAGATTACTGCAAGTTGTTGTTTATTTTGCTGAGCTAAAGCAACCATTTCCCAAAACAAGAAAATATTATCAAAAATGCTTCTATCTTGCAAAAAGCCAGATTGAGTGTCATGAATAATAGACGACAACAGTGGTCTTAGTCGGAGAGCAATAGTTTTTGCCACGATCTTGTACACATCATTGAGCAATGTAATTGGCCTCCACTTGGAAACTTCATCACACTGGGTATCCGATTTAGGGATCATATATATGACTCCTTCCGTCCATTCTGCAGGCATACTACCACTTGAGAATATTAGATTAACTGCTCTAGTAAGTAGGGGACCCAAAAAATCCCAATAATGCAAATAGAAACCAACTCCTATTCCATCTTTCCCCGGACATACATCCTTTCCTAAGGATTTAGTTGCAGAAAGGACCTCTTGCGGCGTGAATCGTTGCAATAAATGAGATGCCATTACATCTGTAACCTTTTGTTGGATAGTTGCGAGAACAACTTGTCTCTTGTAAAGAGCGTCTTCTGAAAAGGATTCTGCAGACAATAATTGTTGGTAGTAATCCGAGACTATATTTCGCATCTCAGATTCATCTGACGTGTAGGATCCATCAAGCCGTTTCAAAGAGGTAATAGAAAGAGGTTTGTTTTTCCGTTTAAACTGATTAAAAAAATCTTTGTTGACCCGATCCTGCCTTTGTGACCAGCGAGCAACATTACGGTAGTAGAAAAAACTTGAACATTCCTCCTGTTTATGTTTTAAACCGCTTTTCACTTGTTGCAAGTCACAACGTAACATAGATGAAGTTGGATGCCTTTCCAACAGTTGTTGTATTGCTGCAAGAGCGCGACGTAGGTTGGCAATCTCTGAGTTGCAACGATTAACTGATGTTGCAATTATTTTAGTGAATAAAGTCTTTGTGTCGAGTATGGCATTCACCATATTATTAAGCAAACAGTCATCTAAAAAGTTGTAACTGGACCATATCTGAGTGATTGACATCCTGTGATTATCATTAGATTGCAATGAAGGAGGGATACGCAATTGCTTGGAGTATCGCCTCTTGGCAAATGTAACATGTAGCTTCAGAGGATCATGATCAGAGATAACTGAGCCCGGAATAATTCCTAGGCACCCACCAGCCTCCCAAAATACACTACTAGCATAAAATCTGTCTAATCGAGACAAGTTTGTAACAGCCACACTCCCATCTGATCGAGAGAAATGAAGGGATCCTTGTATGCGTAAGAATGAGTGCACATTCCATAAATCAAGCAACCCAAAGGAAAAACAAAAATAATCCCAACATTTAGCCTCACGTCCTGAAATAGTAGTGCCTACACCTCCCAATCTATCAGTGGCATCCTCAATCATATTGAAATCACCTCCCACTAGCCAACAATCCGCTAAATCCGCATAATCAGAAAGAGATAACCATAAATCTGCCCTTTCTGATGCAGAATTAGAGGCATAAAGATTCATAAGGCCAACTTTCTGGGATCCTCTTTTTAAGATAAGGATTTGTGCCCGTTTATTCATAGTCGTGGCTGCTGACACGATGTTAGACTCCAATTGTTGTCTAATAGCAATACATAATCCAGCCTGACGGCCATTAGGGCCAAATGCAGGAACCCAAAAATGAATCCACCGTCCTGGTAAAATGGAACCATACTTCTGAATTCTATCCATGCATAGGTGATGCTCTTGTAGAAACAAAATATCAATAATACCGACATTGGAGCTGCCTAAATCTGATCGTAAGAGTCCTTTAACTCTACGAAAGGCCTGTCCACCCAGGCCTTGTACATTCCAAGAAAGGACATGAAGGGTGTCCATATTACTTAGGTTTTAGAGATGTCCTTTTCTCAAGCAAAGCCTCATGACGGCCTTTCTGAGCACCCTCCTGAGCTCTTGCTTGTCTTTTTAAAATCAAATAATTCCCTGCATACTTATGCACCCTATGCTCTTTAACTTGGTTTTGAGTGGTTTGAGTTGTCAAAGAATCTTGTGAAACTGTAAATTGAAATCCATCACAAGGTATGTCAAGACCCAAATTGCTTGGTTGACCAGAAACAAGTTGTCCTGAGAGATCATCGACCAGATTTGAATTACTAAAGGCTTGGAGCTGTTGATTCTCTCCACTGGTCGTACCACTTTGAGGCATTTCCACATCCAACATATGTTGAGTGTCAACAACCTTTTGCTTTAATTTTTCAGAAGAAACCAAATTGGCAGATGTAGACAACACCAACTGTTGATTCTCCACAATTTTCAAGGGTGGTTGACCTACTACTAACCTCGGGAAGGAGTTAGGCAATTGGGAGGAATGTAGATCTGTTTTTTCTGAGGTAGAAACTGAGTCAAGCCTCTGTTGAGGAAGATAGGATGATGAATGGTCTACAACATTCACCTCCTTTGGGTAGTCTTGTTCTACGTACAAAGTAGAATACCTATTTTGTAAGAGAGGGAATTCCTTTAAACTGTTACTAGCCACATAGTGTGGTTTATCATGATTTACTTGTGAAGATGTCTTCCTATGACCCACCTCAATCCAGCCCTGAGATCTATCTTGAGATGACATTATATTTGTGCTAGGGACATGCTTATCAATGCCTTTAGTAATTTTGGGGCAATTCTTTGCCAAATGTCCAAATCCAAAACATCGAAAACATTGATTTGGTAAGCCCTTATACAAGACTTTCTGAGAAAAAAATTCTTGACTTGGGTCAAGTAAATTTGGCAACAATACAGTTGAGGGTAGAACTGCGGTTTTAGATATCAAAATTTTTGCAGACGCAGCTCCCATTGACTTTTCTTCGTCCTGACGAGGCTTATCATAGGTCTCCAAAACCGTACCAATATTACTAGCAATTAGATGCACAAAAGGCATCCATTCTTTACGCAAATTGGGAAATACCACCATACATGTATGATATAACTGTAAATCATGAAATACCTGGTTTGCGGAGAAGTTGTGAATCCATTTATGGAAGGAGACCCATCCTCCCTTAACTGCCACAGCTTTCTTCCCTAACAAGATCGGCACCATACGTTCTTGTTCGAATTCTATCTGGTAACAATTCCGTCCGAGCATCTGTATATCTGTAATGTTATCGATCTCCTGTTTCAATGCAGCTTGCAACAATAAACGAAGATCGGCGCGTCGAGGACGGATGCCCAACACATGTGCAATGATGTTCCTCTTCTCTATTCGTTGTATCTCTCTTACTACCTGTGCTCGGTCCTGTTCTGACAATAGGAGCTTTACCGCGTTATTCGAAATAGGTGAGATGTCCGGATTTGCTACACTGGAGCCCCGGTTAGACTGTTCGCAATGACGCAATACCTGCTCCTGATTCACAGGTGTATCGATGAAGACCGTCGGCTTTTCTTTAATTATTGCGGAGGACACAGCAACCCCTAGACCCGCCGTGACAGGATTTGCACATACATCAACATCCGCAGGCTGATTGGCGGCAACTGGCTGTATGGCGGTGGCCTGTGAGGCGGCAGTCTGGGCGGAGATGGGCTGAGCGGCGGCAGATGTCCCAATACTGTTTTGCTTCCTCTCTGCGCAGCTTCTCTGTGTCCCTTCTTGGACGCCATCGCTGCTCGTTTTCTTCATCGACTTGTTTTTTGTCATTTCATGTACAAAGCAACAATTGTTGTTGTCGATTGACTTCGGAAACCAATGTCGATGTCCGATCTACAACATGGCGACATGTTCACGTCACGTTGTCGAGTTTTTACGCGCGTGCGTGGAGAAACGAGGCGGGACCACCGGGGTCTTGAACCAAAGAGCAGGTGATAGAAGGGGAAAGAGAGAGAGAGACGCCCGGTTACGAATGAGCAAAGAAACACAGGGACACGGCCCGTCGACACAGAAGACGCGAATGGACACAGAGACGAAGAGACACGAATGTATGTATATTAACAAATGACAAATAAACAACAGAGCACGCGATCGGTTACAACCGAACAGGCCGGCGAACAGATGCCGATGCCTGCTCGTCTGCGCACGAAAGATACACGATGGAGGTGCTGCCAGAAGCACACGGGCGTTCCTCGAAACAGCGCGAGCCTCCCGAAACCTGCAGGAAAGAAGCTATGGAGAATGGAGGAGGAGAAGCGTCCGGTCTGCGATCCGACAACACTTCGTCCTCAACAACGCGCGATCCCCTTTTCTCTCCACGTCTCCCTCCTTTTATAGATCAAGAAGGGAGCCGTTTCCCTCATTAACTATCTACCTAACAAATCTAACTACCTAGGATCCCCTTTGTACCTAATTCTCTACTATATACATCAAAGGGCGCGCACACGTGAAGGGCCGGTTCTCACGCACTATGCACCGATTGCGCCTGGGGACGGTTTTCTTCACGACACCGTGATCCTTCCTTCGCCTCTTCTTCTCTGTCTATTTCTCTCCTCTCGATGGCATCCCGAAGACAGTCAAAGGTCGCCCCTTTTATAGCACAAGGAGCGACCGTTACAAGCATTCATGACCCGTCGCTTTCCCTTCCTAGATTCTCTCCCCTGATTCACTCTCCTCGTAACTCTCCCTACTTATGCGATGTCCACATCTCTTTTAATGCCCTAACTACCTAGTACCTCTCCTTATACTTATGCCTAGTACTTTCCCTATTTAATTCACTCGAGGTGTGCACTCGCGTACACCAGTGTTCCTGCGCGTAAACCGGCTACCAAGTGTAGTCCCGGGCATATGAACTCCTAGAGAGATAAAGAGATGAAAGGGAATGCATGGCTACTAAACGTAGTCTCATGCTTACAATAGTGATGTAGGAAAGTAAGATAGGGTGTAGGGTGCTTGTGATGCGAGAGGATGGGAAAACCGATGATGCCGTTGCAAACGCCACGTAACGCTTACTGGGGGAACTCGACACGAACGAAGGCTCAATGTATGCCGATGCAACCTCGATGTGGGTGCCTATCCCCGATACGTAGACCTCCATAGTAAATCGTTATCTCTTCATGTGTTTGTGTTGACCTTCCGGCCGGTACAAGGAGTGCGAAACGGTGAAATGATCGGTGGGTTGTAGATTAGTCGAGAGGGATACGAGATGGAGACGAGAGCACCAATATCGACTTGAGCGCACTCAAATTGTACACAAAACTTGGTGTAGGCGAGGATTAGAGGAGATAGATGGAGGGGAGAGGGAGATGAAGGTTCAAAACACTAATAATAAAACTCTACATAAGAAAAAAAACACTAAATGAGATTAAAACATACCCATAAGCTTGAGAGAGAGAGGGGGGGGGATTAAACAAAACCAATCTTCATTAAGATGGGGTTTACAATGAGATAGGGGAAATGGGATGGCCACGAGCAAACTAGTTTCGCCCCTATGGGGCTCATCAGTGCTAAGTGGCCTTTGGAGGTTGATGGTGTTTATATAGGGAGGCTTTAGGAGAGGCTTTAGAAAAATGAAAATAAGGAGTGGGGAGTGGAGATGTGCTAATGGGTATGATTGAAAAGGGTATATAATAAGGGGAAATATAATGAGGGGAAGAAGGTTTAATGTCAAGGGGTAATTGTGGGTGTTTAGAAAGATATAAGGGGGTGAAAAGGTAACAATAAAGGTAAAAA
>ERZ1034379.329-NODE-329-length-9045-cov-2.422469_pt1 | contig 9045 bp, 5 predicted proteins | sample MGYA00520614_ERZ1034379 | MGnify/ENA primary metagenome ERZ1034379 (study PRJEB33736, sample SAMEA104288465) | Azolla filiculoides | biome: Urban; feature: water surface; material: ditch water | place: Netherlands | collected 2014 ... | reverse complement strand
GAGGTTCTTTTTCACCTTCATATGCGGATAAAGCGCATAGTTCTGGAAGACCATGGAAATGCCGCGGTCTCCGGGCGAACGGTCATTGACCAGCTGGCCACCGATGCGGATCTCGCCGCCGGTCACCTGTTCCAACCCGGCGATCATGCGCAGCGTCGTCGACTTGGCGCAACCGGACGGGCCGACCAGCACCATGAACTCCCCGTCTTCGACATCGAGATTGATGCCATGCACGGCGCGAAAGGACCCATAGTCTTTTTCGAGGTTCTTGAGTTGCAGCCTGGCCATCGGTTTATCCTTTGATGCCGCCGGCGGAGATGCCGTCGATGAAGTATTTCTGGGCAAGGAAGAAGACTGCGAGTGCCGGCGTCAGCGCCAGCACCGACATGGCCAGCACACGGTTCCATTCGAACGCTTCGGTCGTGTCGATCGACAGCTTGAGCGCCAGCGATACCGGGAATTTTTCGAAGAGATGTAGATCAGCGGTCCGAGGAAGTCGTTCATCGTCCACATGAACTGGAACAGGCAGACGGAGATTAGGGCCGGCATCAGCAGCGGAATGATGATGAAGACGAGCACCTGCCATGTGTTGGCGCCATCGACGCGGGCGGCCTCTTCCATGTCGCGCGGGATGGCGCGCAGGAACTGGACCAGCATGAAGACGAAGAAGGCGTCGCCGGCGAGTGCCGAGGGCACCCAGAGCGGCAGGAAGGTGTCGAGCCAGCCGAGATCGCGAAACAGCAGATATTGCGGAATGCGGGTAACGACATTCGGTAACAGCAGCGTGGCGATCAGGGTGGCGAAGAGCAATTTCTTGAACGGGAACTCGAAGCGGGCAAAGCCATAAGCGACCGCCGTGCAGGAGATTGCCGTGCCGATCATCTTCGGCAGGACGATCCACAGCGTGTTCAGGAAGAAGGTGCCGAAGCTGTAGGGCGTCGATGTCTTCCAGCCCTTAATGTAACCATCGATCGTCGGGTTCTGGGGCCAGAAACCGGGATTGGCAAAGATCTCTGAATTTGTCTTGAAAGACGCGCCGATCAGCCAGACCAGCGGATAGATCATGATCAGGCCGACAAGCGTCAGGACCGTGTAGCGGATCACGGTGGTGATCCTCTGACGGCGCAGGTCGCGGCTGCGGGCGAGCGAGACATCGTCGAGTTCTGCAGACAGGGAGGCGAGCGCGTGTTCGGTCATGGTCAGCTCCTCTTGTCGCCGGCGTAATAGACCCAATGGCGCGAGGACCAGAAGGCGATCAGGGTCAGCGCCATGATGATGACGAAGAGCACCCAGGCGATGGCTGAGGCATATCCCATGTCGAAGCGCTTGAAGGCCTCGTCGTAGATGTAGATCGGCAGCAGATAGGTGGCTTTCAGCGGCCCGCCCTGGGTGATGATGTAGGGGCCGTTGAACTCCTGGAATGCCTGGACCATCTGCATGATGAGGTTGAAGAAGATGACCGGCGTGATCAGCGGCAGGGTGATGTGGACGAAGCTCTTCCACTTGCCCGCGCCGTCGATGGCAGCAGCTTCGTAGAGGCTCTTGTCGATGCTCTGCAGCGCGGCCAGGAAGATCACCATGGCCGAGCCGAACTGCCAGAGCCGCAGCAATGTGATGGTGAACAGCGCGTTGACCGGATCACCGAACCAGTTGACCGGTTCGAGTCCGATCATTCCAAGTCCCATGTTGACCAGGCCGACATCGGCAAACATGTAGCGCCACAGCACCGCGATGGCGATCGAGCCGCCGAGGATCGATGGCACGTAGAAGGCGGTGCGGAAGACGTTGATGAATTTCAGCTTGGAATTCAGGATCACGGCGACGAAGAGCGCGAAGGCAAGCTTCAGCGGTACCGTGGTGAAGACATAGAGCAGTGTCACCCAGAGTGACTTGCGGAACGTGCGGTCGGCAGTAAACAGGCGGATATAATTGTCCAGCCCGGTGAAGATCGGCGCACTCATCAGATTGTAGTCGGTAAAGCTCAGATAGAGCGAAATGACAAAAGGCACGGTGGTGAAGACCAGCAAGCCGAGAATGTAGGGCGACAGATAGAGCAGCCCGAGATAACGGCTGTCTCCGCTCATTGTGCGCTCCTCGCTGCGTTGCTACGCGCTGGCGCGCAATCGATATCGCACCGGCAATTTCCCATGTGCCGGGGCGCATGGATGGTCCGGACAAGATGTTCTCTTTTCTGCATCGCAATATGCGGGGACACGCCTTCTGCTGCTCCTGCTCCTCCGCAGGGCTCGCCACCGCGTCCCGTCTCCTCCCGATTTCCTCGCCGGCCTTTTCAAACTGGCCGCTCCTGTGGCTAATATCCGGCGGAAGTCTTTGCGCGGAAATTGACGAATAGGGGGAAAATGATGGAGGAAACTGAAGGTCAGGTTCTGGCCGGCATTCCGATGAATGCGCTGGCGCTCAACCTGACGCGCTCGACAATCCGGATGCAGCACACCCAGACATGGCGGATCGACAAGTCCAACCGGGTCCACGATCTGGTCATCTGCCTGACGGGCAGCGCGCAGTACGAGATCGAGGGCGAGACGGTGTCGATGGTGCCGGGCTGTGCGATGCTGCTGAACGCCGAAACCCGGTTCGTCGGCTACTCGACCTCGGTCGAGCCTTACACGGGCATTGCGCAACATTTCACGCTCGATCTGTTCGGGCGTCTGGATCTGATGGGGCAGATGCAGTTGAAGCGTGCTGTTGCACTGTCGCGTTGGGACATGCTGGAAAAGGTGGTCCGGCATTACCGCGAAACCGCACCGCCCTATTCAACGACGCTCCAGCAACATCACGTTTTCATGTTCCTGCTGACCGAATTCATCGAGCAGGCATTTGTCGGGTGGCGCGAGCAGTCGGTCGGCAATGTCGCCAACCCCGATCAACTGTCTCTGGCGATCATGGTTGCGGCAAGCCAGATTGCTGCGGATCCGCTCAGCGAGCATATCGTCCGCCAGGTGCTGGACGCCGCGCCGTACAATCTGGACTATTTCAAGCGCGAGTTCCGCAGGCGAGTCGGCTGGACGCCCGACAAGTTTCAAGAGTTTAAGCGCATGGAGCGGGCCATGGGCCTTCTCGCCGGCGGCTGCACCGTGAAGCGGGCTGCGGCGCTTTCAGGCTACGGCGATGCCTATTATTTCTCGCGGATGTTCAAGCGTTATATCGGTGTGAGCCCGCAAGGATATCGCGACGCCGAACGCAGGAGCCGGGAAGGGGCTTTCCCGCGTGGCGAAGAAGATGGCCAGATTGTTTATCCTCTCGCGAGGTCCTGAAAAACCTGTCATATGTTTTCAGTTGCACGCTCTTTTTCGTCCTTACCTTGTAGGTTAAATTCACCTCTGTCTCTTCGCTAGATTCAAGTCATGCCCCCGCATATGCCGCTTTCAAGCTTGTGGTTGCTCCCTCAACCTGTATGATGAGTTTAAATACATGTTCGGGAGGCATTATGACGCATACTGATTTCACCAACCGTTTTGCAATCGATCCTATGACCGCCGCAAGCTTCGGCACCGATCAGTTGCGCGAGCATTTTCTGCTGCCTCCGCTGTTCGTGATGGGTCGAATTCAACTGCATTATACCAACTATGACCGGATGATCGTCGGCGGTGCCATGCCGGAAGCCGAGCCCTTGACCCTTGAAACGATCAAGCCGGCTGGCACGCCGGAGCTTCTGGCACGGCGTGAACTGATCGCTGTCAACATCGGTGGCCCGGGTGTGGTGACGGTGAGCGGCGAGGCGTTCGCAACCGGTCCGCGCGACATGGTTTATGCGGGCATGGGAGCTTCGGTGACGTTTGCATCCAGTTCCGCCGAAAACCCGGCAAAATTCTATCTGCTCAGCGCGCCGGCGCATGCCTCCTATCCTGCCCGCCATATCGGCATATCAGACGCCAAGCGGATCGATCTGGGCGCTCAGGAGACCAGCAACGAACGCTCGATCTTCCAGTTTGTTCATCCGGAAGGCGTCAAGACCTGCCAGCTTGTGGTCGGCATGACCAGTCTTGCCAAGGGCTCCGTGTGGAACACGATGCCCTGCCATGTCCATGATCGACGCATGGAGGCCTATCTCTATTTCGACATGACGGAGAAGGCGCGTGTCTTCCATCTGCTCGGCGAGCCTGATGAAACACGCCATGTGGTGATGAAGAACGAGGAGGCGGTCCTGTCTCCCGGTTGGTCGATCCATTCCGGCGCCGGCACGGCGAACTATTCCTTCATCTGGGCGATGGCCGGCGACAATGTCGATTATACCGATGTCGATCCGGTTGCGATCGAAGATTTGCGTTGAGCCCTCCCTCGGCTCGTTCATGCTCTTAGGCTGGTCCTGATTGACGAATGACGGCACGGGGATCAGTCGATCTGCGTCGTGTGCGAGGTGGTGTGCGGGATTGTCCATCTCGCACACGCTTTTGGCGCGATTTCATGACGTGATCGCGGACATTGATTGTGGTTTGAAATGTGCCGAAGCCAAGGGCATCAGGGCAATCGACCGCTACTTTAATTATGGGCCATTAAGGCGGTGTTAGCTATCCGTCACCTACTCTCGGCCGATTAGGCGTGAATGTTTCCAGTTCGCTCGGGCCCACTTTTGGTGCCGCGATTGAGACATTTGGAGGAGAGGGTAGTCCGTGTTTATTGATCGTATTTTGTCGCGGTTTAACATCCAGACCAAGGTGTTGATCTTCATTCTTCCCTTTGTCATCAGCATTTCAGCCGTCGGGTTTACCGGCCTTTATGCCTCCGGACTTCTCCAGGGACGCATCGAAATATCCAATAGCGTGTTGCAGTCGTTGAGCGGCTTCCGCGATGTGTCGGCTGCGATGAGCAGTTTCCTTGCCGAGACGACAGCCGCCGGACGCGAGGACGTCACCAGCCGGTTGAAGCAGCAGCAGCAGGTGCTTCAGGACACGCTTGCGCAATTGCCGGCCAATGCCGATGGCCGCGCCGAGCTTGAGCAGGCCGGCCAACTGGTTGATCAGGTGGTCAAGCATATCGATGAACTCTGGCGTCTGCATGAGACCGAGTCCGGCCTGGTCCAGTCGCTTCAGCAGGGCGTCGGCGTGGTTGTCGCCTCGCAGGCTTTGGCGACCGATGCCATGGGCAAGGTGGAAAGTGCCGTTCAGGCCGATGATACCGCTGCGAAGTCGATGCTTCGCGATGCGGACCGGATCCGCAGCACCGGCACATTCCTGACCGAAATGAATTCGGCCTATACCAAGGCCAAGTCGCCGGACGAGAAGTTTGCCGTTATCGCGTCGCGCCTCGACGAAATGAAACAGCGCCACAGCGTGCTTGTGACTGCACTGCCGGAAGCCAACAAGTCGGCCGCCAAGACGATCGACAAGATCATGGGCGAGTTGACGGTCATCCTGGCTGCGAACGACAAATCCGAAGCCGTCATCACCGACGTTACCGGCAAGCTGCGCAATTTCACCCAGCTGAATGCCTATCTCGGCCTTGCCGCGCAGCAGAAGATGAAAGAGGCGACGATCAAGTTCGGCGAACTGGATGCGCCGCTGGCCAAGGCGCAGGCCGTTTTGAACGATGGTCGCAAGCTGGTGAGCTCCAGCTATCAGACGCAGATCATGATGGCGCGCTTCCTTCTGGAGCCGACCGAGGAAAACCGCGTGCTTCTCGAGAGCCGGGTCGCAGCGATGCGCGATGACCTGGCGACACTGGAGAAATCCGCAGCCGACCTGCCGTTCATGGCGCAGCTCAAGACCGATCTGTCTCCGGCCATCGAGGTCATGCAGAACGCCAGTGTCGACCTGGTCAAGATTAGCCAGGATCGCAAGGCGAGCTATGGCCAGGCCGGTGCCGATCTCAACACGATCTGGACGCAGCTGACATCGTTTGCCGAATTGCAGAAGGTCAGTGCCGGTGAAGAGCGCCGCGATGCCAATTCGATCTCGATCGGTGCCACAGGCCTCGGCATCCTGATTTCCATCTTCGCCGGCATCGGCCTGGTGCTGACCTTCAAGGGTCCGATCGGTCAGATCACCGCTGCCATGCGGCGCCTCGCCGATGGCGTACTGGATACCAAGATCAACGGCGAAGCCCGTGTCGATGAAATCGGCGAAATGGCCCGTGCGCTCGGCGTATTCAAGCAGAATGCCCTTTCGAAGATCGAAATCGAAAGCCGCAGCGAGGCGGAGCGGGCGGAAGCCGAGGAAGATCGTCGGCGCAACGACCGCGAAAAGCAGGATGTCGACCGGCAGATCGACTTTGCCGTCAACGCGCTCGCCGCCGGTCTCGGCCGGATGGCGCAGGGCGATATCTCAAAGACGATCGATACGCCGTTCCATGGCCGTCTCGAACAGTTGCGCACCGACTTCAACCAGTCGCTGGAGCGTCTTCAGGACACGGTAACGCGTATCCGGTCCAACACCTATATGATCCAGCGCAATGCTGCGGAAATGAGCAGTGCTGCCGACCAACTGGCCAAGCGCACGGAACAGCAGGCTGCTTCGCTCGAGGAAACCGCGGCTGCGGTCGATGAGATCACCGTGACTGTCAAATCGTCGGCCGAACAGGCCGAGGAGGCCAACAGCATCGTTGCCGACACCAAGGGTCGCGCGGATACCTCGTCGGTTGTCGTGGCCAGTGCCATCGACGCCATGGGTCGTATCGAGGATGCGTCCGGCCAGATCGTGCAGATCATCGACGTGATCGATGAAATCGCCTTCCAGACCAACCTTCTGGCGCTGAATGCCGGGATCGAAGCCGCCCGTGCCGGCGAGGCCGGCAAGGGCTTTGCGGTCGTCGCACAGGAAGTCCGCGAGCTTGCCCAGCGTTCGGCCGGAGCCGCCCAGCAGATCAAGGACCTGATCCACAAGTCGAGCACCGAAGTTTCCTCAGGTGCCAAGCTGGTCCAGCAGACCGGTGCCGTTCTTGCCGAGATCTCCGCCAATATCATCACGGTTTCCGAGCGGGTGTCGATCATTGCCATGGCGAGCCGCGACCAGTCGAACGCTCTGGGCGAGGTCAATTCCTCGGTCAACGAGATGGACCAGGGCACACAGCAGAATGCGGCGATGGTCGAGCAGACCACGGCTGCAAGCCACAGCCTTGCAGCACAGGCAGCTGCGCTCAACGCGCTGCTGGCGCAGTTCAGGCTGGGCGATGGCCGGGCGGATCTGCATGTCGCGTCATCGGCCTCGCGTCCGGTTGCTTCGCCGGCGCATGCGATGAGCGACCGACTGGCCTCTGCCTTCGGCGGTGGGGCCACGGCTGCCCGGCGGCGCTGACGCCCCCTGATCAGGAAAGATCCTGACGAATAATGTGTGGTTCGGCGGCTTCGGCCGCCGTTGCCATTTTTGCAAAGCCGTTATTACGCAAATGTAATGACCGGCTTGCTTTGCCAGACGGTGGAAACCGCCTATATCGCATTGCATGTTTCATTCTGTTGCGCGTCTCTTCGAAAACTGGCTCGATCCATTTTCCCGCTCGGACAATTTGCGTCCGCCGGAGAAGACCTTGGCCTTTGTCTGGTTCTATGTCAGCCAGGCGAAGCTTGCCTTCCTGCTCATGGCGATATTCGGCGGCTCGATCGCCGTGCTGGAGGCCGGCCTGTTCTGGTTTGTCGGTCGGCTGGTCGATGTGCTCGACACCGTGCCCAAGGAGGCCGGATGGGACGGGCTGCTTGCGGCCCATGGGGGGGAGCTTGCCGCCATGGCCCTGGTCATGCTGGCGGGACGGTTCATCGTCGTGACGATCGGCGCGCTGGTCGAAGAACAGGTGATCGTCCTCAATTTCTTCAATCTGGTGCGCTGGCAGGCCTATGCGCATGTCGCGCGGCAATCGCTGTCCTTCTTCCAGAACGATTTTGCCGGCCGTATCGTCACCAAGGTCTGGTCCGCTGGCCAGTCCACCGGGGACCTGTTGACCTCCCTGCTTCAGGTTGTCTGGTTCATGGTGATCTACACGATCTCGACCATGGCGCTGGTCGCACAGCTCGACTGGCGGCTTTCGGCGGTCATCGGAGTGTGGATCGCGATTTTCCTGGTGCTTGCCCGCCTGTTCGTACCAAAGATCCGCTATCACGCCAGGGAATCGGCTGAAGCGTCGTCAATGTTGAATGGCCGTCTAGTGGACAGTTATTCCAATATCCAGACGCTGAAACTGTTCGGTAAGGAGCGGCAGAACGATCACTATATCAAGGCGGGTTTCGATCGCTTTCAGGACACGTTGAGGCCCTTTGCGCGACTTCTGACGGGCGTCCGGGCCTCGCTTGCCATCCTGTCTGGGGTGATGATCGTGATGGTCGCTGCAATTTCGATCGATCTGTGGTTTTCCGGCGCGATCACCGGCGGCGGGGTCGCATTCACGCTCGGCCTCGTGCTGCGGCTCAACATGCTGCTCGGCCGGATGATGACGCAGATGAACAGCATCATGCGCAATATCGGCACGATCCAGAATTCCGCTGAGTTGATCGCTAGACCGATCGACCTGGTCGATCGCGCCGATGCCACGGCGCTGAAAGTCGTATCGCCCGAAATCCGCTTCGAAAACGTCAGCTTTCACTATGGCCGCAAGAAGGGCGTGATCGATCACCTGACACTGACCATCGCACCGGGAGAAAAGGTGGGCATCGTCGGTCGTTCAGGAGCCGGCAAGTCGACCTTGGTCAATCTGCTTTTGCGGTTCTACGATGTCGAGGGGGGCCGCATCGTGATAGACGGCCAGGATATCGCAACGGTGACGCAGGAGAGCCTGAGGTCGCAGATCGGCATGGTGACACAAGACACGGCGCTGCTGCATCGCTCGATCCGCGACAATATCGTGTTCGGACGCGAGGACGCATCCGATGAGCAATTGCTGAAGGCGACGGACAGGGCAGAAGCGCTCGACTTCATCCAGCGCCTGGAAGACCAACGTGGACGCAAGGCCTTTGACGCGCATGTCGGCGAGCGCGGGGTCAAGCTTTCGGGTGGGCAGCGCCAGCGGGTGGCGATTGCCCGTGTGATGCTGAAGGATGCGCCGATCCTCGTCCTGGATGAGGCGACCTCGGCGCTCGACTCGGAAGTCGAGGCAGCAATTCAG
>ERZ1034379.328-NODE-328-length-9057-cov-2.397800_pt1 | contig 9057 bp, 7 predicted proteins | sample MGYA00520614_ERZ1034379 | MGnify/ENA primary metagenome ERZ1034379 (study PRJEB33736, sample SAMEA104288465) | Azolla filiculoides | biome: Urban; feature: water surface; material: ditch water | place: Netherlands | collected 2014 ... | reverse complement strand
CATCGAGGTCGGGCAGCTTGATGTGATGGGTGCGCCCATCCGTGCCGTCCACCACCGCATAGGCCGTCAGCAACTACACCCGGCCTGTTCCACGCCTTCGGCTTCTGTGGCCATGGCTTCCAACTCGGTCCGGGTGTCGGTGACGTAATGGCCGAACTGATGACCGTTGGGAAAACGGAAATACCCATTCACGAATTCCGGATCGAGCGCTTCAAGCCAACATATTCGCCTTGATGAGTTCAGAGCCAGCACCCCACTCCAAAGGCGCGATCTGAGCAAGTTTTACACGTGCTCTGGTCTCCGCAAATTGGAGGGAAATTGTGTCTCAGGTCCTTGCCATCTATGTCGGTGGCGGCCCGCTGCCCCACTGCGTCCGTGCCGAACATATGGTGCAGACATTGTGTGATTCACCCCTGCAGAACGGCACGCCCTGACCCGGAGAAACGGGCGAAAGGTGTGCTTCGCCTTTCTTCACCCGATCAGTCCCGGTATCCCGGCGTCTGCCGGTCCAGCACCCGACGGATGCTTTGCAGGTGCATCCTTGCGCATTCCGGGTCCCCTTCCCGCATCTGTCGTGCCGCTTCGGCAGTGACATCGGGCAAAACCGGCAGGAGCTTGCGTCCCGAACTCATCGCCTTCAACTGAACTTCGGCCGCGCGTTCGAGATAATAGAGATTGTCCCAAGCCTCGGCGATGTTGGGCGCACAGACCATCACGCCATGATTTTTCATAAACAGGATAGCCTTGTCACCAAGCACCGAGGCGATCCTGTCACCCTCGCTCTCGTCGAGCGCGAGACCGTGGTAGTTTTCGTCGACCGCGACACGGCCGTAGAACTTGAGGGCCGTCTGCCCTGCCCAGAGCAGTGGTTCGCCTTCCACCATGCTAAGCGCCGTGGCGTTCGGCATATGGCTGTGAAAGGCAGCACCCACCGGCGGTGACATCTTGTGCAGCCGCGCATGAATGTAGAAGGCGGTTGCCTCCGGCACACCATCGCCTGCTGTGTTTCGTCGTGCAAAATTGACCCCATTGTGGAGTGAACTTTCCGCGCCGATTGACAGCCAAGTAGTATCGAGCGCTTTCTAAGATGCGCCAAGGACTGGAGCCTCGATACCAGTCCAACTGCAGGCATATGTATTTGACTCCAAGACGTGGAGCCGTTGTTCGATATTCGCGACCCTGTACGGATTGCTCGATACAGCCGAATGGACGCGGCGAATAATGAGTGGTTTTGCAAAGCCATCAATCGATCAATTCTGCTACATGTCGGCGGGCGCCGGCGCGAAGTTTTCGGACTTCGCCGCTGCGATGGATATGTCCCGCTGGTCACAAACATGACCGAATTCGGTGTCGCACAAAACCAGACGATCGAGTTTAGGGGCTCCAACCCGCTGCACAGCCGGTTGATGTAAATTGCAGGCTCTGTGTTTCCGAAGGTCTCCCGCTCCGGGACATCATCTATAGATAGGACCCCATTCACCTGCACACCGACCGATCGCCTCCCGACCACGGCCTATCTTTTGCCACGCCAACGATCATGCGGAATGTTGCGCCGCACAGGAAACACAAGAATAATCCTATCGATACGAACGTCTATTAGGGAAGAATTAGTCAATATTGAACATTCATTATGTCGTGCGAGATGACCTTGGTCGCGCGGAGGATATCGGATCGGCGTGCACTAGGGGAATTGCGTCCCGCGCCGGTCCCTTTGGGGGCATTGCAATGAAATTTTCGGTTCGAAACATTCTGGTCACCGTGTTTGCGGTTCTCAGTGTCACAGTCATGGGCGTGATGTCGCAGCAGCTGATGCGGCAGATCGAAACCCAACGCATCTCCAGCCAGCTGGCGGGCTTGGCCTCGCTCGATAAATCGCTGTTCGATGCGCTGCTCGGCATGCGCGGTGAACGTGGAGCCATCAGCTCAGCCCTCAAGCTGGAACCAGCGGATATGGGCTCTACCCGCAAGAATATTGAGAATGGCAGGCGTGATCTCAATGCCGCCTTCAATGATGTCAAATCGACCATCGACAAGGTCGAACCCGCGAGCCTGAAAACCAGCCTCAACCCGGTTCTCGAAAACTACGCTAAATGGATCGATCTTCGCGCGAATGTGGATGCAGCACTCGCCCTTCCGGTCAAGGATCGCAATGCTAGCGTCGGCAAGAGCGCGCTCGGCCTTGCCGACCAGATGCTCGTCGATCTCGAAAAGGCATCCTATCAGGTCGAAGCGATCATCAATGCTCGCGGTCCTGCCATGATCATGTTCACGCAGCTGCGTTCGCTTGCCTGGACCTCGCGCACGCAGCTCGGTACCGCCAACTCGTCGATCGTCGGCGCCATCATTTCCCAAAAGCCACTTTCGGCCGAAAAGCTAGCTGAGATCGCCGTACAGGACGCCCGGGTGTTTCTGGCCTGGGACGTGATCTCGCAGATTGTTGCAAGTGAAGCCACGCCGGCCGCCATCCGCGATCTACACAAGGTCGCGCAGGACACCTACTTCTCCGGCGCTTATGCCGAACAGAAGGCGGCCGCCATCAAGCAGTTCCAGGCCGGATTGCCCTTTGCCATGAATGTCGATGACTGGCGCAAGCCCGCCGCCCCGGCGCAGGCATCGCTTGCCGATATCGCCTCGGCATCGCTAAAGGAAATGGCGGCTCTGACCGCCGCCAATGCGGCCGCGTCTACAAGGTCAATCGTCATCTATGGCGTTGCCACCCTTCTGGCTCTGGCGCTTGCCATCGTTGGTTTCTCTACCATAATCTTCCGTATCGCCAACCCGATCACCGCCCTCACCGGCGCCATGCGTACGCTCGCCGCCGGTGATCTGTCGGTCAAGATCGATGGTGCCTCTCGCAACGACGAAATCGGCGACATGGCTCGTGCCGTCGAAGTTTTCCGCGAAGCCTCCATCCACAATCGCCAGCTTGAAGAAGAAGCTGTCCGCTCTCGCCAGGCGGCCGAAGCCGAGCGCATCACCTACCAGAAACGCGCTGAAAGCGAAGCCGAGGCCCGCCTCACCCAAGCGACTTCCGGCCTCGCCTACGGCCTGCGCCGTCTGGCATCCGGTGATCTTCTCTGCGAAATCGAAGAGGAGTTTTCCGAGCAGTTCGAAGTCCTGCGCCACGATTTCAACAGCTCCATCCGCCAACTGAGGACTGCACTGGAAGGCGTCGCCAAGTCGGCACTCACGGTTCGCAGCGGTAGCGACGAGATTTCCACTGCCTCGGACCAGCTTGCCAAGCGCACTGAACAGCAGGCCGCCTCACTGGAAGAAACGGCGGCGGCGCTCGAACAGGTCACGACAAACGTAAAACAGACGTCGGAACGAGCCTCTGAGGCTCGCGAGATGGTTCGCCATGCCAGCGCCCGCGCAGGCACATCCAGCTCGGTCGTATCGAACGCAATCGATGCCATGGGCAGGATCGAGGTGGCGTCCGCCCAGATCGGCCAGATTATCGCCTTCCAGACCAACCTTCTGGCCCTCAACGCTGGTGTGGAAGCGGCCCGTGCGGGCGAAGCGGGCAAGGGATTTGCGGTCGTTGCACAGGAGGTCCGCGAACTGGCCCAGCGTTCAGCCAACGCAGCTAAGGAGATTAAAACGCTGATCGGCAATTCGGAAGCCGCGGTGATGCAAGGCGTGGCGCTGGTCAATGATACTGGCAACGGCCTGAACGAGATTGCAGGACTTGTCTCCGCCATCAACCAGCACATGGACGCGATCGCCCTCGGCGCGCGCGAACAGGCATCGGGTCTCAGCGAAATCAACTCATCCGTCAATCATATGGACCAGGTAACCCAGCAGAATGCCGCCATGGTGGAAGAGATGAATGCCGCCGGTGCCGGCCTTGCCGATGAAAGCGGTCGCCTTTCAGAGCTGCTGGCACGTTTCGACATGCATCAAACGGTAGCTGGTCAAGGCTCAAGAATGCGAGCGGCCTGATGAAGAGAGTTCCGGAACCGGATCAACGGTTCTGGAAAGCCTCGATGCGTTGCGCTCACCCATTGTCGCAACGCATCATGACTGGAACCGCGCCGTCCGGTGTCATATTCAAGCCAGCTGCCTAGAGCGTTTCACCTTTTGACGGAAACATACTGATCATTTTTGAGATAGTTAGCGCATGCGTCGGTTTGGTCTGTTTCGACCAGCCCGCCGATATGCCGCCAGGTGTCATCAACGGTCCGCCTCTGTGCATTACTCATCCTGAGCTTTATCCTCGATAAGGCCTGCTCGATTGAATTGAGGTCCGGCGAACAGGAACCAGAGCCGTCCACCTGCGGCATAGATCGCCTGACGGATCGCCGCAGATTTGTGGCTGCCAAGATTGTCCATGACGACGATGTCGCCAGGTTTTTAGAGAGGAACCAACTGCTTTGGCCGAAAGTCAGCCCCTTGCAAGTAGCGCAAAGTCAGATTCCGCTTCAGGGAGTATGGCCGAAATGCATCATCTTCGGTGGACTTTGCGCCATTCTGCAAACATCGCAAGGTTGCTCTCATCTGTCGCAGGATAAAGCCCGATGATCGTCTGTCCTGCCTTTACCCGCTCGATGACGAAATCCTCATACGCCGTCATCTCGACAGCCTCGTCGGCAATCTCGTCGGCGATTTCCGCCGGAATGACGATCACGCTGTCGTCGTCTCCGACCATGATATCGCCTGGGAACACCGCAACATCGCCGCAGCCGATCGGCACATTGATGTCAATCGCCTCGTGCAGCGTGAGGTTCGTCGGGCTTGATGGCCGGTTGTGATAGGCGGGAATATCCAACTCTCCGATTGTCATCGCGTCACGAAAGCCGCCATCCGTGACCACACCGGCCCCACCGCGAACCATCAGCCGGGTGATCAGGATATCACCGGCGGATGCCGCACGCGGATCCTTGCGGCTGTCCATCACCAGCACCGCACCCACGGGGCAATCCTCGATCGCCTTGCGCTGCGGGTGCGCTCGATCGCGAAACACCTCGATCGTATTGAGATCCTCGCGCGCCGGCATGTAGCGCAGCGTGAATGCCGGGCCGACCATGTTGTGCCCCTTGGGCCGAACCGGCCGTACATCCTGTATCGTCTGGTTCTTCAGACCGCGCTTGTAAAGCGCCGAGCAAAGCGTTGCGACGGACACGCCCATCAGTTTGTCACGGGTAGCGGGATTCATTGCCTCTCCTAGATGCCTCATCAGTTGATCGCAGGTTCAGGCACCTTGGCGCCGAACTCGGTTTTCAGGAAGTCGAAGTCACAACCCTTGTCGGCCTGCTCGATATGCTTGGTGAACATGAAACCATAGCCGCGCTCGTATCGCGGCTCCGGTGCCACCCACGAAGCCTTTCGCGCCGCCAATTCCTCGTTGGAGACCAGCATGTTGAGGCTTCGGGCCGGGATGTCGAGCTCAACCATGTCGCCGGTCTTGAGCAGCGCCAGCGGCCCACCGACAAAAGCTTCCGGTGAGGCATGCAGAACGCATGCCCCGAAACTCGTGCCGGACATACGGGCATCGGAAATGCGCACCATGTCGCGTAGACCGAGCTTCAACAGTGCTCTCGGCATGGGAATCATGCCCCATTCCGGCATGCCCGGGCCACCCTGCGGCCCGGCATTGCGCAGCACCAACACCGTCTCGGGCGTCAGCGGATAATCCGGATCGTCAATGATCGTCTTCATTTCCGCATAACTGTCGGCGACCAGCGCCGGACCGCGATGATGATGGAATTTTGGGTCGCATGCCGCCGGCTTGATGACGGCACCATCCGGGCAGAGATTGCCCTTGAGCACCGCAAGCGACCCCTCGTGATACACAGGGTTTGAAAGCGGCCTGATGACATCCTCGTTCCAGATTTTTACATCCTCCAGCCCGTCCGTGAGCGGCCTGCCGGTGACGGTGACCGGCGTCGAATCGAGCTTGTCACCGAGCTGTTTCATCAGCGCCCGCAGACCGCCCGCATAGAAAAAATCCTCCATCAGGTAAGTCGTTCCGGAGGGACGGATATTGGCGATCACCGGCGTGGTACGTCCAATTCGATCGAGATCGTCGAGTTCCAGCGGCACGCCCGCACGCCGCGACATGGCGATCAGGTGAATGATAGCATTTGTCGAACATCCGGTTGCCATGGCAACGGTCACCGCATTGTTGACGGCAGCGGCCGTAATGATCTTGTCCGGCGTCAGATCCTCCCAGACCATTTCGACGATCCGTCTTCCGCATGCGGCCGACATGCGCTGATGATTGGCGTCGGCCGCCGGAATGGAAGAGGCATTCGGAAGAGTCAGCCCCATCGCCTCGGCAATCGCCGTCATCGTGGAGGCCGTCCCCATGGTCATACAATGGCCGTAACTGCGGGCAATCCCGCCCTCGATCCCCTGCCATTCCTCTTTTGAAATCGTCCCGGCCCGTCGCTCGTCCCAGTATTTGAACCCGTCAGTGCCGGACCCCAGCGCCTTGCCAGCATAATTGCCGCGCAGCATCGGCCCAGCCGGCAGGTAGATAAACGGAAGGCCCATCGACACCGCACCCATCACCAGCCCCGGCGTGGTCTTGTCGCAACCACCCATCAGCACCGCGCCATCGATCGGATGAGAGCGTAAGAGTTCCTCCGTCTCCATTGCCAGCATGTTGCGATAGAGCATGGTCGTCGGCTTGACGAAGTTTTCTGACAGCGACAGCGCAGGTAATTCCATCGGAAACCCGCCTGCCTGCAGCACGCCACGCTTCACCCATTCAGCCCGCTCGCGAAAATGCATGTGGCAGGGCTGGGCATCGGACCATGTGTTGATGATCGCGATGATCGGCCGGCCTTCCCAGTCTTCCGGCGCATAGCCCATCTGCATGGTACGCGACCGATGCCCGAAAGACCGCTGGTCATCCGGCATCATCCAGCGCGCGGAACGCAGTTCCTCATAGGTCCTTTTCTTCGTCGTCATTCTTTACTCCTCACGCCATATGGCGCTGCCGATCGGCTCCTCAAAAGCTGATCCCGTTTTCTGCAATGAAAGTCAAAAGAGCCGCCTGTTGCCGTTCCGTCAGCGGCCAGGCGGAGGGCGGACGCGTCGGACCGCAATCGTGGCCGATCAGTGCCAGCGCTGCCTTCACCCCGGTGACGTTGGTTCCGTTCATTTCTTCCGCCCGCACCGCCTCGAAGGCCTTCATGCCGCCAATCAGCCGGTTTGCGCCCACATAGTCTCCGGCCGCAAGGGCCGCATGGATGGCAACGGACCGCTGCGGCCAGACATTGATGAGGCCGGAGGTGAAGCCTTGCGCTCCAATGGCATAGAATGCCGGAGCCCAGACCTCCGCCAGGCCACCGACCCATACTATCTCAGGATCACAGGCCGCTATCGCTTCGGACAGTTTCAGCGGGTTCGGCGTCGCCCATTTGACGCCGATGACGGAGGGGATCGCACACAGTTGGACGATCGCCTTTGTGCCGATCGCATCGTTGCGAAGATAGAGAACGATCGGCAGCCCATCAGCCGCATCAGCCACGGCCCGCACGTAATCCACAAACCCGCGCGGCGAGGAGAACGGATCCGGCGCCTGGTGGATCATAAGCGCCGAAGCACCGGCCCGGCGCGAGACCGATGCCAGCCTGCAGGCATCGCGGATGCCCCGCCCGACACCGGCGATCAGCGGAACCCGTCCGCCCACGTGCTCCGCCGAAGCCTGCACCATGGCCTCGGCCTCGTCCAGCGTCAGCGAATAGAACTCGCCGGTATTGCCGTTAGCGACCATGATATGCACGCCAGCCGCGATTGCCCGGTCGACGATCGGCTTCTGCCGTTCCGGCAGAATATCGCCGTTTCGATCATAAGGCGTGACCAGAATGCCGGATATACCGGTCAGGGCGGATATCAGGTCTTGCATCATCACCTCCCTCACTCTGTGAACGCTTCATCGCGCTTGCGGCTGATGCTCGGCGACAACACGAGCACCAGGACCACGACGGCGAAAATTAGCAGCGAAAGGCTGAGCGGGCTGCGCACGAAGATCGACGGGTCGCCCTGGCTGATCAGCATCGCTCGGCGCAAATTCTCCTCGAGCATCGGCCCGAGAATAAAGCCCAGCAGCAGCGGCGCAGGCTCGAAACGCATTTTGGAAAGCGCAAAGCCGATGACGCTGAAACCTGCCATGACGAAGACGTCGAAGACGCTGTTGTTGATACTGTAGGCACCAATGCAGCAGAAGCCGATGATCGCCGGGAAGAGCAGATGATACGGTACGGTCAGCATCCGCACCCAGAGCCCGATCAGCGGCAGGTTCAGCACCAGCAGCATCAGATTGCCGATCCACATCGACGCAATGATGCCCCAGAACAGCGCCGGCTGCTCGACAGCGACATTCGGACCCGGAACGATGCCCTGGATGATCATCGCGCCAACCATCAGCGCCATGACCGGATTGGCCGGAATGCCCAGGGTCAGCAATGGAATGAATGACGTTTGCGCGCCGGCATTATTGGCCGATTCCGGACCGGCGACGCCTTCGATGGCGCCGTGGCCGAATTCCTCCGGCGTCTTCGACATCCGTTTTTCCACGGTATAGGAGGCGAAGGACGCCAGGATCGCGCCGCCACCCGGCAGGATGCCAAGTGCGGAGCCAATGCCGGTGCCACGCAGAACCGGCCAGAACATCCGGCGGAAGTCATCCCGTGTCGGCATCAATCCGCTGACCTTGGAGATCAGCACCGTGCGGTTCCGGTCGCTTTCCAGGTTGCGCAGGATTTCCGCGACCCCGAAGACACCAACGGCCACGGCGACGAAATTCAGGCCATCGGCATATTCCGTAATCCCCATGGTGAAACGCGGCGTGCCGGAATAGATGTCGGTGCCAACGAGACCGAGCAGTAGGCCGAGCGACACCATGGCCAGCGCCTTGATGATCGAACCGTGCGCCAGCGCAATGGACGACACCAGACCGACGATCAAAGCCCAGAGAATGCGCGCCATGGTGGTCGTCCCTTTTTCTTCTCGAGAGTTGGCGTATCGGATGGAAATGCTACTTCCGTGAATGCGCGCTGAACAGGATTGCGGCAATTGTGGCAATCCTTGGTCTGCATGGCTTCGGGC
>ERZ1034379.324-NODE-324-length-9117-cov-11.676782_pt1 | contig 9117 bp, 9 predicted proteins | sample MGYA00520614_ERZ1034379 | MGnify/ENA primary metagenome ERZ1034379 (study PRJEB33736, sample SAMEA104288465) | Azolla filiculoides | biome: Urban; feature: water surface; material: ditch water | place: Netherlands | collected 2014 ... | reverse complement strand
AATTATGTATCAGCCTGACCAAATGTGGTTGCCCGTCGCCCGACTGATAGTTTTTGTGTTATAAAACCCTGATGCCTGCCATTTTTTACATTTTGGAATTAAACGGCCGGGGTTTTAGGAGGGAAGAGATAATCAGCCATCAACGCGCACCTGCCAACTAGCTGCACCTGCATCTGCATCGCCACCTGCCTAGTTGCCAAGTATGTATTTTAGTGGTCTGCTACTGCATTGCCACTTTTGCTTGTTGAAAAGGGTTTTGTTTGCCAAAATCTTAAAATGTTCTTGAAAATGGATTAAATGTGGGTAAATTATGGATGGATAAAATGGAATTAAGGTTTAGACTCTTGTGGATGCTTGGAGATCGTGCATGCATTGGATGATTTTGAGAACTTGCATGTTGGTGAGTGAAAGGAAACTGTTGGGTTGGGCAAAATGAACCACCATATGTGGTTTTAGGGTTCAGATTCATGTGGATGCATCCATTGGATGATTATTTACATATGGGTTCCGTCTGCTTTTGATTATTGAATATGCTTGGTTGTTTGTGAGTGTGAAATCTAAATGTTGGGTTGGGTATAGAGAAGAGTCAAACTTCGTTACCAAGTTTATTCGTGACGAGATGGCAATATATGGCTTATTCAAAGACCAATGGATGAAGAATCTCAAATTAAATATTGCTAATGGATATGAAGCTTAAGTAAATATGAATCTCAATATTGGTGACATTTCAAATGTATGGCTTCGTAAAAAAAAAACCATAAAACATATGCTCCATTGGTATTAATAAAAAGCCTAGAGGCAATATACAAATAGTACATAATATTGTTTCATCTCCACCAATATATATTATCAAAAACAAGACCAAATATAAGCTTTGGCATTTAGCAAGATATTGATAATTATAATCTATAAATATAACTCTCAGCCTTTCCACTAACACATGTGTTAGGTAGAAGACCCCATCTGAAAATGAAAACAATCTCCAACCTAGTTGTCCACCCCGTCTGGTAGTTTGAAAACTTCCTGTTCGCCTTTTGTTTCGGATGTAGTAAAGACCATACTCAACATAAAACAACATCTACGAGTATCCAGCTTCTCGTGGTTCAATCACGCAAAGACCAACATCTTTGAAGAAGAGAAGGCGACAATGTCACCAAATGAGCCACATAATAACACCTCCTTAGAAAACTTGTCTTTCACATGACATTCCATGTCATCTGTCTTTCCATTCATATATGTCAGGTCTGGAGCTGTAAAAAGATTCATCATCCCAACAGAAACAGTTTCAAACATATCTGAACTGATTCTAGCATTTGTAAAAACTGTTGGGAAAAAAACAGCCATAAAACACAACATTGATTCCAGAGATCTGCTGCAGAAAACAAAATTTCGGGCTCTTAGAACAGAACTCCATAGAAAACTTATATTTCACATGATATTCCATGTCCTCCGTCTTTCCAATCATATGTGTCAGGTGTGGAGCTGTAAGAAGATTCACCATCCCAACAGAAACAGTTGCAAACAGATCTGAACTGATTCCAGCATTTGTAAAAACTGTTGGGGAGAAAAAACAGACCATGAAAATGAAATGTACTATACTAATCTCCACCTCTCACCCCATTTGCTTCGATCCCCACAACTTATTCACTCTCCCTTCATGATGTGCTTCGGCCCCCTCACCATCATCACTCCTAAAAACAACCAAATTGCTTCATTCAATCCACCTCCACCATCTCGCCGAATGCCACCAATGTCCTGTGGAATTAACAACAAAATAAGTAAAAAAATTCCTCATCCCCTCATGAGCTGCTTCGATCCCCCCCACCATCATCACTCCTAAAACAGACACATTGCTTCCTTTAATCCACATCCACCATCTCGCCGAATACCACCAATGTCCTGTGCAATGAATCAACAAAAATGAGAAATTGTTCCTCATCCCCTCATGATTTGCTTCGTTCCCCCGCACCATCGTCACTCCTAAAAACAGAGAAATTGCTTCAATCAAACCACATCCACCATCTCGCCGAATACCACCTCTGACCTATACAAATAACAACAAAAACAAGTGAATAATGGTTCCTCATCCCCTCATGATTTGCTTCTGTCCCCCCCACCATCATCACTCCTAAAAACAAACAAATTGCTTCAATCAATCCACATCCACCATCTCGCCGAGTACCGCCAATATCCTGTGCAATTAACAACAAAATAAGTGAACAATGATTCCTCTCCCCTCCTGATCTGCTTCAGCCCTCGCACCAACACCACTCATCCTCACACCATGACAAAGTTGCTTCAAATCCCACTGCCATCATCCCGCAACCTATAAGAACCATAATATCTGTCTTAAATCAGCCCCTATCTGAGGTATCTTGCTTCCCCTATTCCATCTCGCCGATTAACGCAGCCCTGTAATCACAACAAAAATGAGCGAAAACCATTCCTCGCCTTCTCATAATAATCTGCTTCAGCCCCCTCTCCAACATCACTCATCCTAACCACAAAAAACAGGAAAACGACTTCGTCATGTCCCCATCTACCATCACGCTATCTCCGATTCGACAATCTTGTTACACTAACAACCAACAAATGAGTAGAAAGCAAACAGAAATCCTCACCTTCTCCTAGTAATCTTCGACAACCCCCACCAACATCAGTCATCCTAATCACAAAACAACTTAAACCTATTTCAACATGTCCACATCCACCATGTCGATGTCTCTGATTATCACACGAAATCTGCCTCATACCACTAAAATCTTCTTATACTAGTCTGATTCAGCATCCAGAACATCATCCCACTTCCTCATATCTTCTTCTAGCATATGTCTATCTTACCTACATTAAAATAAGCTTCCTACATGCCGCCACCGTCTCCTCCCTGTTATCTCATGTTGTTCGCCATAAGAATGGTACTGGTGGCGGGAACAACCAACGAGGTGGCACATAATTCCACCTAACCTCCGTGCCTGCATCTAACATTATAGGAATAGCTGACCAAACTCGTCGTAATCTCTTTCTTTTTCGAATGGCTGTGTTTCCATAGCCTTTATACCTGTCATACTCACCTTTAACCGAATGTACTAATAAATTCCAAAAAGACTTTACCTGATCCACAACGTGAATGTCTTCATCATTGTATAACTTGGAGCACCTAGCTTTCCAAAGAACCCATAGAGACAACGAGGAGACAATCTGCCAAACATAACTCCGCGAGAAGAACTTGACTCCCTGCAAGGATCTTGAAGTAGAATATACCTGAAAACTTCTTACATATAAAGACAATGAAGAATGATTATAATGATAAAAAGCCCTTTGTTGATCCAACATTCCCCAAAAGACTGCACCCCACGTAAAAATAGCAGACCTATACTTACGACCTAGAAGCCTAAGAATTCGACACCAAAAACTTTTTGCGGAAACACATTCCCAAAATGCATGATGCAATGTCTCATCCGCAAACCCACACATAATACATGACCGATTACTCACCGATCCCCTCAATAAATGACCTATTGGCAATGCATAATGAATCATCAACCACCTAAAATGCAATATCTTATTCATGCATTTAATAGACCAAAACTGTTTCCAAAACATAACCATATGAGTAGATGAAACATTACCTTCCTCCCAATACTTTTTTCCAGCAGGTATCGGCTCGGTCTGCCTCAACATAAAATTCCTGCCAAACGCCACTGAATATTTGAAAAAAGGAAGGAGCTTAGTCGAAGAGTCAGATATGGATAATTTCCAACCATAATCCGCTGGATCCCACTGCAGGTCATCAATAGGTTTAGAGTCTAACACCGAAATATGAGATGAAAAATTAACTATTAGTGGACTAGGATCGATATATATATTTTTATCTAATCTAGCAATTACTCGCACTGGCAATTGCTTCGCAGCCAACATGATTTGAGACTCCTCATCCACTAATATCAACCTACCATTGTCCAACACTTCAAAAAAATAAATGCTACCATTTTGAACATATAACCGAGCTCCTATAAGTATATTGAGTGTTGAGAACATACCGTACCAACTCTGAAAATGATCGAATTGCAATGTAGGCACTGTGACCTGATACACCCTGGACAATTGTGATGACATGATCTTAGCCCCTCTTAAGTTAGATAACCTATTACTTTGCTCCATCGTAGAGGACTGCATAAACCTTATCCAATCCGCAACCGTACGAGCTGGTCCACTATCCATTGCAGCCCATGATAACCTAGGGCGTAAACCCAAAACACATGCAGCTTCATCAGTAAATAAAGGATTCCATATCAATGGTTGACGCATAAATTGATGATAGCTTTTCGGTGGCAAGAAAACAAGCGCTTGCCGAAGAGTTTCCCATGCCCGAAAAATTCCATTGAAGAAACGCAATGATCCATCATTGGACTTGGGTAGCTGGAAATCTGCATTAAAGAACCATCTAAGACTATCCTTCCATTGACCACCTACCGAAGGCTTGACCTTATATAGATGTTGCATCCATAGCTTTTTCCATAACTCCTGTCCTGGCAATAAACTCCTAACAACATGTTTAGTAAGTAAAGCTTTGCTTTGCATAAATGGATCAATCAGACCTAAACCACCTTTTTTTTTTGGTTGTATCAGAATAGACCAAGCTACCTTTGCTACAGGATTGACTGACCTATTGTTCCCCCAAATAAAATTCCGTACTAAACGTTGAACTTTCAACATTATTGACCTAGAAAACAGCCATGTAGATGCTATATACCAAATCGAGGACAACAACACCGCATTAGCTACAACTACACGTCCTGCTAAAGATAATTTTTCTTTATTCCAATATACTAATTTATTTCTTAATCTTAACAATAAGGGTGCAATCATATCTTCTGACTTTAATCCCACACCCACTCGACAACCTAAATACCTAATGGACTGACCTTGAGGTATCCATGTGAATCCTAAAGAGGGTACATTAACTGGCGGATCTCCCGAAGCGACCCAAAGACCTGATGACTTATCCCAATTTATCAATGCACCCGATGCATCTGAGAAATCATCCACGGCCTTTTGCACATGCAACAAATTACCATGTGAGGCCTGAACATATAAAGCTGTATCATCAGCGAATTCACAATCCACATTTGCGTTTGCTACTGGTAGTGCTAAACCTTTAATATTTACATATGGAGAATTTAAATGTACAGAGAATGCTTCGGATACTAACAAAAACAGGAAAGGAGCAAGTGGACATCCCTGGCGTACAGATCTTGAAATAAAAAAACGCCTACCAATGTCCCCTGCAAATAATAGAGAACTACTTGCATTACGATATAATGCTGAAACTCCTCGTATCCAATTACTTGGAAAACCCATCCTAGCGAGTGTTCCCTCCATAAAATCCCAGTCCACTCTGTCGTAAGCTTTTTCAAAATCAAGAAATAACACCGCCAGATCTTGCTTCTGCACTTCAGCGATGGTCACCATTTCCCAAAAGAGAATAATATTATCAAAAATACTTCGCTCTTGCAAAAAACCTGTCTGGGTATCATGAATCAACTCCGAAAGATAAGGTTGTAACCGTCTAGCTATCGTTTTTGCTAATATCTTATAAATAACATTCAACAAGGTAATTGGTCTCCACTGGCTAAGCTCTTCTAACTGTCCACTTGTTTTAGGAATCATATAGATTAAACCCTCCTTCCATTCTTGGGGCATATTTCCAGAATCTAAAATTTGTTGATAGGCCTTAGTCAGCCCATCACCTATCAAATCCCAATACTGGATATACCATTGAACTCCCAACCCATCCACACCAGGACAAACATCCTTTGCAAGGGCTTTTACTGCTTTAAAAACCTCTTGAGTACTTAATGGTTGTAAAAGACAACGTAAAAGATTTCCAGAAACCCTATTCTGAACCCTAGACCATATAATGTCCCTCTTAACCATATCAGCCTCAGAAAATGGTCTAGCTTTTAACAAAGCTTCATAATAATCAGAGGCTATTTGTCGCATCTGGCTAGGATCCGTGGTATAAGAGCCATCAGGACATCTTAATCTAGATATCCTAGCTGATGACTTATGATGATTATGCACTGCAAAGAACAACTTGTTGACTTTATCTCCCGATTCTGCCCATATGGAAGATGTATTGTGATAGTTAAAATCACTAGAAATCTTTTGTAAGTCCAATATTTGATTCCCTACTTGAACCACTCGAGCACTTATATAACTCGAATGTGGTCTTCTCTCTTGCAAATGTTGCAGGGATTTCAATCCCCTACGCAGCCTACCTATTTTAGTTAAAGATGCATAAAATACTTGTTTAGCCTTCCTGTAAAAAAATTGTTGTGTTTCACTAATAGCCTTGTGAACACTAGATAATGCATAATCATAGGAGTAGTCATACTTATTCCAAATATTATGCACCATAGGGGAACAATCCGGGCTAAGAAACACATGATTCGGAATTCTAAACCTTGAGTTCTTATACGGCTCCTGTAAGACTATAACTAACCGAAGCGGTGCATGATCAGAAAAGGAAAATGAAGGTATGATTCCAATGGAACCTCCTTTGTCCCACAAAAACTTATCAGCATAAAATCTATCTAACCTAGACAAATTTGCATGTGATTGTCTTCTATCTGATCTTGAATACTCTAAGGAATCATGAATCCTTGTAAAAGAAGACACATGCCACAAGTCCAATAAACCTAAAGAAAAAATTAAACGTTCCCATTCATATAGTTCTAAACCGGATATTGTTTGTGATGTGCCTCCTAACCTATCACACCCATCCTCCAACATATTAAAATCACCTGCCAATGCCCAATGGTCAACAACAGGTAATTGTGCCATTAGGCTCTTCCAAAGTATCGTTCTATCTTTCGTATGATTCGGTGCATATATATTCAACAAACCCCATTTTTTCAAACCAATTTGTAAAATTACATATTGACCTCTACCACAAGTCAAAACTCCGTAATGTAAGAAAGCAGAGCACCAAAAGTCATTTATTGCAATGCAAAGTCCCGCCTTCCGATTATTATCCCCAGTTGCAGGCACCCAAAATTGTCTCCACTGGCCTGGCAACAAATTTCCGTATTTTTGTATCCTTTGTTCATTCAAATGATGCTCTTGCATAAGAAGAACATCAATTCGACCTATAACAGACTTTCTTAACTGACGACGGAAAACACTCCTTATTTTAAGGTAGTGTTTGCCTCCCAAGCCCCGTACATTCCATGAAATAATATTTAATCTATCCATCATTCATGTTTTGCACTCCTACTCTCCTTTCAGCCAGTGCAACGTCTCTACCCTTCCTTCCATCTTCGGAGGCCCGTAATTGTCTCCTATTTGACCAAATGTCTTTCCCAGTCACCTTATGTGCACACACAGGCATGTGTTTATCTATGCTAGAAACCCTATCAGATGACTTATCAACTGTAGTAAAAGCAACTATATTGCCACCCTTCATCTCAGCATGTGTGAGGTCAACCTTGAGCACTTCATTTTTCTTTTTAAACTCTTCGAAAGCAACGGATGTATCAATTTGATGTACTTGGTCTAAAAATATTTGTTTATCGTTACTAAATTGATTATTAACCTTAAAAACAGATTCCACATCTTGTACCTTCGAAAATGTGTCTTTCGAATTATGTTGCTCGTTCGTGAAAACTGGGATGGAAAAACCGCCCTCCACTTTACTAGTCCCCACCTCCTTTTCCGTTTCCTGCAAGGAATGATAAGGATTAGCTTCAAGTAATAACATTGGCTTAACCAACTAACTAGACGGTTTAAAAACATGTTTAGCAGCAACTGTAGACCAGCCCTCATTATTAACATTCGGTTGACTTGGTGCACGTGCTTCATCCTTCGGCCGACGCTTTTGACAATCTCGACCTAAATGACCAAATTGTCGACACACAAAACATTGATTAGGTAAACCTTGATAATATATCTTTTGCACAACCGGTGATTTATTCATAAGTAAGTTAGGTAATGTAATAGTTGACGGCAACCGAACAGATCTTGGTGCAATCAACCGAACTGCTGGTACCCCACCCACCTGTCCCTCACGCATACCAATGACCTTACCTAACAATGTCCCAATACGAGGAAGAACATTCCTCCATTCCTTCCTTAATCCGAGGAATACCGCAGTAAACACCATACTGGACTCCTGATCCTGTAATATGTCATCTACATTAACATTATGAGACCATTTATGAAAAGATATCCATGCACCTTCCACGCCCGCCTCCTTAATTGCTAGTAGCTTCGTGACGGCCTCCTCGCTTGCAAATTCCACATGGTAACATCCCCGAGACATGAATTGAATGTCGATTATTTTATCCGCTTCCTCCGAGAAAGCCGCGTACAAAGTATGTCGAAGTTCCGATCGATTTAATCTCAAACCCTGTACCTGCACTACCAAGGAGTAAACTTCCAACCTTTGTACCTCGCCCAAAACCACAACTCGATCCTCCTCCGATAACACCAGGTCGACTGTCTCATCACTGAAATGAGGCGAAATTTGAGGGGGTGCACTGGACTCCCCTGCTCACGTATGCAGTCCAGCTACAGATGAAGTAAGCGGCTGGCCCGCAGTCGACCTCCTGCGCGCGTCGGGATCGCCTGTTTCTGAGGTCGCGCTGCTCTCATCATACACGACCTGTTTTCCTGTTCGTTGTATTCTCTATTTCGCGCTCTGCATTCCCTGCGTTTTTTCTCTTTCTTGTTTTCACTTATACATGTATGTATGAGAACGAGAGAGAGAGAGCAGAAGAAGAGGAAAAAAACCAGAGAGGAGAGGGGAAGAAGAAGAATAGATTTTTTTGGCTGGCCTTTTGCAAAGTGACTCGACACTTCCAAGGAAGGCCATTTTACAAATAGTGTTATAGAAGAAGAGTTTTTTGTCTCGCCTTTGCAAAGTGACTTGACACTTCCCAAGAAGAAGGTCCACGACGAACTGCATGTGATCCCTGTCTCCCATAGATAGAGGATTTCTCCATTTTCACATGCGCTCGAAAGCCAAACACTGAGATTATTTGGCCTGGCGAAATGTTGATTGCTTTCGATATATGCCATGCACCATTGCTGTGAAGATTAAGGGCTCAATGAGAT
>ERZ1034379.318-NODE-318-length-9282-cov-2.169611_pt1 | contig 9282 bp, 9 predicted proteins | sample MGYA00520614_ERZ1034379 | MGnify/ENA primary metagenome ERZ1034379 (study PRJEB33736, sample SAMEA104288465) | Azolla filiculoides | biome: Urban; feature: water surface; material: ditch water | place: Netherlands | collected 2014 ... | reverse complement strand
CAAGAAGCACTTGTGCATCGGCGGCAAGCTTTCGCCGACTGTGACCGTGCTTGATGTGACCAAGTTCGACGCGCTGTTTTATGACAATGCCGAACCGCGCAGCGCCGTTGTCGCCGAGCCAGAGCTTGGCCTAGGACCCTTGCACACGGCATTTGATGGACGCGGCAATGCCTACACTTCACTCTTCCTCGACAGTCAGGTGGCGAAGTGGAACATCGAGGATGCCATCAAAGCCTATGCCGGCGAGAAAATCAATCCGATTAAGGACAAGATCGACGTACAGTATCAGCCCGGTCACCTCAAGACGGTCATGGGCGAAACGCTCGATGCGTCGAACGACTGGATGGTTTGCCTGTGCAAGTTCTCCAAGGACCGTTTCCTGAACGTCGGCCCGTTGAAGCCCGAAAACGATCAATTGATTGATATCTCCGGCGACAAGATGAAGCTCGTGCATGATGGTCCGACATTTGCAGAACCACATGATGCCATTGCAGTCGCGCCGTCGATCCTGCCGAACATCCGTTCGGTGTGGGATCGCAAGGACCCACTCTGGGCCGAGACACGCAAGCAGGCAGAAGCAGACAGCGTCAACATCGATGAGTGGACCGATGCGGTGATCCGAGACGGCAATAAGGTGCGCGTCTACATGACCTCGGTCGCGCCCGCCTTCAGCCAGGAGAGCTTCACGGTCAAGGAGGGCGACGAGGTTACGGTGATCGTCACCAATCTCGATGATATCGATGATCTGACGCACGGCTTCACGATGGGCAATCATGGTGTGGCGATGGAAGTTGGTCCGCAGCAGACCAGCTCGGTCACCTTCGTCGCTGCCAATGCCGGCGTCTACTGGTACTATTGCCAGTGGTTCTGCCATGCCCTGCACATGGAGATGCGTGGACGCATGTTCGTCGAACCGAAGGGCGCCTGATCCATGCGGCTGCCCGTTCTCCTGATCTGCCTTTTCATTTCTTCGTCGCTTGCGGCGGAGGAGCGCATGGTCGCGCCGGGAACGGGAAGTCTTGCCGCCGCCGTCGCCGATGCAGCGCCCGGCGATGTGCTGACGCTAACCGACGGGGCCTATCTTGGCTCCGTCGTCATCGACCGGGCACTCTCCATCACCGGCCCGCGCGAAGCGGTCGTCGATGGTCAGGGCTCGGGCAGCGTCTTGACGATCACGGCGCCCGACGTCCAACTGACCGGGTTTACCGTGACGGGCTCTGGACAGATCAACCAGGACCTCGACGCCGGTGTGAAGATCGAAAAAGGGGCGGATCGCGCCCGTGTCGAAAACCTGCTTGTCGCTGGCAACATGCATGGCATTGACGTGCATGGCGGGCGCGATACCGCGGTGATCGGCAACGAGATCATTGGCACCGACAGCCCGCGCATGAACGAGCGTGGCAATGGCATCTATGTCTGGAACAGCCCCGGCACGCTGCTAGAGGGCAATGTCATCCGCTTCGGCCGCGACGGCATCTTCTCGAACGCCAGCTCAAACAGCATCTATCGCGACAATATCATGCGCGACCTACGGTTCGCCGTGCATTTCATGTACACGCGCAATACCGAGGTTTCCGGCAATGTCTCGATCGGCAACCATCTCGGCTTTGCCATCATGTTCTCGAACCAGGCCAGAATCCTGAACAATCTCAGCCTTGGCGACCGCGAGCATGGGCTGATGCTGAACTATGCCAACAATGCTGATGTTACCGGCAACCTTGTGCGTGGCGGCACAAAGAAATGTTTCTTCATCTACAACGCCCACAAGAACCTCATCTGGGATAACCGGTTCGAGGGCTGCGGCATCGGCATTCACTTCACCGCCGGGTCGGAGAAGAACATACTGTCCGGCAATGCCTTCATCGCCAATCGCGAGCAGGTAAAATATGTCGGCACCCGCAACGTGGAATGGAGTCATAAGGGGAGGGGCAATTTCTGGTCCGACCATCCGGCTTTCGATCTCAATGGCGACGGGATCGCAGACAGCTTCTATCGACCGAATGACGTGATGGACCAGATCCTCTGGTCGCAACCCGCCGCCAGCCTTTTGATCGGATCGCCGGCCGTGCAGCTGGTGCGCTGGAGCCAGCGGGACTTCCCTGCGACGCTGCCGGGCGGCGTGCGCGACAGCGCCCCTTTGATGCGTCCGCTGACGATGACCGTTCCCCCTAAAATCCTCGGCTACGAATCCGAGGCAGCCGGTCGTTGGGCCGAAGGAAATCATGATGACACCGACCCTGACAATCTCTCGGCTCACTAAACGTTTCCAGTCCGTTGAGGCGCTGACGGATGTATCGCTGGCTCTCCAGCCGGGAAAACGCGCCGCCCTGCTTGGCCATAACGGCGCCGGCAAGTCGACGATGATGAAGATCATCCTGGGCCTGATCCCGTTCGACAGCGGTGACGTCTCGGTCTGCGGCGAGGCGCCGGGGTCGGCAGTAGCACGCATGCAGGTGGCCTATCTGCCCGAAAATGTTGCCTTTCATCCGGCCCTGACAGGAGAGGAGCAGATACGCCACTATCTTTCGCTGCGTGGAGAAAATCCCCGTATCGCGCCGAAGCTGCTGGACCGCGTCGGCCTCACCCATGCGGCGCAGCGGCGGATCGGCACTTATTCCAAGGGCATGCGCCAGCGAGTCGGACTTGCCCAGACCCTGATCGGTCGGCCCCGTCTGCTGGTGCTGGACGAGCCGACGTCGGGCCTCGATCCGGTCTCGCGACGGGACTTCTACGACCTGCTCGATGGATTGTCGGCCGATGGTACCGCGATTCTGCTGTCCTCCCACGTGTTAACCGAGGTTGAGGCGCGCACCGACAGCATCCTCATCCTGTCGGGCGGGCACCTGGTGGCGGAAGGCACGCTTGCCGATCTTCGCTCTAGCGCCGCCCTGCCGACCCTGCTTCTTGTCCGCCCGGCGCAGGGCCACGCCCTGTCGCTTGCGGCGGCCTTTCCGGAAGCGTCAATCGGCGCCGACGGGCTGTTGCGCATCGCCTGCGCGCAGGCCGACAAGCTGCCGCTTCTCGCGCGCATCACGGCGCGTGGCGTGGAGGTCGCCGATCTCGATGTGATCCCGCCCAGCCTTGAGGATATCTACAGCCATTTCAGCCGGAGGGACGGGCAATGAGCCGCATCCTCGCCACCGCAACTTCGGAATTCCGCATCGCCTTCCGCAATCGCTGGGTTCTGATCGCCACCGGCATGATGGTACTGTTCGCGCTGGTGCTGGCGGCCGCCGGTTCCGCGCCGACGGGCGATGTTAGCGTGGACCGGCTGTCGGTGACGGTCGCCTCGCTGACCTCGCTTGCCGTCTATCTCGTTCCGCTTCTGGCGCTGCTGATGAGCTTCGATGCCGTGGCCGGCGAAGTCGAGCGCGGCACTCTGCCTTTGCTTCTCACATATCCGGTCTCTCGCCTGCAGATCCTGCTCGGCAAGCTTCTCGCTCATCTCGCGGTCCTCGCACTTGCCGTGACCCTGGGCTATGGCGCGGCGCTGGTGGCGGCGGTCTTGTCCGATCCGGGGGCGATCAAGGGGATCGTTTCCCTGGTACGGCTGATCTGGTCCTCGGTTCTGTTGGGCGCCACTTTCCTTGGCGCGGGCTATGCGCTTTCGGCACTGGCGCGGCGCCCCTCTGGAGCGGCGGGCCTTGCGATCGCGCTCTGGCTGGTAGCCGTCGTGCTCTACGACCTGGCGCTTCTGGCGCTGATCGTCACCAATGGCGGCGGGCCCTTCACCACCCAGGTCTTGCCCGTCGCCCTGCTCGGCAACCCCGCCGACGCCTTCCGGGTCTTCAATCTCTCGGCGGGCCAGGCAGTCGCTGCCGCCGGCGGCATCGGCGGGGCGGCTGGGGCCATCCCGCTCTGGCAATCGGCCGCCTCGCTGTTTGTCTGGCCAGTGTTGGCGATCGCGCTTGCCCTTGCCGCATTTCGAAAGGTGACCCCATGAGACCTGGCTTGAGAGTTTCGCTTCTCCCTTTGTTGCTTGTGGTCTCGCTGGCCCTACTTGCCGGCTGCCAGGAAAAAGCCGCGCAAGACACCACGCCCAAGGACATGACGGCGGAGACGCTCGGCCACTACTGCCAGATGAACCTGCTGGAGCATTCCGGCCCAAAGGGACAGGTGTTTCTCGAGGGCATGCCCGCGCCACTGTTCTTCAGTCAGGTGCGTGACGCCATCGCTTTTATGCGCGGGCCTGAGCAGATGGCGCCGATCGTCGCCGTCTATGTCAACGATATGGCGGCCGCGGGCGCGACCTGGGATCACCCAGGCGACGGCAACTGGATCGCCATCGACAAGGCCGTCTATGTTGTCGGCTCGGCTCGACAGGGCGGCATGGGCGCGCCGGAAACCGTGCCGTTTGCGAGCCGCGAGCGGGCCGAGGAGTTTGCCCGCGTCGAGGGTGGTCGGGTACTGTCGCTTGCCGAGATCGCCGATGACATGGTGCTTGCGCCGGTGGAAACCGGCCCCAACCAAAATCCAACTCCGGAAAGCGGCGACGCCGATTTCCGCAAGCGTCTGCGCGCGCTGCCCAACAAAGCTGGAGGCTGATCCATGCCGATAACTCGCCGCCGCCTCATCACCATCTCCGCCGCCTTCGCCATGCTGCCGGCGCCGTCGCGCGCCACTACGTTAGGTTCAAGGCTCTGGACCGGGCAGGCGCTTGGCGCGCGCGCCTCGATCCGTATCGAACATCCGGATGGCGAGGCGATCGCCGCCCGCGTCGAGGCCAAGGGCATCAATCCGCAGCCGAAGTCGGGTCAGCAGGAACTGCTGGAGAATGTGGTCAATCGCTACGTCTGAGATGTCGGTGTATCCGAATGGCGGGGCCGGGGCACGGGAGTGCTCCGGCCTTTGCATGTTTGCCTGGAATGCCTTGTCGTCATCGCAGAATCGGCTAATCTCGAGCGATGCTTTTTACGCCCGATGCTAAGTCCCAGTGATGCAGCTCCGCACCGACTTCAGCGGGGAAAACGATGCGTTTCGTCAATCCTATTCCATTCGTTGAAGACATTGGTCGCTCCAAGGCATTTTACCAGGAGAGGCTCGGCCTCCGGATCATCGAGGATTTCGGCAACTTCGTTATGTTTGAAACGGGTTTTGCAATCCATGAGGGGCAGTCCCTCGAGCAGACAATCTGGCGGCAGGTCTCCGAAGGGGGGCGCGGCCTACGGGCGAAGGAACCTGCTGCTCTATTTCGAACACGACGATCTCGACTGGATTTTTCAGGCAATTTCGCCGCATGTCGAGTTGATACATCCGATTGAGCGGCAGGCATGGGGACAGCGGGTCTTCCGTTTCTATGATCCGGATGGACACGCGATCGAGATAGGCGAGCCGCAGGATCCGTGCGCCGAGAATGGCAGTCTTATGACGTCGGATGGCCACTAGAAAGCCGTGCTGGGTTGAGAATTTTGGCACGCGACGACAATTCTCCGCATGCTTCGTCGGACTGCAGGTATCGTCCTATCTTTTGCCCGGTCCCGTCACCGAGCCCCTGACGATCAGGTCCGGCATGATCAGGATCTCGCGCCGCTCGGTCGGGCGCTCGGCGAGTGTTTCCAGCAGCAGTGCCATGGCCTGGCGGCCGATGGCGCTGCGCGGCTGGCGGATCGTGGTCAAGGCCGGGTTGACATAGGTTGCCTGCGGCACGTCGTCGAAGCCGATGATCGAAAAGTCGCGCGGCAGGTCGTAGCCGCGAGCGGTCAGGCCGTTGATGACGCCGACGGCTGTCGCGTCGTTGACGCACATGAAGGCAGTCGGCAGCGTGTCGCGCATGAACAGTTGTTCGACGGCGAGGCGGCCGCTTTCGATCGTGCCGTCGCCTTCCAGGACCAGCCGGTGGTCCGGCGGAATGCGGGCGGCGTCGAGGGCGAGGTCGTAGCCCTGGCGGCGTCGCTGATGGCCGAGCCGGGTTTTCGCATCGCCGATGAAGGCGATGCGGCGGTGGCCGGCCGAGAGAAGATGTTCGGCCGCCTTGCGGGCGCCGGCCGTGTCATCGACGCCGACATAGGAGGTCTTCGAGCCGAAGACCGGTTCGAAGACGGCAACGGACGGCGGTAGGCGCTGGCCGAGCACTTGGTGGCCAAAGGGTTCGTGGCCGGTGAACAGCACGAGGCCGGCAGCCTGGCCGGAGCTCAGGAATTTCAGATATTCCAGCCCGCGCTCGGGGTCGTTCTGTGTATGGCCGATCAGCACGCCGAAACCATGGGCGCGTGCCTCGTTTTCAAGCCCGATCAGCGTGGTGGAGAAATTCGGGTCGCCAATGTCCGGCGCCAGGATCAGGATCATGTTGGAGCGGCCCATGCGCAGCGAGCGGGCCATGGCATTGGTGGTGTAGCCGGTGATCGCAATCGCCTGATTGACGCGTTGGCGGGTGGTCTTCGCCACCTTGTCGGGGGTATGGATGGCACGGCTCACCGTGGCGATCGACACCTCGGCAATGCGTGCAACATCGTCAATCGTGGCCGGCGCTGAATTCGGCACGCTGCCCCATCCCCCTATCCATATGGAATCGTTGGAGACCTTATCTGCTGTGCTGCGGCTGCGAAAGCCGAGAGGGCGGTAAAACATCCCTGTGAATGGATGATGTAAACCTTTACATAGATCATGTAAACCTTTACATAGGTCCGTATAGCGGTTGAGGAGCCGCCGGGAGGATTGCATGACTGGGACCGGGAACGACGCGCGCAAAGCCGTGCTCGTGGCAGAGCGTATCTCTAAATCGTTTGGTGATGTGCAGGTGCTGTTCAGCGTCGATTTCGACGTGCTGCCCGGTGAAGTGCATGCGCTGATGGGTGAGAACGGCGCTGGAAAGTCGACGCTGGTGAAGATCCTGTCGGGTTTTGAGCAGGCAACCGCCGGGCGCATCCTGCTGGACGGCCAGCCGGTGATCTTGCCGCCCAATGGTGCGGCGGAAGCGCTGGGCATCGTGCTGATCCACCAGGAATTCAATCTTGCAGAGCATCTGACGGTCACCGAAAGCCTGTTTCTCGGGCGTGAAGTCACGCGTTTTGGCGTGCTCGACCGCAAGTTCATGCGCGCCGAGACGGTGCGGGCGCTCGAGCAGCTCGGCTCGCCGATCGATCCGGATGCGCTGATCAGCTCGCTGGCGGTGGCCGACAAGCAGATGGTCGAGATCGCCAAGGCAATCAGCCGCAAGGCGCGCATCGTGTTCATGGACGAGCCGACCGCCGTTTTGTCGCGCGAAGAGACCGATGTGCTGTTTGCCCAGGTGCGCAAGCTGCGCGCCCAGGGCACGAGCTTCGTCTTTGTCAGCCACAAGCTGGACGAGGTGATGGAACTGACCGACCGGGTCACGGTCTTGCGGGACGGCCAGTGGGTGAAGACGGCGCCGACCGCCGTGCTTGATGGCGAATCCATCGCTCAGCTGATGGTCGGGCGCGAGCTTTCCAGCCTCTATCCGACCAAGCATGAGCCGAATGTCGATGAAGAGGTGGTGCTTTCGGTCAAGGATCTGAGCACCGGTTATGTGAAGCATGTCAGCTTCGAGCTGAAAAAGGGCGAAGTGCTCGGCTTTTCCGGTCTGATCGGTTCCGGCCGCACGGAGCTGATGGAGGCGGTTGCCGGTTTGCGGCCGCGTCTCTCAGGTGTCGTCCAGCTCAAGGGCGCGGACCTGTTGCCGGAGGATTTCCGCGAGGCCAACCGACGCGGGCTGGCCTACATGACCAAGGACCGCAAGGGCAAGGGCCTGCTGCTCGGCGAAGGCATGACGATCGATCAGCATATCCGTCACGGCTATCTCGACCCGTCGAGCGAGGCGAAGGCGATGGCGCGGGCCAAGCGCCGCTTCGATATCCGCGTGCGTGATGACCGGGTGCGGGTCGGGCGCATGTCGGGTGGCAACCAGCAGAAGCTGCTGCTGGCGAAGATCATGGAGATCGAGCCGCAGATCATCATCATCGACGAGCCCACGCGCGGCATCGATGTCGGGACCAAGCAGCAGATCTATCATTTCATTGCAGCACTCGCCCGCGAAGGGCGCTCGATCATCGTGATTTCCTCGGAAATGCCGGAAGTGGTGGCGGTGATGCGCGAGGGGCGGATGGTCGGCATACTGGAAGGCGAGGAGATCAGCGAACAGGTGATCATGCGCTACGCCGCCGGACTAAAGAGACAACTGGCCAGCTGACGGGTCCGACTCTGCCGGATCACGCATCGCGCCACAGACAAGAGACATGGGGCAGGGCCGCTTAAAAAGCGCTCGCCCGGGAGGAGACGACCCGTGAACACGACTGCCGAGACTGAGAGCACACCTGAAATCCGCGGCCGGCGCACCTGGCGCGATGTCGATCTGCGTGCCGTTGCGCCCTTTGCGGCCTTGCTGCTGCTTTTGATCGTTGGCGCCATGGTCAATCCGAATTTCATCGGCCTCAACAACCTGGCCAATGTCGCGACCCGCTCGGCTTTCATCGCGATCATCGCGGTTGGCGCAACCTTCGTGATCTCCTCGGGCGACCTTGATCTCTCGGTCGGTTCGATGGTCGCGTTCGTCGCCAGCCTGATGATCCTGTTCATGAACTCCGGCGTGATTGCCGATCCGGCGCTGATGCTGGCGGCGGCAGTCGTTCTGACCGTCATCATCGGCTCGCTCTGCGGCCTGGCCAATGGCCTGATCACCACGGTCGGCAAGATCGAACCGTTTATCGCGACGCTCGGCACGATGGGCATCTATCGCGGCCTTACCACCTGGCTCTCCCAGGGCGGGGCGATCACCCTGCGTTCCCCCGAACAGCAGGAACTGTATCGCCCCGTCTATTTTGGTTCGTTCCTCGGCATGCCGCTGCCGATCCTGATCATCCTGATCGTGACGGCGATCGCCGCCTTCATCCTCTATCGCACGCGTTACGGTCGCCATGTGGTGGCTGTCGGTTCGAGCCGCGACGTGGCACGTTATTCCGGCATCGCCGTCGACCGGGTGCGCACCATCGCCTTCATCATCCAGGGTCTCTGCGTTGCGATCGCCGTGCTGCTCTATGTGCCGCGGCTCGGATCGACGTCGGCGACGACAGGTATCCTGTGGGAATTGCAGGCGATCACCGCGGTCGTTGTCGGCGGTACGGCGCTCAAAGGTGGTGCCGGCCGTGTCTGGGGTACGATCTGCGGTGCCTTCATCCTCGAACTCGTCGGCAACATCATGCTGTTGTCGAACTTCATCTCTGAATATCTGATCGGCGCCATCCAGGGCACGATCATCATCATCGCGATGCTCGTCCAGCGTTCGCTGGCGCGCAAGGCGTAAGTCGTGACCGGGCAGGAGGGTCGCCC
>ERZ1034379.314-NODE-314-length-9336-cov-91.754229_pt1 | contig 9336 bp, 13 predicted proteins | sample MGYA00520614_ERZ1034379 | MGnify/ENA primary metagenome ERZ1034379 (study PRJEB33736, sample SAMEA104288465) | Azolla filiculoides | biome: Urban; feature: water surface; material: ditch water | place: Netherlands | collected 2014 ... | reverse complement strand
GCCATTGCTGGGGCAGTGGTTTCTTTCATCAGCTTCTTTTAACGTGAAAGCTACAGCGAAACCGCACTATACTCCTTTTTACTCTTAACTTTTGTTTAAGTCTCGTTAGTTTGATGGAGCAGTATTCAAGAAGCTTATATTGTCTCAACAGTCCGTACACCACTGGGTAAATTTGGAGGTATTTTAGTAAATTTCTTACTAGTAAACTTGGGAGCGAGCGCAATGGGTGCAGCTTTAGAAAAAGCGGGAATTTCGGGGGATGTTTTAGACTTGTATATTTTTGGTAATGTACTCAGAGCCGGACACGGACAGTCATTACCCCGTCAAGCAGCTTTCAAAATCGGGATTACTGACACAGTAAACGGTTATGCGGTGGATATGGTGTGTTCATCAGGAATGATGAGCGCCATCAATCCTGCTACAGCGATTCGTTCTGGTGAAGCTGATTTAGTGCTGACTGGGGGGATGGAATCTATATCTCATACAGAATTTGTACTATTATCAGATCGCGCTCGCTGGGGATATAAATTTTCATAGGAATCCCCAGAACAACTCAGGGATATTTTAGTTGATGACGGACTCACAGATCCCATCAGTAGAGAAACAATGGGAGAACAAGCGGAACGGTTAGCAACTACTTACCAAATTACAGGGTTTGAGTTAGATGAAGTTCCTTCTTATTCACAACAACGAGCAACAGAAGCTACCGCAAACGGCTTTCTTAAGCAGGAAATCATTCCCATTACAATCCAGGGAAAAAAAGGGCAGCAAATTATCGCTCAAGATGAAGGAATTCGCCCAGAAACGAGTTTAGAAAGTCTAGCGAACTTGAAACCAACCTTTAGAGAAGATGGAGTTTTCACTGCTGGTAATAGTAGTCAAATATCCGATGGTGCAGCAGCTTTAGTTTTGGCAAGTAAAACAGCAGTATAACGTCATCAACTCCAACCTATAGCCAGGTTAATAGGTGGAATATGGACAGGTGGAGAAGCTTGGAGATTTCCCAAAGCGCCGATTTTAGCTGTAAGAAAACTGTTAGAAAAGCTGAAAATGAAAATTAACGATTTTGATTTACTTGAGAATAACGAAGCCTTCGCTCTGAGTAACGTATTATTTAATCGCTTATTAAGAATTCGCGAAGAGAAATGAAACGTTTTTGGGGGTGCGATCGCACTAGGACATCCTCTAGCAGCTTCAGGAGCGGGAATTTTAGTTACCCTACTCAACGCCTTACAGTAAAAAAACGGTCATTTAGGATTAGCCGCAGTTTGTCATGGTAGTGGTGGCAGAACTGCGATCGCACTATCAAGACTCAGGTAGAAACTACTTTCTTCTTCCTTCTTCCTTCGCGTCTATCCCTTCGGGACGCTCCGCGAACGTGGTTCATTCAATCAGTAACATGACATCTCTAGGATTAGAAAATTAACTAATTTTAGTCACAGGTGGTAATCGAGGCATAGGAAGTGCGATCATCAACTTGCTTTTAGACTTAGGAAGCAAAGTAGCTTACACCTAGCGCAGCAAGCACACTCACCAACTTGGCATCCTCCCAATCCCCGCACATGTCACCGATAAAACCCCTATGGCACAAGTAGCAGAACAGGTAGAAAACAAACCCGGTACAATTTACGGAATTGTCCCTAATGCCGACATGACCAAAGATAACTTTTTTCCCAAGCTAACAAGTGCAGACTGGGATGCAGTTATGGATAGCAACTTAAAAGGAGTCTATAATACCCTCAAACCAATTATCCCCAAAATGTACGATTGCCCTTCTGGTTCAGTAGTTTGTATTTCCTCAATTTCCGGCGAACAAGGCAACCTCGCTCAGTCAAACTAATTATGCAGCATCCAAAGCAGCGGTAATAGGCTTAACTAAATCCTTAGCCAGAGAAGCAGCCATGTATCGAGTGCGGGTACATGCAGTAGCACCGGGATTCATTGAAAGCGATATGCTTAACCCCATTTCCGAGAAGGTGAAACAACGGATTTTATGGGAAATTCCCCTATCACGCTTTGGTAAACCCGAAGAAGTCGCTTGCTTGGGCTGTACCCTTTCTCCTCTCACCCTTAGCCAGTAGCTATATTACAGGCACAGTTATGCGAGTTAACGGCACTCATCATACTTAGAAGGGTGTGGGCGCAGGGCGAAAAATTTATTCTTTCTCCTGACTCCTGAACTCCTTAAAAAAAAGGATTACAGAAACTACGACAGAAGAAAAATATTATAGATGTAGATGGCTTAAACATCCGCTATATAAGAGCAGGTAATAATGATCCACTTTTGGTCTTACTACATGGAGTTGGTGAAAGTGTTATTGATTGGTCTTGCGTACTACCCGAATTAGCAACATAGTTAACGCCATTCTGTCTAATTTGACCTTGCCTTTGTACGGAGAGTTAGTGATCCCCTGGTGCAAAACTTCTCTAGGAGCAACACAGCGGGCTTGGTCACGGGCATTACTGCTGTTTAACTAACCTGTTAAATTCCCTTCCTCAATGGATAGCAGAACAGGAGGGTATGGCAAGAATACCGGGCTTTTGAGAGGCTGGTTTATCTTCACTCCGCGCCCAATTAAATCTATTTGGACAGCATCAAATATTACTTGATTCTCTCCCACAATTACAAATGCCAACTCTAATTATGTGGGGAATCAATGATTTAGTTTTGCCAAATAATCAAGCTGAAAATGCTGTTAGTCGTCTGCAACAAGGACACTTGGCTTTAATACCCAACTCCAGACATACTGAATTATTCACTGCTGAATTAAACCAGTTTCTTGATTCTGTTGAATAAAAGGAGTAGCATCTATGCAATTAAAACCAATCAATCAACAAGTCGTTTCCGTCGTTGGTGCTTCTAGCGGTATTGGCCGAGAAACAGCTTTGCAATTTCCTAGACGGGGTGCAAAAGTAGTTGTTTCCGCCCGTAGGGAATCAGGGTTAAAGTCTCTGGTGGAAGAGATTGGCAGTTTTGGGAGTGAAGCAACTTCTATTGTTGCCGATGTGCAGGAATTTGAACAGGTGAATGCGATCGCAGATAAAACTGTGGAGACATTTGGACGGCTTGATACTTGGGTTCATGCCCCTGCAGTTGGACTTTTTGCCACTTTCGACAAAACAACACCAGCCGAATCTAAGCACGTTATTAACGTTAACTTAGTTGGTCAAGCTTATGGCGCAATGGCAGCTTTACCCCATCTGAAGCGAGAAGGAAGGGGTGCATCAATTCATATTTCTTCCATGGAAGGTAGGCGATCACTTCCTTATCAAAGTGCTTACTCTACCGCTAAACATGGAATTGAAGGCTTTGTGGAGGCTATGCGTGTGGAATTACAACATGATAAATGGCCGATTAGTCTCACCAGTATCAAACCTGCGGTAATTAATACCCCATTTTGGAATAATAGTTTAACTAAGTTAGGCGTAAAAGCAGCCGGAATAACACCTTACTACGACCCCAAACTAGTAGCTGATGCTGTTCCCTATGCAGCAGAACACAGCACCCGTGACCTTTTAGTCGGTGATGCAGCCAAGACGCTGGATTTATTACAACGGATTTCGCCAGGGTTACCAGATTCACTCTTACTGCTCATAGGTTTCGATTTACAACATAGTTCTGAGCCAAAATCTGAAACGCACCAAATAACTTTTATCAGCCTATTCCTGTTGTGGTTGATCACCATGGTGGTGTATTGAAATTATAGATCAAAAGAGGGAAGAGGTACAGAATTTTGGATTGAAATCCCTTGTACAGCAGAAGTTAGGAATGAAAGGGGTCTGGTAGTGTCAACCCAGAAATGACAGGTAAAAGCAGGCAGGGGGAGCAGGGGAAGAATAGAAATTCTTTTCCTGTCATCACCCATTTGAATGAAGATTGCATTCCCTGTGGTACGCTATTTCCTTTAGATAGTGTCGAGGTACAGAAGATGTCTAAACTGCGGGTGGGGTTGCTGTTTGGCGGACGTTCTGGAGAACATGAAGTTTCAATAATTTCCGCAAGGGGGATCGCAAATGCTTTAAGTGCAGAAGAAAATAGTCATAAGTATGAAATTATGCCATTCTACATCCAAAAAGATGGGTTTTGGCAAGCTGGTGAAGTTGCACAGCAAGTTTTAACATCAGGTGTAGCTAAAGAACATCCAGGCAATAGAGCTAATTTATGGCAGTTTCCACCGCAAACAGCAGAAATTGATCTTTGGTTTCCAATTCTCCACGGTCCAAACGGTGAAGATGGGACCATTCAAGCCTTACTAACTTTGATGCAAGTTCCCTTTGTTGGTTCTGGGGTGTTAGGTTCAGCAACGGGAATGGATAAAATCGCTATGAAGACTGCTTTTGCTCAAGCAGGACTACCCCAGGTAAAATATAAAGCATTAACTAGGGCGCAGATTTGGTCCAATCCTTGTGTATTCCCAAAATTGTGTGATGAAATAGAAGCAACATTAGGCTATCCCTATTTTGTTAAACCTGCTAATCTGGGTTCATCGGTAGGTATTGCCAAAGTGCAATCGCGCCAAGAATTAGAAGCAGCTTTAGATAATGCCGCAACCTATGATAGACGCATCATTGTTGAAGCCGGAGTGGTCGCTAGAGAAGTAGAATGTGCCGTTTTAGGTAACGATAACCCCAAAGCCTCAGTTATTGGTGAAATTACTTTTGATAGCGATTTTTACGATTACGAAACTAAATATACCCAAGGTAAAGCTGATTTATTTATTCCTGCACATCTGCCAGAATCAGCTGTTCAACAAATTCAAGAAAAAGCACTACAAGCATTTACAGCCGTTGATGCCGCTGGTTTAGCCCGGGTAGACTTTTTCTATGTAGAAGCTACCGGAGAAATCTTAATCAACGAAATTAACACCTTACCAGGATTTACATCCACCAGTATGTATCCTCAACTTTGGGCAAATACTGGTATTTCTTTTCCTAAATTAGTAGACCAATTAATTCAACTAGCAATGGAAAGACATTCTAATTAGGGCATTGGGCATTAGATTTTCCCCTCTACAGCCCATTGGTGACAAGTTAAGGCTGAAAGTCTTTTATCAAGAGGCTTTTGGAGAAATATGGAAAGAGAGTTGGTCAGGCCCACGTTGAAGATCAGGAAACGGGGCGACAATTAACCTAACATTTGGTTTTCACTGTTATTTGATTTGATAATACCTAAATCTCGATTTTGGGGGTCAGCAAAATACTTAACTTTCTTCTGTTGCCTTACCTTTTTGATGAGCCATCGTAAAATGATCAAGACGACGATAAATCATTTCTAATGAAATCTCATCACAGGCCAGAGAAAGTTCATCCGCTACGGCATCACCTAAATCTACTAAAACAGCATAAAATAACCTACAATCAGCGAAATTCATGCCTTTAGTGGTCAGCCATTGCGCGAATTTCTCTAGTTAGGCAATTTTAATTTACCTTCTCTAAACCTGATATTTCCCCAATTTCATCTGGTTGATAATGATCAAAAGTCCCCACAATCTCTAACTCTTGCAATTGGTGCAGGTGACCATTTTTCGGGGAAAAAACACAGTGTATGCCAGATTTCACACTGAACTTCAGCTTTTTCAGATTTGTCAGTTCAAAAATAGGCTCTGGCACTGCCATAAATTCACAATGAAGCAACTTTATTTCTTCCAGAGAACTTAGTTGCGAAAACTCAGCAGGCAGGTAGGTCTTTGAGGTCTTACATATTCTCTAGGATTAATTGTTTCAAGTTACTCAATCTGCCAAATTCTGCTGGTAAATATTCTAATTTATCTATGTTTAGATATAGCCATTGAAGAGTATTAACTGGTGTATTTTTGACAGGGACGAGCGCACTACTTTTGTGATAAGAAGGTGTAGAAGTACATTTTGATATTCACATAATATTAAATTATATATTTCTTTTAGAAAATGTCTAGGTCACACTACAGAATACAGGGATTAAAAATAGTAATGGTGCGTTAGGGACAGCGTAACGCACCCTAAGTTTAAGGTTTACATCCTTCCTTGTGCCATTACTTGTTGGAGATGATGGCGAATTTCTTGTGCTTCTTGAATTTCTGACTGACGCAATTTTTGGAACAGTTCAACACAAGGCTGAGAATTTGCTTCTTGGGCATCTTGAATGTAACGGTCATAAGCTTGCACTGCTGCGGCTTTGTTGTGCAGTATAGTGATAAAGTCATACTCTAAATTAGTGATGGGTTGTTGAGATTGTCCGTTACCCGTAGTCATTATTTTTCGATCCTTTAAGTGTTTATTTAATTTATTACTCTTCAAAGTTTGATTCATCTACCTGCAAGTGGACAAAAAATATCAGTTTTGCTACAGAAGATAGATCCCCGACTTTTCAAAGAGGTTGGGGATCTGGGTATGATTTTTATTTCTACCCATTGGCCTATTTAGTATGACATAGGCTGTTTTTGTTCACATTCATCTAAATACTGAAATTCCAACTCGTTTTGTCGTTCTCTCCGTCCTTGATGCGCGATAGGACAGTATTTTGTGTTTGCACTCATACAGTCCATGTGGGGTATTTGCGCAGACACTAATAATAGTCCACCCAAAATCAATAATAAGCCACAGATTACTGCTGTTTGTATTCCCGAAATTTTTAGCGCACCATGAACGACTACTTCCCGCAGTACAGAAACAATAGCTACTTCGACTGCTAAACCAACAGCTATACTATGCTCTTTTAACTAAACCATGATTAGTCTAAATAACTGAACTAGAATCAACACAAATAGCATTTTAGCTGTTACTTCTTTGTAGTCTATTAATTGGGTGATCGCAATAAATATACCCCATACCTGGATCAATATCACTGGAAATAACGATAAAGATAGGACCATCACAATTAGGTCTTGAAATGCCTCCATGTTAAGAACAACTGCATGAAGATCTAACTACCAATCGCAAAATAAAAACCTACTCTTGAAGCGTTTTTGGATGACAATTTACATTCCAATGGTAGTTTAGACCACACTAGCAAGTTAACCCGATTTTCTTATTGTTACGTAATATTAATGCTTTGCGCCTCAGTGTGGTTTGTTATTTAAGTCTTGTACTTGTACTAACAATTTTTCGGCGTTGATTGCCCACTTAGAGTTACCTATTTTCTATAGACATCTCCGGCATATTTTATTACTTCCACGGCTTCTGTATATTGCTTTAATTATATAAATAATAATCCTCAACCGTAATAAGCATCAGCATAGTTAGAGTTAGTATCGACTAATTTTCTAAATGCTGGTAATGCTTCGTTAAATTTACCTTGGTTAAACAAAACCAAACCTCAATTCTAATGAGCTTATACATATATGGGATTTTTAGATATTGCTTTGGGAAAGGCTTATTTTACTGGTTTATTTTTGCCTTGTTGTAAATAAGATATTCCTAAATGATAGGCTATCTCTGGTGAATTGTGACTATATATTATGGCTTTTTGAAAATATGCGGTCGCACCATTCCAATCTTTTTGTATTTCTCTTACCAATCTTAAGTTATAAGAAGCAAAAACCAGCTTTCGATCTAGTTGTAAAACCCGTTGTAAATAGTCAGTTGCTAACTGTAAGTTATTCCCTTCTAACAGCGCACCACCTAAATTTGCAAAGGCTGGTGCAAACTGTGGATATGCTTGTGTCGCTTGATAAAATGCCTCTGCTGCTGGTTGTAATTGTGCCGCTTGTCGCAGTGCTCAACCTAAATTATAATGCGCTGTTGCTAAGGTCGGATCTAATTGCGTTGCTTGACGAAAAGCGGTGATCCCATCTTGTACCCTGCTCTCCTGAATCGCTTGTAAGCCTTTATTTAACCAGTCTAAAGCAATTTGGCGAGGAGCTTGCGCCAGTAAGGGTAGATGAGGAGAAGTTGAAAATACTGGTTTAATATTTAATATAGAAATCATATTTGATTTTTGAAAAAGACTAAAGGATAATACCGAGAAAGTGTCTTGTCTAATAGCTAACAATCAGCAACCAGGAGCTACAATCTAAAATTGCAGAACTACAAGAATTTATAGATGAGCGTCCAGATGCAAGGGAAGTAAGAAAAGCATTGGCAGTGAAGCTGGTTTATCAAAGCTACAAGTATGAGGAAATTCAAACAATTTTAGATGTTTCAGTTGGTTCAATAACAACATGGAAACAAGCCTATGAGAAAGATGGAATTTTAGGACTGCGCCTGAAACACAAAGGGAGAAAAAGCCACTTGAATACTCAACAAAGAGAAGAAGTACTGGCTTGGTTACAAACGAAGGAATGTTGGGAGCTTGGCGAACTTGAGTATAAATTGGCTTTTGAATATGATGTACTTTATGAATCAAAACGTAGTTATTACGACTTGTTTGATGCGGCAGGAATTAGTTGGAAGAAAACATCTTCAGCAAATCCAAAAGCTAATGAAGAAGCAGTTGCCGCAAAAAAAAAGAGATTTCATCATTGTTGGCGAGCCGCCGAGAAGATATAGAAGCTGCGCTATTGAGAGTTTTGCTATTAGATGAGTGTCATTTACTTTGGGGAGATAGCATTGGATATGTTTGGGGTAGAACTGACCAAGAAATAAGCATTCCAATTAGTAAGGAACGAGATAAACAAACTTATTATGGAGCAGTTGACTATTTAGGTAAAAATTTATTGTTGAAAACCTATGATACAGCTAACTCAAAAAATACTATTGATTATCTCAGCTATTTACTAGAAGAGTCACCTAACCAACAATTACTTATTTTTTGGGATGGAGCTAGTTATCATCGTTCAAAAGAAATTCAAAATTTTTTAGCATCTATTAACCAAGGTTTACCTTTAGAGCAATGGAAAATTTATTGCGTCCGCTTTGCTCCTAACTGTCCCTCTCAAAACCCCATAGAAGATGTTTGGTTGCAAGGGAAAACTTGGCTGCGACGTTTTTGTGCTTTAATCCCAACATTTTCTCATCTTAAGTGGATGTTTGAGTGGTTCATTAAAAACACTACCTTTGATTTTCCATCTCTCCAGATGTACGGAGCATTTTCATGAATAAAATACTAGTCCTATAGATATAGAATTATGCCTGTATGATTTTTACTTTTCCCAGGGTAACAGACGGGGCAGAATATGGTCTAGGAGTTACGCATTGACAAAAAACCCACCCATGAGTATTAAGCAGCACCAGCATTCGCAAGATTTTCCACAATGTAGTCACGCACAACTAAAGTAAATAAGTTCCTTTGCAATTCATACCAATTAGAGCCCACCTTCCGCACCCTAACTGTCACAGGTAGTAGTACACCAGAACTAGAGCTACTGCAAGGAAGAAAAGGCTTAATGAGAACAGTATCATTAAAATGGGAATAGAGTG
>ERZ1034379.301-NODE-301-length-9831-cov-2.602394_pt1 | contig 9831 bp, 7 predicted proteins | sample MGYA00520614_ERZ1034379 | MGnify/ENA primary metagenome ERZ1034379 (study PRJEB33736, sample SAMEA104288465) | Azolla filiculoides | biome: Urban; feature: water surface; material: ditch water | place: Netherlands | collected 2014 ... | reverse complement strand
CCCGCCGATATCATCGACAGCCTTGGTTTCTCGGCAAAACCCGGCAACACGTTGAAGATGGACGACATCGCCGCGCGTCTCGAGCGCAACGGCTTCGACCGCGTCGCGACCGTGCGCGAAGTCGGCGAATTCGCCGTGCGCGGCGGCATCCTCGATGTCTTCGTGCCCGGCTCCGAAGAGCCTGTTCGCCTCGATTTCTTCGGCGACACGCTGGAGAGCATCCGTTCCTTCGACCCGGCCTCCCAGCGCACCATCGGCCAGATCCGTTCGCTCGACCTCAACCCGATGAGCGAAGTGACGCTGACGCCGGAGGTGATCGGCCGCTTCCGCAAGAACTATCTGTCGCTGTTTGGCGCCGCCACACGGGACGATGCGCTCTATGCCGCCGTCTCCGAAGGCCGCCGTTATGCCGGCATGGAGCACTGGCTGCCGCTGTTTCATGATCATCTGGAAACCACCTTCGACTATCTCAAGGGCTTCCGCATCGTCACCGACCATACCGTGCGCGAGGCGGCCGAAGAGCGAGCCAAGCTGATCCGCGACTATTACGAGGCGCGCCTCAACAGCGCGACGCCGGGCAAGGGCCACCTGTCGCAGGGAACACCCTATAAGCCCGTGCCGCCCGAGCGTCTGTATCTCGGCGCTGCCGAATTCGGCCGCAACCTCGATGCCTTCGATCCGATCCGCATCACACCCTTTGCCGAACATGGCGGCGAGAGCCGCACGGTGATCGAGGTCGAAGCCCGCCCGTCACCGCGTTGGGCGAAGGCTGCGGCCGCGACCGAGGATGGCGAGGACGCCAAGCGCGTCAACGTCTTCACTCAGGCCGTCAAATATATCGCCGACAAACGGGCAGCCGGCGCAAAGGTGCTGATTTCCGGCTGGTCGGAAGGCTCGCTCGATCGCCTTTTGCAGGTGATGAACGAACACGGCCTTGAAAAGCTCAAACCCGTGGCCGCCCTCAAGGATATGGCTACCCTCAAGAAGGGCGAGGCCGGCACCACCGTGCTCAGCCTCGAAGGTGGCTTCGAAGCCGGCGACCTGATCATCGTCGGCGAACAGGACATTCTCGGCGACCGCATGGTCCGTCGTTCAAAGCGTCGCAAGCGGGGCGCCGATTTCATCTCTGAAGTCGCCAGCATCGACGAAGGCTCGATCGTCGTGCACGCCGAACATGGCATCGGCCGCTTCATCGGCCTGAGAACGATCGAGGCTGCCGGTGCACCACATGCCTGCCTCGAGTTGCAATATGCCGACGAGGCCAAACTGTTCCTGCCGGTCGAAAACATCGATCTTTTGTCGCGTTTCGGCGGCGAAGGCACCGAAGTTCCGCTGGACAAGCTCGGCGGTGGCGCCTGGCAGATGCGCAAGGCCAAGCTGAAGAAGCGCCTGCTCGACATGGCCGGTGCCCTGATCCGCATTGCCGCCGAACGTATGACCCGCACGGCCCCGGTCCTGACCACCCAGGAGGGCCTCTACGACGAATTCGCCGCCCGTTTCCCCTATGACGAGACGGAAGACCAGATGAACGCCATCGAGGCCGTGCGCTCCGATCTTGGCGAGGGCCGCCCGATGGACCGGCTGATTTGCGGCGATGTCGGCTTTGGCAAGACGGAAGTGGCCCTGCGCGCCGCCTTCGTCGCAGCGATGAATGGCATCCAGGTCGCCGTCGTCGTGCCAACCACGCTCTTGGCCCGCCAGCATTTCAAGACCTTCACCGAACGCTTCCGCGGCCTGCCGATCCGCATCCAGCAAGCGTCGCGCCTGGTCGGCACCAAGGAACTCAACCTGGTCAAGAAGGAAGTGGCAGACGGCAAGACCGATATCGTCGTCGGTACCCATGCTTTGCTCGGGGCTGGCGTCAATTTTGCCAATCTCGGCCTGCTGATCATCGACGAGGAGCAGCATTTCGGCGTCAAGCACAAGGAGCGGCTGAAAGAGCTGAAGTCCGACGTGCACGTCCTGACCCTCTCGGCCACTCCGATCCCGCGTACCCTGCAGCTCGCCATGACAGGCGTGCGCGAACTGTCGCTGATCACCACGCCGCCGGTCGACCGCATGGCGGTGCGCACCTTCATCTCGCCCTTCGATCCATTGGTCATCCGCGAAACCCTGATGCGCGAGCACTATCGCGGCGGCCAGAGTTTCTATGTCTGCCCGCGTCTCGCCGATCTTGCCGACATCAAGGCCTTCCTCGATTCGGACGTGCCGGAACTGAAAGTGGCGATCGCTCATGGCCAGATGGCGGCTGGTGAACTCGAAGACATCATGAACGCCTTCTACGAAGGCCGCTATGACGTGCTGCTGTCGACCACGATCGTCGAATCCGGTCTCGACGTACCGACAGCCAATACGCTGATCGTGCATCGCGCCGACATGTTCGGCCTGGCGCAGCTCTATCAGATCCGCGGCCGCGTCGGCCGCTCCAAGGTCCGCGCCTTCGCGCTGCTGACCCTTCCGGTCAACAAGGTACTGACCGGCAGCGCCGAACGCCGCCTCAAGGTCCTGCAATCGCTCGACACGCTTGGCGCAGGTTTCCAGCTTGCCAGCCACGACCTCGACATCCGCGGCGCCGGCAACCTGCTGGGCGAGGAACAGTCCGGCCATATCAAGGAAGTCGGCTTCGAGCTTTACCAGCAGATGCTGGAGGAGGCGGTCGCCGAAGTGAAGGGCGTCGACGAGGTCCATGATACCGGCTGGTCACCGCAGATCCAGGTCGGCACATCGGTGATGATCCCGGACGACTATGTGCCGGACCTGCATCTGCGCCTCGGCCTTTATCGTCGTCTCGGCGAGATCACCGAACTGAACGACATCGACGGCTTCGGTGCCGAGATGATCGACCGTTTCGGACCCATGCCGGTCGAGGTTCAGCATTTGCTGAAGGTCGTCTATATCAAGGCGCTGTGCCGCAAGGCGAATGTCGAAAAGCTGGAAGCTGGCCCGAAGGGCGTCGTCGTCCAGTTCCGCGGCAAGCAGTTCCCCAATCCGGCAGCACTGGTCGGCTATATCGCCAAGCAGGGCACGATGGCGAAAATCCGTCCAGACCACAGCGTCTTCCTGACCCGCGACCTGCCCACACCGGACAAGCGGCTCTCGGGGGCTGCGGTTGTGATGACGCAACTGGCGGAGTTGGCGAAGAGCTGAGCAAGCCGTGTGTTCGGAGTTCAGTCGCGCCGAGCTGCGATCCGACGCATCTGGAAACCGGTCTTGTTCTGTTCGAAGCCGGCCGACCGATAGAAATTGTGCGTTTCCGGTCTGCTGGATCCCGTCAGCAGCATGACCTTGTAACACCCGTGATCCCAGGCAGTGGCGACCGCCTGCAACAGCGTTTTGCGGCCGTAGCCTCGTCCGCGTTTGGCCTTGGCCGTCACGACGTTCTCGATCAATCCGTAAGGTTGACCGGCGCGCGTCAGGTTAGGAACAACGACCACCGTTGCGGTGCTGACGATCTCGTCATCCAGCAGGCCAATAAAGATCGCGCTGCCGGTGATCCGCAGGAGTAAACCAAATTTGGATTCGGCTTCATGCAGCGCGAGCTCAGGATCGTCGGGATTGAGGTCGCGATAAAGCAGCAGAAGCTTCGGCAGGTCGCCGAAATCCGCAGGTCGCACCACAAACTCAACCTCACTCTCGACTGGCAAGTCCATTCTGCCCTCCGTTCAATCACCCTCTTCCGGCTTGATCGCCAGCGCCGCTTCACTTTTCCCGGCAACGGACGGGGGCAGGGCGACTCCGCGTTTGCGCTCGCGTGTCAGCGTCAGAAGTCCGGACCCTACGATCAGCGCGATGCCGACCAGGCCGGTCAGTGCCGCCGGATACACCACGAAAGGGGGTTTTTCGCCGATCCAGAACCAGGCGAACACCAGATAGCCGAGCAGGATCGCCCAGAGCATCTGGCTGTACTGGATCGGCCCGACGATGGCGGGCGGGGCATAAAACGAGGCCAGCATCATCAGGACGTTGCCGACTGCGCCAAGCGTGCCGAAGGCGGCGAGCAGGGCGAAGTCGCCGGATGACGGCATCTGAAAACTCGGCACGGCAACGACGGCACAGATCAGCACGCTGCCGAGCAGGCCTGCGCCATAGAGCGAGATGTTCTTCTCCTTGGGCCCCATCGCCCGGAAGATGATGATGGTCACGGCGCCGGCAAAGCCGGAGGCAAGCGCTGCCAGGTGGCCGGTCTGCAATTCGCGAAAACCGGGTCGCAGCACCACCAGAACGCCGAGAAAGCCGATCAGCACGGCGCTCCAGCGCTTGATGCCGACCTGCTCTTTCAGGAAGATCACCGACATGATCGTCGCAAACGACGGCAGCAGGAAGATCAAGCAGAAGGCTTCGGCCATGCTCAGCTGGGTAAAGGCGATGATGCTGCCGATCGTGCCGACAGCCGAACAGACGAAACGCAACGACCAGAGCGGCCAGTTGGTGGTGCGCACCAGATCCAGCCAATGGTCGCCGCGTTTCATCAGGAAGGGAATGGCGAAAACGCCGAAGCTTGATCCGATGAAGCCGGCCAGAAACGGCGAAACCCGGCCATCGACCAGCTTGATCGAGCCGTCACTGAATGCATAGGCGGCAAAGCAGATGAAGGCGAGGATGACGCCTTTGAATGTTGTATCGGAAGACAAGGTGAAAATCCCGGGGAGGAAGAGCTCTCACCGGGATAAGTTGCTTCGCTTCCTGCGTCAATTCAGATTGCGCAGGGCCTCTGCCTTGGCCTTGGCGATTTCGCGCATCGCGTTGGCAAGTTCGGCTGCAGGCTGCGCGCCGCTGACGGCATATTGCTGGTCGAAGATGAAGAACGGCACGCCATTGACGCCCATCTGCTTGGCCGCCTCGACTTCGCTGAGCACGTGCTGGACATCGGCATCGCCGGACAGCAGCGTCTCGACCACCGAGCGCAACATGCCCGCTTCCTCGGCAATATCGGCCAGCACTTTCGCATCGCCGACATTGCGACCCTGCTCGAAATTGGCGCGAAACAGCCCGTCAACGATGCGGCCCTGCACTTCGCGGCTTTCCTGGCTCGCCCAGTGGATCAGGCGATGCGCATCCAGCGTATTGGGGCCGACCTTGATGGCGTCGAAGTTGAACGCGATCCCGACTTCGGCGCCCAGCGCCTTCAGTTCGGCATGGGCAGCGTCCATCCGCGCCTTGCCGCCAAGCTTCTTGGCCAGCTCGACCTGATGATCGACGCCTTCCGGCGGATAGTCGGGGTTAAGCTGGTAGGGCCGCCAGTTGATATCGATGCTGACGACGTCTTGCACCTCGGCGATGGCCAGTTCCAGCCTTGCCTTGCCGAGGAAACACCAGGGGCAGACGACGTCGGAAACGAGGTCGATGGTGATGCGGTCCATGATGTATGTCCTTTCGGGAAGAAGCCGTCGAAAATTCAGTGTCTGCAATAGACAACCGCCGGTCCGCGTCAAGCCGGATCCGGCGGTTTCCATTGCATGTCCGCGTGAGATTACTGCGCCCGCGCGTCGAACCAGACCGAGCGCTGGTAGCCATATAGCGGTGTCGCCTCCGGCCGGCCGATATGCTTCCACCGGGCCACCCACTGTTCGCCGATGTGATAGAGCGGCACGACATAGTGACCGGCAACCAGCAACCGGTCATAGGCCCTGACGGCCGCCGTGAAGTCGTCCGGGTTGCGCGCCTGCAGCAAAGCCTCGATCATCCGGTCGATATCCGCATCGGCAACGCCCGCATAGTTGAAGCTGCCGGCCGCATCCCTTGAGGCTGAACCCCAGCGGTTCGGCTGCTCGGCGCCCGGCGACAGCGACGACGTGTAGGCCTTGATGATCATGTCATAGTCGAAATTGTTCGACCGCGCCTGATACTGCGCATCGTCGACAGTCCGGATCGCCATGTCGATGCCGATCAGTTTCAGGGTGCGCTGATAGGCGATTGCCATCTTTTCCTGGCCCTCGTTCTGGGTCATGACCTCGAAGGCGAGCGGCTTGCCGCTGGCATCCAGCATCTTGCCGCCCTTGATCCGGTATCCAGCCTCGGCGAACAGCTTGACCGCCTGACCAAGCGCCTTGCGGTCACCGCCCGACGCGTCGGTCTTCGGCAGCGTGTAGGTGCCGGATAGGATTTTTGCCGGGATCCTGTCCTTCGCCGGCCCGAGCAGTGCAAGCTCGCGGTCATCGGCGGCACTGCCATAGGCGCCGAGCGCCGAGTTCTGCCAATAGCTCTGCGTGCGGCTAAAGGCTCCGCTGAACAGCGTCTTGTTCAGCCATTCGAAGTCGAAGGCCACCGACAGCGCTTCGCGGACCTTTGCATCGGCAAAGATCGGCCGGCGGGTGTTGAACACGAAACCGAGCATGCCGGATGGCAGGCCGGGCTTGAAGGCTTCCTTGACGACGTCGCCCTTCTCTACCGCCGGGAAGTCATAGGCGCGCAGCCAGTGATTGGCATCACCCTCTGGATAGACATCGATCTCACCCTTCTTGAAGGCTTCGAACAGCGTCGATTCCTGCAGGAAATAGCTGACGCTGATCTCGTCGTAATTGTCGAATCCGACCTTGGAGGCGATATCCTTACCCCAGTAATTCGGGTCGCGCGTCCAGGTGATCTTCTCGCCAGCGCGGATGTCTTTGATCTTGTAGGGACCGGAGCCGACCGGAACGGTGAGGGACGTCTGGTCGAAGGTCGCGGCATCGACGGCATGTTTCGGAAGGATTGGTGTCGACGAGGCAAAGATCAGCGCCGTTTCGCGATTGGCCTTGTCATTGAAGGTGAACTTGACGCCATGCTCTCCGACCTTCTCCATTTTTTCGACAACCGCCAGCCGTGAATTGAACGGCGGACGGCCCTTGTCGCGCAGCAGTTCGAAGGTGAACATCACGTCCTCCGGCGTGACCGGCTTGCCGTCGTTCCAGTGCGCCTTGGGATTGAGGTTGAACTGGACGAAGCTGCGCGCCTCGTCCCATTCCACCGTCTCGGCGAGCAGGCCATACAGCGTGAACGGCTCGTCGGACGATCGGGTCATCAGCGGTTCGTAGAGCAGGTTGCCGAATTCCGGATCCCAGACGCCGCGTGCCGATGTGCGCATGCCCTTGAGCACGAAAGGGTTCAGCGCGTCGAATGTGCCGACGACACCGTAATTGACCTTTCCGCCCTTCTTCGCCTCAGTATTGACGTAAGGAAAGTGCGTGTAGTCGGCGCTGAGCGCCGGCTCACCATGCATGGCGATCCCGTGCAGCGGCTCGGCTTGCGCAAGCGAACAGAAGGGCAGGAACAGCAGGCTGAGGGCAAGGCGACGCAATGTGTGGTCCTCCGGCAAGAATCTGCAAACGCCGGGAAGCTAGCACAGTCACCACAAATCCAACACATCGCGGTGCGAATAACCGAGAAGGTATTACCGTTGCTTCAAAGAAAAGCTGGATATTCCAGCCGTCGCGATGTAACAGGTGAGCCAGATCGCTAGGTCATGTATTTGCCTCATTTGAACGACAGGTGACGGCCAGCACGACCGGTGAACGACGCGGCGCAAAGTCCGCGCGACAGGGGTTTTCAGGAGACGGAATTCGAATGATGTTCACTTTCAACAAAGCAACGCGGACTGTCGTGTCTGCCCTCGCTCTCACGCTCAGCGCCTCTGCCATGCCGGCTGTCGCGCAGGCGCAGGAAGCGGCTCCGGCTGCGGCCCCCGCCAAGTGGTTCAAGACCTGCGCCAAGCAGGAAGAGTCCGACGTCTGCGTGGTGCAGAACCAGCAGGTCGCCGCAAGCGGCCAACTGATCACCGCCGTTGGCCTGATCACGGTCGAAGGCAAGGTCAACCGCAAGCTGATGCAGGTAACAGTGCCGACCGCGCGTCTGATCCCGCCGGGCATTCTCATGCAGATCGATGGTGCCAAGGGCGTCAAGCTCGATTACACCGTCTGCCTGCCGGATCGTTGCACGGCTGAAATGCCGCTCACCGACGCGCTTATCGCTAGCCTGAAGAAGGGCAACGAAGTCGTCTTGACCTCGATCAATTTCCGCCGCGCGCCGAACCCGATCAAGATCCCGCTGGAAGGTTTCACCGGCGCTTTCGATGGCGAGGCGATGTCCCAGTCGCAGGCCGACGAGCGTCAGCGTCTGCTGCAGGAAGCCATGCAGAAGAAGCAGGAAGAGCGCAACAAGGCGATCACCGACGCCCAGAACGCTGCCAAGCAGGGCAACTGATACAGTCTTCGAATCGGCAAAAAGATCAGCCCGCGTCCAAGGACGCGGGCTTTTTTATGCCTGGGAGGAGATAGTCGGATACCGCGTCTCGTCAGTGCGTGAAGTTGGCCTTCGGTCTGTAGTGCCCGGCCTGCGCCTTGTCGAAGATCTGCTGGATATGCGGATTTCTCAGAGGCTCTTCGCTTCCATCCGGCTCCAGGTTCTGCTCGGAAACATAGGCGACATATTCTGTCTCCGAATTTTCCGCGAGCAGATGGTAGAAGGGCTGGTCCTTGTTCGGACGCACCTCCGCCGGGATCGCATTCCACCATTCCTCGGAATTGGCAAACTCCGGGTCAACGTCGAAGATCACGCCACGGAACGGGAAGACCTTGTGCCGTACGACATCTCCGATACCAAATTTAGCGCTTCGTTGTTTCATGGGCTCACTTCCTTTCCCGTATATATTTGGGATGGAAACACGGACAATCAAGAGTTCTCGTCTTTGCCGACTGCAGCTCCGCTCGGTTTGCGCCCGAATGCGGTTGCCAGAACCAGCCCGCCCATGACCAGAACGATCCCCGTCATATGGTAGCTTTCGAAGCTTTCGCCGAGAAAGATCACAGCCATGACGATCGAGGTCGGCGGCATCAGATAGAGCGTCATTCCGGCTATGCCCGGACCGAAAACCTGCACGGCGTGCTGGAAGCAATAGAAGGCGGCCAGCGAGGCAAACAGGATGATTCCGGAAAGTTTGGCAAAGTCGAGCGGCGTATCCGGCAACAGCCCGCCGGTGAAGATTTCATGCAGGCAAGGCGGAACCAGGACGATCGCACCAGACAGGGCGAGCAGGCCAAACAGCGGCAGCGGCGGCATGGCCCTGACGGCCGGGTTGCGCAGCAGCAGCGAATAGAGCGCAAACGCGATGGCCGCAGCCAGGATCGCAAGATCGCCGATGTTGAAGCTCAGATTCAGCAGGGCGGCTAGGTCGCCCTTCAGCACAATCACCGCGACACCGGCAAAAGCGATCATCATGCCGGCAAACTCGATCAGGCTGATTCTTCGGCCCTGAAACAGCCATTGGAAGACAATGATGAACAGTGAAGACGTCGTGTAGATCAGCGTCGCGTTGGAGGCCGTCGTCAGCGTCAGGGCCCAGTAGACAACGCCGCCACAGATACCCATGCCCAGAATGCCGAGCGCCAGCCACAGCGCGGTGTGGTGGCGCAGAAACGCAAGGCAGATCTGGCGCTCGCGCCAGACAAACGGAAACATGATCAGCGCCGATCCGGCCCAGCGCAAGAAAGCGGTTGTGTAAGGCGCAATATCGCCGGTAATGCCGCGACCGAAGATCAGGTTCGACGAGAAGAAGACCGGCGCCAGCAGAAACAGCGTCCAGTCGATCAGGCGAGGCGGCGGCGATGTGGTGTGCGGCATGGGCCGTCTGTCTCTTGATATTGAGGTCGGCAACGCGGCAGCGCTCACCTAACGTAATTTATATGACGTTACGTAAGATAATTCAGCAATCGGCGAGTGGCGTCGTGGCAACAAAAAAACGCCGGCGAACCAATCGCCGGCGTCTTCGGGTATCAACGGGTGGCCAATCAGGCCGAGTAGTACATGTCGAATTCGACCGGATGCGGCGTCATTTCGAAGCGCATCACTTCGTGCATC
>ERZ1034379.300-NODE-300-length-9851-cov-2.611882_pt1 | contig 9851 bp, 8 predicted proteins | sample MGYA00520614_ERZ1034379 | MGnify/ENA primary metagenome ERZ1034379 (study PRJEB33736, sample SAMEA104288465) | Azolla filiculoides | biome: Urban; feature: water surface; material: ditch water | place: Netherlands | collected 2014 ... | reverse complement strand
GATCTTCAATCCCTTGGCCCGGTGTAGCGCGCCTTCGTGCGCGGCCACCACGCCGTCGCCGCCGAGCGTGACGATCAGCGTCTGTTTCGACTTTCCATGCATGTCGAGCATCAGCGCTTCGCGTGCGTCCGAGGTCAACTCGGTTGTGCCTGTCAGCAGTTCGAATTCCGTCTCGTTGGCAATGACGAAATCGGCTAGGGCCGCCAGGGTTGCAGCTTCAGGCGTCAACGGTGCGGTATTGAGAACGGTGCGCACGCCACGCGCCTTCGCAGCCTTCAGTGCTGCTTTGACCGCGTCAGCCGGAACTTCGAGTTGAAGCATCAAGAGGTCCGTGGATGAAAGCGCCGCAACGGCCGCTTCCGCCTGGGCAACATCAACAAGACCGTTCGCACCGGGAACGACGGCAATCATGTTTTCTCCGTCGCCGCCGACCAGGATCAGTGCAGTACCGGTCGGGCCGGTTTCATGGCGCACGCCGGAAAGATCGGCCCCGGCTTTGTCGAGAAGATCGAGTGCGGGTCCGGCAAACTCGTCCTTGCCGACCGCCCCGACCATGCGCACGCTGGCGCCCGCGCGCCGTGCGGCAAGTGCCTGATTGGCGCCCTTGCCGCCTGCTGCTGTCGCAAAGCCAGTGCCGGATACCGTCTCGCCAGGCGTCGGCAGCCGCGGCGTATTGGCAACCAGATCCATGTTGATGGAGCCGAAAACGGTGATCATGCGCTGAGCCTCTCTTTTTTCTGCGCTCTTTTGGACCAGGCGGTCAGTCCTCGTCAACAACCCTGAGCTTGAGCAGCCCGGTCCGGCTCTCGACCGTCTTGGCAGGCGTGTCCTCGCCCTCGACCCGCCCGTCTGGTATCCCACCGGGCACCTCGAATTCCATCGCCTCGATCTTCGCCCCGCGCCGCGCGAGCTTGTCCGAAGACGTCAGGATCTGGTCGACGTCCTTTTGTGCCGCGAGGAAATGTCCCTGAAGCTTCCTTGTCCGGTCATCGAGCCGGTTCAGGTCTTCCATCAGCCGGATGACTTCGCCCTGGATCAGATGGGCCTGCTCACGCATGCGCTGGTCCTTCAAGACCGCCTGAATCACCTGGATAGACAGCATCAGCAGCGACGGCGAGACGATGACCACGCGCTGCTTGTGGGCCTTCTGCACGACGCCCTCGAAGTTTTCATGAATTTCGGCAAAGATCGATTCCGATGGCACGAACAGGAAGGCCATGTCCTGCGTTTCGCCGGCGATCAGGTACTTTTCCGAAATGTCGCGGATATGCACCTCGAGATCGCGGCGGAATTGCTGGCTCTTTTGCTCAGCGGTTTCGCCGTCGCGGATCGCATTCCAGGCTTCCAGCGGAAACTTGGCATCGATCACCAGCGGCGGAGAATTGTTCGGCATGCGGATCGTGCAGTCCGGCCGCATGCCATTTGATAGCGTCGCCTGGAATGTAAACGCGCCCATTGGCAACCCGTCGGCAACGATGGTCTCCATACGCGACTGGCCAAAGGCGCCGCGCGTCTGCTTGTTGGAGAGGATGGCCTGCAGCCCGACCACGTCCTTCGCCAGCGACTGGATGTTGTTTTGCGCCGCATCGATCACGGCGAGCCGTTCCTGCAGGCTCCGCAGATTGTCATGCGTCGATTTCGTCTGCTCGGTGATTGTCGTGCCGAGGCGATGGGTCATGCCATCCAGCCGCTGGCTGATCGATTGATTGAGTTCCGCCTGCCGGCTGCCGAACACATCGGCCATGATTGCAAGCCGCCCCTGCATCTCTGCCTGGGCCTTCAACAGTTCACCGAGGCGGGCTTCCGCCGCCTGTTCACGTCGCAGTGCCTCTTCCTGATGCCGCAGCCGTGCGCGTCCGGAGCGCCAGACACCCCATCCCAACAGCACGAACGGAGTGGCGATCAGCGCCAGCGCGAAGCAAGCCAGAACCATGGGTGAAAGGGTGACTGAGCCGATGGTCACCGCCGGAAACTGGTATGGGTTCATAGTGTCAAGTCTAGCAGATTCGCATTGTCCGCATAGATCAAAGAGTGAACATTCGTCTTGATTGCGTCGGCGAAGCAAATATCAGAAAAAAATTATTTGCCGCCACATTTGACGAAGCGCAAATCAGCAAAATCGAAATGGCTGTTTTGCGCTCATTTCAAGAAGGTGCAACTTATGTGCTCAAAAACGCGTAGTTTTCGGCAACCAAAACTTTACCATTTAAGCATCTCTTGAAGTACATACATCAGCACTCGCTGATGAAACTAGGACGAGAGCGTAGAAACATCATGACGTCGAACGAAGATAACGTGGTTCTGAAAGCAAGGCTGAAATTCCTCGGTCTGGACGACAAGGCACGCGACACACTGCGTCTCCTTGGCCCGGTGATCCGCAAGAATGTCGGTGCCGCCCTGGATGTGTTTTACGCTCAGGTTCGAAAGACGCCCGAGACGGCCGCCTTCTTCAAGGGCGAAGAACATATTCGCAGTGCAAAGGGACGCCAGGAGCAGCATTGGGGCATCGTTGCCAATGCCGACTACAACGAAACCTATGTGCAGGGCGTCACCATGGTCGGCAAGGCGCATGCCCGCATCGGACTGGAGCCGCGCTGGTATATCGGCGGCTATGCTCTGCTGCTTGAGCAACTGGTCCATGCGGTGGTCCGCGATCGTTGGCCAAGCCGCTTTGGCAGGCAGAATGCGCCGCAGATGGCCGACGAGGTTTCGGTCATCGTCAAGGCTGCGCTTCTCGACATGGACTATTCAATCTCGGTCTATCTCGATATTCTTGCAGCCGAACGAAAGCAGGCAGAAGAAGCCCGGCTGAAGGCGGAGGCCGAGCAGGCCGTTGCTCTGGCGGCTCTGCGCAGCGTTTTGACCAAACTCGCCTCGGGCGATCTGGCAGCCCGCCTGACCGATGAAATGCCGGCCAACTTTGTCGAGATGGCCAAGGACTACAACAACTCGGTCGAGTCGCTGCAGGCGACGATCACCACGGTTCGCGGCGCGGCCGATGAGATCTTTCGCTCGACCTCGGCCATTTCGTCGGCCACCAATGATCTGGCGCAACGCACCGAACAACAGGCAGCCGGCCTCGAAGAGAGCACGGCAGCGCTGCACGATCTCACCCAGAATGTAACGCTCACGGCAGATGGAGCCCAGAAGGCTTCGGTGGTCGTCGGTGTGGCGCTGACGGAGGCGCGCGTGTCCGAGGAAGTGGTCTCGCGTGCGGTAGAAGCCATGGGCGCGATCGAGAAGTCCTCCGATGGTATCTCCAAGATCATCGGCGTCATCGATGAGATCGCCTTCCAGACCAATCTTCTGGCCCTCAATGCTGGCGTGGAAGCGGCCCGTGCTGGCGAGGCTGGACGCGGCTTTGCGGTCGTTGCCCAGGAAGTGCGCGAGCTTGCCCAGCGTTGTGCCAGTGCGGCCCGCGAAATCAAGGGTCTCATCTCGCAGAGCTCGAGCCAGGTTCAGACCGGTGTCGGCCTGGTCAACAATGCCGGCGAGGCCTTGGAAAAGATCATCGTCCGAATCGGCGAGATCAACGACATCGTCTCCAAGATCGCCTCTGCCGCAGCCGATCAGTCCGGTGGCCTGCGCGAGGTCAACACCTCGATCAGCTCGATGGACCAGATCACGCAGCGCAACGCTGCGATGGTCGAGGAAACGTCTGCCCAGACGGTGACGCTCAGCGATGAGGCACAAAGGCTGGTTGCAGCGCTTCAGGGCTTCAAGACGGATGGTGGCACTCACGCAGGCAGCCGGGATCGTACCGCGCAGATCACCTACCGACGGGCGGGTTGAGGGCAAGACTCTTCGGGATTGTTTAGTCTCTGTTTAGGATAACCATGGCAGGTGTAACGACAACCGGTGATCACCGGAATAGCCAACGCCTGTGATGGAACCATGACCCAGAAACCAAACACCGATCTGTCAGAACGCCTCGACTTCCTCGAAATCGATGACAGGACTCGGGCGACGCTCAACGAGCTGCGCCCGACCATCAACGACACCATCGGCGATGCGCTGGACAAGCTCTATCTGAAGATTGCACGCACCCCGAAGCTCGCAAGCTTCTTCCGCGACAAGGCGCACATCACCGGCGCCAAGAATTCCCAGATGGCGCATTGGGACAAGGCGGCCAAGGGTGGCTTCGATGCAGACTATGTCAAAGGTGTGACGGCTGTCGGCAAGGCGCATGCCCGCATCGGTCTTGAGCCGCGCTGGTACATTGGTGGCTATTCCATGCTGATCGGCGAACTCGCCGCGGGCATCCTGGTCAAACACTGGCCGTTCCCGTTCGGCAAGCAGCATGCCCATGCCCTGGCAGACAAGCTCAAGGCGCTGGTCAAGGCCGCCATGCTGGACATGGACTATTCGATCTCCGTCTATCTGCAGGAACTGGATGCCAGGCGCGTGCAGCTTGAAGAAGAGCGCTTGCGGTTCGAGGCCGACCAGGCCATCGCAATGGAACACTTGCGCAAAGGTCTGGAAGCCCTGGCACAGGGCGATTTCGAAGCCCGCATGACCAGCGACCTGCCGCAGAATTTCAAGGAAATGGCCGGCTATTACAATGACACGGTCGACCGGCTGAACACCTCGTTCGCCGCCATCCGCCGCGCGTCGGACGAAATTCTCAACGGCACCGAGACCATCGCCCGTGCGTCTGGCGAATTGGCCAACCGTACGGCCAAGCAGGCAACAGGGGTTCAGGAAAGTTCGACGGCTCTACAACAACTCTCGGTCAGCGTCAGCCAGACGGCGGCCAATGCCGAACGAGCCTCGATGACCGTTCGCGAAACCCAGCAGCAGGCCCAATCCTCCGGTGCAGTCGTCTCGCGTGCCGTATCCGCCATGGGCGCGATCGAAAAGTCTTCGACGGAGATCTCCAAGATCATTGGCGTTATTGACGAGATTGCCTTCCAGACCAATCTTCTTGCACTCAATGCTGGCGTCGAGGCGGCCAGAGCAGGCGAGGCCGGCAAGGGTTTTGCGGTCGTGGCACAGGAAGTCCGCCAGCTTGCCCAGCGCAGCGCCGATGCTGCCAAGGCAATCAAGCAGTTAATCTCGCAGAGTTCCGATCAGGTGAAGGAGGGCGTTGGCCTCGTCTCCGGCACTGGTGATGCCCTGACCGACATCATTACCCGCATCGATGCGATCAACGCATTCGTCTCGGACATCGCGACCGCCGCCAAGGACCAGGCCATGGGGCTGAACGAAGTCAACCAGGCGACCCGCAACATGGATCACCTGACCCATGAAAACAGCGATATGGTCGAGCAGACATCGGAAGAAACACGCCGTCTTCGCGCCGAAGTGGCCGGTCTGGTCGAGTTGCTGAGCCATATCCGCACCCGCTCCACCGAGCATTCTGGGGCAAAACCAGGTGCGTCTTCTAAGCATTCAGGTCGCCGGGCGGCCTGAGACACTGTAAACGGAGCGAAATCGTGCGTTTTTCGATTTCCTCCGTTTCGATCTTGCGCTAAGTGAGGCCCATGACGATAAAGCCTCTCATCATCCTCCCCGACCCCCTCTTGCGTCAGGTCTCCCAGCCCATTGAGCGGGTAGACGCCGATATCCGCAGGCTTGCCGAAGACATGCTTGAAACCATGTACGAGGCACCCGGCATCGGTCTTGCCGCAATCCAGGTTGGCGTCGCCCGCCGCATGCTGGTCATCGACATCTCCAAGGAAGGCGATGAGCGCGAGCCACTGGTATTCATCAATCCGGAGATTGTTCGTTCCTCCGACGAGCGCTCGGTCTATGAAGAGGGATGCCTGTCGATCCCCGACTATTATGCCGAAGTCGAGCGCCCGGCTGCGATTACGGTCAAGTCGCTCGACCGTGAGGGCCGCGAAACGCTGACGGAGGCCGACGGTCTCCTGGCAACCTGCCTGCAGCATGAAATCGATCATCTCAACGGTGTGCTGTTCATCGACCACATCTCCCGCCTGAAGCGCGAGATGGTGATCAAGAAATTCACCAAGGCTTCCAAATCAAAGCTTTGATCCGTCGCGCCCGTCGAGGGCGCGCCCATTTTCCGGTTCTGAAGGCGAGACGCCATGTCACTTCGCATCATCTTCATGGGCACGCCGGATTTTTCCGTGGCGACCTTCAGGGCGCTGGCTGAGGCCGGCCACGAGATCGCCGCCGTCTACACCCAGCCGCCGCGTCCCGGCGGCCGTCGTGGTCTCGATCTGCAGAAATCTCCGGTGCATCAGGCCGCTGAACAGCTTGGCCTGCCTGTCTTCCATCCAGTCAACTTTCGCGACCCTGCCGACCGCGATCACTTCGTCGCCCTGAAGGCCGATGTCGCGGTGGTGGTTGCCTATGGTCTCCTGCTGCCGGAAGCAATTCTAAAAGGCACGCGGCTCGGCGCCTATAATGGCCATGCGTCGCTGCTGCCTCGTTGGCGAGGAGCTGCTCCCATCCAGCGGGCGATCATGGCAGGCGACCTGCAGACCGGCATGATGGTGATGAAGATGGACAAGGGTCTCGATACCGGCCCGGTCGCACGCACGGCAATGGTCGACATCGGGCCGAACATGACTGCCGGTGAATTGCACGACCGCCTGAGCGCGGTCGGTGCCGCGACCATGGTCGATGCCATGGCGGCACTCGAAGCCGGCACGTTGACTACGGTTGCGCAGCCGGAAGAGGGTGTGCTTTACGCGGCGAAGATCGACAAGAGCGAAACCCGCACCGACTTTTCGAGACCGGCGACGGAGGTGCACAATCATATCCGCGGGCTCGCGCCGTTCCCCGGTGCCTGGACTGAGATTGTGATCAACGGCAAACCGGAGCGCGTCAAGCTGCTTGCATCCGAACTGGCCCAGCCTGACGGCGTCAGGGCCCTGCCTGGCACAGTCCTTGACGAGCCCTTGGGTATAGCCTGCGGTGTGGGTGCCGTTCGGCTTGTCCGCTTGCAGAAGGCTGGCGGCAAGCCACTGTCAGTCGAGGATTTCCTGCGCGGAACACCACTGCCGCCGGGTACGGTGATCGCCTGATGCCGCGCTTTCGCTTGTGTGTCGAATATGACGGCACCCCCTATGTCGGCTGGCAGCGCCAGGACAACGGTGCGTCGGTCCAGAGCGCCCTCGAAAAGGCCATCCTCGCCCTCAGCGGCGAGACGGTGGTGATCCGCGGCGCCGGCCGCACCGATTCCGGCGTTCATGCCTTGGGTCAGGTGGTTCATGCCGATCTGTCGCGCGATTGGGTCCCGGACAAACTGCGCAACGCGTTAAACGCCCATTTGGGACTGGCGGGCGAGCGCGTCGCTGTCATTGAAGTCAGGGCTGTTCCGGATGACTTCGATGCCCGCTTCTCGGCCCTGCGCCGTCATTATCTCTACCGCATCATTTCGCGGCCCGCACGATTGGCTTTGGAAGCGCAGCGCGCCTGGTGGGTGCCCAAGCCACTGGATCATCTGGCCATGCACGAGGCGGCGCAGCAGTTGGTCGGCCATCACGACTTCACCACGTTCCGCTCGGTGCATTGTCAGGCCAAAAGCCCGATGCGCACGCTGGATCGTCTTGATGTCAGCCGCACGGGCGACCTGATCGAGATCCGGGCAACAGCCCAGAGTTTCCTGCACAATCAGATCCGTTCCTTTGCCGGCACGCTGAAGCTGGCAGGCGAAGGCAAGATGACGCCCGAGGATGTGCGCGCCGCCCTTGAATCCCGAAATCGTGCTGCATGCGGCCCCGTCGCCCCGCCCGAGGGCCTGTTTTTCATGAAAGTCGATTATCCGGGCGACGAGTGATGCAGGCCTTTGACAGCTGACATGTCACTCGTACAAAGGTTTCGCCATCAGCCGGGATAGACCCCGAGATAACGTTCCAGCATCTCGGCAATCAGCATGGATGGAACCAGCAACACCATGGTCACAGTGGCCACGGTCAGAATATGATCGCCGATGATCATCCACAGGATGCGGAACAGCACGGCGATCAAGGTCAGCATCAGCAGGAACCAGAGCAGCGCAATAAGCCCGCTGAGTGCCGGGATCAGCATCATCACCAGCACCAGCAAGGCATAGGAATAGGACACTGGCAGGGAAAGCCAGTTGGCGGCCACCACGATCGATGCGAACTTCTCTCCGATCCCGATCATCCAGCAGAGAATGCCGACGAGGATGACGGGCAGGACCCAGTTCATCGCCTCGACCATCACCAGCCGGAAATAGAAGAGGCCACCGACGCCGACGCCCTCCGGCAAAGTGCCGACAAACAGCATCTGCCACCAGATGAACGACACCAGGATGGCGGGCAGTGCCCAAGCAATGGCCCAGAACGAACGCAGGGCGCCACGGTCCGAGAGATCGAGATAGGTGAAGCCGGCTGCATCCTTCCTGAACAGCAACCAGAGCCCCATCAGATAGAACTCGACCTCTTTAAGCGTCGGCATGAGCGAACCATTGTTCGATGAAGGTCTTGTAGATCACTGTCAGCGTCTCGAGATCGCTGACCGCCACGCGTTCGTCGACCATATGCATGGTCTGCCCGACAAGCCCGAATTCCACCACCGGGCAATAATCCTTGATGAAGCGGGCATCCGACGTGCCGCCTGTCGTCGACAGCGACGGCGTGCGACCGGTGACGGTTTCGATCGAGCTGGACAGCGAGGCGATCAGACTGTTGCTGCGCGTCAGGAAGACATGGCTCGGCCGCTCTGACCACGCCATTTCATAGGTCATGGGGCCACGGCCTGGCCGCAGGCTTTCGTCGGTTGCCGCCGCATCGAGCCGACGCAGGATCTCCGCCTGCACCGTCTCCGCGGTCCAGCGATCGTTGAAGCGGATATTGAACTTGAAGCTCGCCGAAGCCGGAATCACATTGGTTGCCGGATTGCCGACATCGATCGTGGTCACCTCAAGATTGGACGGCTGGAAATTGTCCGAGCCTTCGTCGAAGGCCGGGGTCATCAGGCTCTCGGCAAAGCGCAGGGCGCCGCGCACGGGATTGTCGGCGAGATGCGGATAGGCTGCATGGCCCTGCACGCCGCGCACAGTGACTGTGCCGGAAACCGAACCGCGTCGGCCGATCTTGATCATGTCGCCAAGCTGGTTCGGATTGGTCGGTTCGCCGACCAGGCAGGCATCCCAGCGCTCGCCGCGGCCGGCCGCCCATTGCAGCAGCTTGATCGTCCCGTTCACCGCAGGACCTTCCTCGTCACCGGTGATCAGCAGCGAGACGGAACCCTGTGGTGCGCCTTTTTCTTCGAGCAGGCGGGCATAGGCGGCGATGAAGCAGGCTATGCCACCCTTCATGTCGACAGCTCCACGGCCATAGAGCATGCCTTCGGCAATCTCGCCGGCAAACGGACCATGCGACCAGTCGGCGGCTTGGCCGACTGGCACGACGTCGCTATGGCCGGCAAACATCAGATGCGGTCCGCTTGCGCCGGTCCGGGCATAGAGATTTTCGATGTCGGGCGTGCCGGTATCAGAATGCATCATGCGATCCACATGAAAACCGAGCGGCCGCAGCAGTGTCTCGATGACGCCGAGCGCGCCACCCTCTGCAGGCGTGACAGACGGGCAGCGGATGAGGGCCTGCAGGACATCGACGGGATTTGTAGCGATCATGACGACCAATGAATAGTGATGGCGCATCGGCGCGGGAAGAGCATGGCCTAGACTTAGCCCATGCACGAAACGCTGTCATCCGCCGCAGCGACGCGTAAGTGTCGCGGGCCGCCTCACGGAAGACGCCGGGGTCTGGTGTCCCGGCGGGTTGGGGCGCTCAGTCGCGCAACAATTCGTTGATGCCGGTCTTGGAGCGTGTCTTGGCATCGACGCGCTTGACGATCACGGCGCAGTAGAGGTTCGGCGCGACTAAGCCATTGGGCATGACATTGCCGCT
>ERZ1034379.298-NODE-298-length-10061-cov-2.151509_pt1 | contig 10061 bp, 9 predicted proteins | sample MGYA00520614_ERZ1034379 | MGnify/ENA primary metagenome ERZ1034379 (study PRJEB33736, sample SAMEA104288465) | Azolla filiculoides | biome: Urban; feature: water surface; material: ditch water | place: Netherlands | collected 2014 ... | reverse complement strand
GCCCCGGCCTCGGCAATGACGGAAGCCAGCGTCGCGACGAAGGCGTCGAAGTCATGGATCGGTGTCGGATGGCGGGGAAACGGGCGGATATCGTCGGCACTGTAAGCCACGGCACCCTTGATGGCGGTGCCGCCGATGTCGAAACAGACGATCATGCGCTGGCTTTCCGGCGTTCGGCCTCGGCCTCATGGACGCAAGCGCCCCCGATCCAGGTTGAGAGGAGGTCGAGATCTTCGCTGAGGACGATGAAATCGGCGTCGTTTCCGGCCGCCAGGCTGCCCTTGCGATCTGCACCGATTGCTTGTGCCGGATAGAGGCTGGCCATGCGCAATGCCTCCTCGAGAGGCTGGCCGAGGCGTTCATGGGCGAAGCGCACGCAGGAGAGCATGTCGATGTCGGCGCCGGCGAGCGTGCCGTCTGCCAGGGTGAGCCGGCCGTCACGGCGATAGACCGCACGACCATTGAGGTCGAAGCCGGTGCTGTCGGTGCCGATGGTCGACATGGCATCGGTGACGAGGAAGATATGGGCCGGGCCTTGTTTGGCGGCGAGCGCCACCTGCATGGTGACCGGATCGACATGGAAGCCGTCGGCGATCAGGCCACAATGCAGCGCAGGCGAAGAAAGGCCGGCGCCGACCAGACCTGGCTCGCGGTTGCCGAGCTGGCTCATGGCGTTGAACAGATGGGTTACCAGCGTTGCGCCCGCATCGACATATGCTGCGATTGCTGCGCATTCGGAATCGGTGTGGCCGAGACTGATGTGGTAGCCGGCCGCGACGAGGCGGCGGACCTGATCAGGCGTGACGCTTTCCGGGGCCACGGTCATCATAGCTAGGCCGAATTTGCCGGCCTTGCTCTCCAGATAGACGAGATCGTCTTCGGTCATCGGTCGGATCAAGGCTGGATCGTGGGTTCCCTTGCGGGCGACCGAGAGATGCGGGCCTTCCAGATGCAGGCCGAGGAAACCCGGCACAGCATCTTGCGCCGCCTGGCAACCGGCCTCGACTGCGGTGTTGCGGATGGCAGGAACATCGGTGATCAGGGTGACCATCAGGGCCGTCGTGCCGAAACGGGCATGGGCTGCACAGATCGTCTCGATACCAGTGACATCCGGCTGGTTGTTGAACAGCACGCCACCGCCGCCGTTGACCTGCAGATCGATGAAGCCCGGTGCAATCAGGCCGTTGCCGACCGGAAGCGTCTTCATGCCGGCCGGCAGTTTCGATTGTGGCATGACGGCGCCGACTTTGCTGCCGTCGACGACAAGAGCTGCGTCCTGGTGAAAGTTCTGACCATCGAAGATGCGGCTGGCGGTTATGGCGAAAACGGCAGTCATCGGGTCTGGGTGACTTTCTTAAGGGCGACGGGTTTATCGGGATTGAAGCCCCTTGCACGCGAAAGCGATTCGACCATGCCATAATAGGGAACGATCAGCATCAGCGCATCGGTCAAAGGATGGCCGGTCTCGATAAACGGCAGGCGGTTTGCGCAGTCGGTTTTGTCGGAGGTGATGAAGCAGGCGGCATTGTTGGAGGCCAGGTTCGACATGGTCTGGGCAATCGAGGCTTCCGCCTTGTCACGGGCGGCAAATCCGACGACCGGGAAATTCTTGCCGACGATCGAGACCGGGCCGTGCAGGACTTCGGCAGAGGAATAGGCCTCTGCGTGCAGTTCACAGGTTTCCTTGCATTTCAGCGCCGCTTCCGCAGCAATCGCCAGCGCTGGGCCACGGCCGAGCATATAGAGGGAGTCTGCATTGGTCAGCGGCTCGATCAGCGCGCTCCAGTCGAGCTCGAGCGCCTGCGAAAAATGCTCCGGCAGGCGAGAGACTGCGCTTTCCAGCTCCTTGTCTTCGCTCCAGCCGGCGATGATGGCGAGACCTGCGACAATCGAATTGACGAAAGACTTGGTCGCCGCGACCGCGATTTCCGGGCCGGCCTTGATGGTTGCAGCGTCGCCAAGCGGCGAGGGCAGCGTGTTGACCAGGCTGATCGTTGTCGCGCCGCCAAGCCTGGCACCGCGCATCATGGCAACGATATCCGGGCTTGCACCGGATTGCGACACGGCAAAGGCCGCAGCGTTTTTCAGCTTCATCGGCGCTTCGTAGATGGATGCCAGCGACGGGCCGAGGGACGCCACCGGCAGGCCGAGCTGCAGTTCGATGGCATATTTGAGGAAATAGGCCGCATGGTCGGCGGGCGATCGTCACGACGACGCTGGGATCCTTTTGGCGCAGCGCATCCGCGCATGCGCCGATGGCTTCAGACGATTCCTTCAGAAGGCGCGCTGCGGCTGCCGGGATCTCGTCGATTTCTTCTCGCATTTTCGTCAGCATTGCAGGTCTTTCAAGGTTCGGCGTCACGGAGATCCGATGCTCAGTTCCGCGACCAGGTCATAGGCGTCGCTGCGGTAGAGCGCGCGCGACATTTCCATCACGCGGCCGGTTTCAAGATAGGCGATACGTTGGACGGACAGCGCGGCGGAGCCCTGGGGCACGCCAAGCAGCTTGGTCTCGTCATCCCTCAGGATGACGGCAGAGATGCGCTGGTTGGCACGTACCGGGGTGATGCCGCTCTGACGCAGATGGAGATAGAGGGAATCGTCCATGGCATCCGGATCTGGCAGGATATCGTCGGGAAGGCTGGTGCGTTCCAGCGCGATGGGCATGTCATTGGCGGTGCGAATGCGCTCGATGCGGGCGACCCTCGCGCCGCCGACCAGACCCAGCATCATGGTTTCCTCTGCGGTCGGAAAATATAGCCCACGGTCGATCCAGTGCGATCCCGCCGTCATGCCGCGCCGGCGCATGTCCTCGGTGAACGAGGTGAGCTGGCTCAGAGGTTGTTGCATGCGCGGCACAGGCTTGACGACGAACGTGCCGGAGCCGCGCCGCCGAACGAGCAGTCCGTCGTTGACCAGGTCGTCAATGGCTTTGCGCACGGTGACGCGACTGATCGCGGCCGCGTCGGCAATGTCGCGTTCGGCAGGCAGCGCATCGCCGTGCTTCAGGCGACCGGAGGACACGGCGTCCTCAATCATCTTGCGAAGCTTGACATAAAGCGGACCGCCACGAACGGCCTGCAGCTGATCCAGCGGAAGGGTCGCGCTCATGGGTGATCCTTACCGAAACGATGGCAAGCGGGCCAACAGCCACCGGAAGCGCAATCCACGCTTTTCGCTATCCGCATTTCTCGAGCCTCCCAATGTAAGTTGCTTAAAAAGATACCAACCAAGCACCTATTTCGCAAATGGTTTCATCACTTGAATGCCAAAAACCTGTTGCTGCCAGAAATATCGCCGTAAAATCATCTATTTATCAATAATTCAGGCGTTTCGGGCGAATCTCGCTGGACGATTGGCATTTATTTGGTATCGTTTGTTAACTTTTGAACTGCCGAGGCATGTCTGTCCGTCGTTCGAGGGTGTGTGTGCCTGATCAGGTTGTTGTGCGTCGGCGACGATGTATCCTTGATCGATCGGGGTGAGGCCGGGAGGTTATCGCGATATCGAGTGCATGAAAAGGATTTTCATAAGTTGATGAAAATTTCCACTAGATGTTGACGATCGCCGGTTTCTGACGCAGTCTAAGAAAAATAATTGCGAAAGCAGGGGAATAGCACATGAAGGTTGCCGTTATCGGGCTCGGATTCCGCCTCGGCTACCTGGGCCGGGTGTTCAAGGAGCTCGATCCAGATTTCCAGATCGTCGGATATGTCGATCCGGCTCCGGCTGGGATGTCGACCTTGGCTGAGAACGGCATCTCGCCGGGCAAGGCCTATGACACGCCCGAAGCGCTGATCGCCGGTGAGGTTTTCGACCTTCTGATGATCGGTTCGCCCAACCATCTTCATTTGGACCATATCCGTCTTGGTCTCGAGGCCGGGCTGACGGTGTTTACCGAAAAGCCGATTGTTACGACCATCGAGGAGAGCTACGCGCTGGCCTCATTGCTGCACACCCATGGCCATGACCGCCTGCTGGTCGGTCTGGTACTGCGCTATTCGCCTCTATATCGCGATCTGCGCAAGGCGCAGGCGGAAGGCAAGCTTGGCGACGTCGTGTCGATCGAGGCATCCGAGCATATCCAGCCCTATCATGGCGCATTCTTCATGCGCGACTGGCGCCGTTACGGCCAGTATGCCGGCGGTTTCATGCTGGAAAAGTGCTGCCACGACCTCGACCTTTATAACGGCGTGGTCGGCGCACGCCCGCGTTTCGTCGCCAGCTTTGGTGGCCGCAAGAGTTTTGTGCCGTCGAACGCGCCGGAAAATCACGGCGTCAACGATATGGAAGTCTATCATCGCAAGCCGAGCGGCTGGATGGGTTCCGACAAGGTGTTTGACAGCGATGGCGACATCATCGATTTCCAGACCGCGATCGTCGAATACGAGAACGGCGCGTCGATGACCTTCCATACCAATCTCAATGTTCCGGACGAGTTCCGTCGCTTCTGCGTCATGGGCTCGAAGGGCATGGCGGAAGGCGATTTCGTCCGTGGCTTCATGGATGTGCATGATGCGCGCACCAATGAGAAGCTGATTGCCAACACCTATTCCGCGCCTTCGGCAACGTCGCATCACTACGGTGCAGACGAGCAGATGGCGGAAGATGTTCTCGCTTTCGTTCGCACGGGGGCCAAGCAGCCGGTTTCGGCAATCGACGCGCTCGAAGCTGGCATGCTGGCTCTGGCGATGGACGAAGCTCGCCTCGGCCGCAAGGTTATCGACATGAAACCGGTATTCGAGCATTTCGATGCCTGCCTTCACGGCACGAGCCAGGGCATTGCCCAGGCTAAGTCAGCTTAAGGGGCGATGTGATGCAAGCCAGACGAAGCGCTGTCATCTTTGCCTGGCTGCTGATTGCGCCGGCTCTTCTCTATATCACCGTCATCGTCGCCTATCCGCTGGTCGACACCTTCATCCTGTCCTTCACCGATGCCTCGTTGAAGAAGACAAGCAATTGGGTCGGATGGGTCAATTACGAGAAGATCTTCAATGACACCTTCGGCACGGTTATCGTCCGGACCTTCATCTGGACCTTCTTTTCGGTGTCGATCAAAATGATCATCGGTACCTTCGGGGCCGCGATGTTGAATTCTGCGGTACCCGGCCGGACGCTGTTTCGGATCTTGACGATGCCGCCATGGATCGTGCCGATGGCCATCGGTATCTTCATGTGGGGCTGGATGTATAACGGCCAGTTCGGCATGATTTCCGGCGTACTCCAGCGCATGGACGTGGTTGATGGCCCCGTCGCCTTCCTTGCCTATGGATCGACCGCCTTCTGGGCAACGGTGTTTACCGACGTGTGGATCGGCGTGCCGATGGTGACGCTCTACATGATGGCGGCGATGCAGGCGATCCCCCAGGATCTTTACGAAGCGGCGTGGACAGATGGTGCCGGTCGTTCCTATCGATTCCGTCGCATCACCCTGCCGATGATCCTGCCCGCCATGATCACCATGTCGATGATTTCCCTTATTTCGACCTTCAACTCGTTCGACATCATCTGGATCCTGACCCGCGGCGGCCCGAGCGGTGAGACGACGACGATGATCATCGACACCTATCACACGGCGATCGGGTCGAAGAAATACGGCGAGGGTGCGGCACGCGCCGTGCTGATCTGCATCTTCCTGTCGATCTTCTGCTTTGCCTATTTCCGCGTCACGAGCCGGCTTTCCCAGGAGCACGCACGATGAGCTACGACAAGACAGCCCTCATCAATCGCTACAAGTGGTATGAACTCGTCGGTATCTATGCAGGCATCGCCGTCTTCCTGACCTTTGTGCTCGCACCCTTCGTTGAAGGTTTCCTGGTTTCGCTGAAGCCGCTCAGCCAGCTGTTTTCCTCGCCTTATCGGTTCTTTCCGGAAAACGGCTCTTTCGAGGCCTATCGTACTATGTGGGTGAGCGTTCCTGGCTTTGCCCGCTACATCTTCAATTCGTTCTTCATCTCCACGTCATCGTGCTCATTCTGGTGGTGCCGGCGTCCTACGCTTTTGCGCGATTCGAGTTCAAAGGCAGCGGCCAGCTGCTCGGGGCATTCCTCGCCGTCAACATGTTCTCAGGTGCCGTATTGCTCATTCCGCTCTTCCGCCTGATGCGATCGATGGGTGTGCTCAACACCTATTTCGCCATGATCGTGCCGGGTGTCGCCTTCCTCATCCCGACTGCCATCTGGCTGTTGCGCACCTATATGCTGCGCATTCCGCGCGAGTTGGAGGAGGCGGCCTATGTCGACGGTGCTGGCTATTTCTACACCTTCCGGCGCGTCGTCCTGCCGCTCGCCACGCCGGGCATCGCCGTGGTCGCGATCACGACCTTCATTGGCGCCTATGCACAGCAGTTCATCTTCGCGCTCACCTTCAACTCCAAGACGGAATACATGCCGCTGCCGATCGGGCTGTTCGCCTATTTCGGCCGCCAGGAAGTGGTGTGGAACGAATTGATGGCCGCAAGCTTCGTCGGCATCGCACCCGCGATGATCGTCATCTTCTTCCTGCAGCGCTATCTCGTCAGCGGTCTGACCGCCGGGGCGATCAAGTAAGGCTGCCAATAAAATTCGGGCCAACCGGACGCTTCAACCTGTCAACAAAGGGGAACTATCGATGACAAGAAAACTGACCATGCTTGCAGGCTCTTTTGCCCTGCTGGCCAGCTCGGCACTGACCACGCTGGCTGCCGACCAGGAAATCTCCTGGATCTATTGCGGCGACAAGATCGACCCGATCCATGAGAAGTATATCAAGGAATGGGAAGGCAAGAACGAAGGCTGGAAGGTCACGCCGGAAGTTGTTGGCTGGGAACAGTGCCAGGACAAGGCAACGACGCTCGCCGTCGCCGGCACGCCGGTCGGCATGGCCTATGTCGGCTCGCGCACGCTGAAGGAATTCGCCCAGAACGACCTGATCGTTCCGGTTCCGATGACCGACGACGAAAAGGCATCCTACTATCCGAACATCGTCGACACCGTGACCTTCGAGGACACGCAGTGGGGCGTTCCGGTCGCCTTCTCGACCAAGGCACTCTACTGGAACAAGGACCTGTTCAAGGCCGCCGGCCTTGACCCGGAAACCCCGCCGAAGACCTGGGCCGAAGAAATCGCCTTTGCCAAGCAGATCAAGGAAAAGACCGGTACTGCCGGTTACGGCCTGCCGGCCAAGACCTTCGACAACACCATGCACCAGTTCATGCACTGGGTTTACACCAACAACGGCAAGGTCATCGACGGCGACAAGGTCGTGATCGACAGCCCTGAAGTTCTCGCAGCCCTCCAGGCCTACAAGGACATCACGCCTTATTCCGTCGAAGGCGCGACCGCCTATGAGCAGAACGAAATCCGCGCCATCTTCCTCGACGGCAAGGTCGGCATGATCCAGGCCGGCTCGGGTGCTGCTGCCCGTCTCAAGGAAACCAAGGTCAACTGGGGCGTTGCCGCTCTGCCGCTCGGCCCTGCCGCCAAGGGCGAAGGCACGCTGCTGATCACCGACAGCCTGGCCGTGTTCAAGGGTTCCGGCGTTGAAGAAAAGGCGATCGAATTCGCCAAGTTCATCACTTCGCCGGGTCCGCAGGGCGAATACGAACTGCAGGGCGGCGCTGGCCTCACGCCGTTGCGTCCGTCGCCTAAGGTTGACGAATTCGTCAAGGCCGACCCGTCGTGGAAGCCGTTCATCGACGGTATCGCTTTCGGTGGTCCTGAGCCACTGTTCACCGACTACAAGGGCTTCCAGAACGTCATCATCGAACTGGTCCAGTCCGTCGTCACCGGCAAGGCTGAACCGGCCGATGCTCTGAAGAAGGCTGCCGGCGAGCTCGAGCAGTATAAATAATCTCGGGCAACCGAGGCTCCGCGGGCCGGTTTCGGCCTGCGGTTTTCGATTGATGATGAATTGGCCGGTCCAGTCATTTGGCCGGCGCACGGGGACAGAAGTCGTGGGACAGCTATTTCTCAACAAGGTGCGAAAGTCGTTCGGACATTTCGACGTGATCAAGGGTGTCAGCCTCGAGGTCAAGGACGGCGAGTTCGTTGTCTTCGTCGGCCCGTCCGGCTGCGGCAAGTCCACGCTTCTCAGGATGATCGCGGGTCTTGATGACACGTCAGATGGCGACATTGTCATTGCCGGGGAGCGGGTCAACGACAAGCCGCCGGTCGAACGCGGCATTGCCATGGTCTTCCAGTCCTACGCACTCTATCCACATATGTCCGTCTTCGAGAACATTGCTTTCCCACTCAGAGTCGAGAAACTGCCCGAAGAGACGATCCGCGAAAAGGTTGGCGCGGTGGCGAAAATCCTCAAGCTTGACCAGCGCCTCGAGCAGCGTCCGGGCCAACTGTCCGGCGGCCAGCGCCAGCGCGTGGCGATCGGCCGTGCGATCGTGCGCGAGCCGAAGATCTTCCTCTTCGACGAACCGTTGTCGAACCTCGACGCTGCTCTGCGCGCCGACATGCGTATCGAGTTGACTAAGCTGCACAGCGATCTGAAGGCAACCATGATCTACGTGACCCACGATCAGATCGAGGCCATGACCATGGCTGATCGCATCGTCGTGCTGAATGCTGGCGATATCGCCCAGGTTGGCGCGCCGCTCGAACTCTATCACAAGCCGCAGAACATTTTCGTTGCCGGCTTTATCGGCAATCCGAAGATGAACTTCGTGCCGGTGACCTGCACCTCCATCGATCCGATCGGCGTGACCGTTTCCTATGAAGGCCAGAGCGTTACCCTGCCCGTCGAACCGCGGGCCGACCTTGTTGGCCAGACACTGACACTCGGCATTCGGCCGGAGCACACAACGCTGGCGCGGGGCGACGTCAACATCACCGTACTTCCGTCGGTCATCGAGCGGTTGGGCATCAATACGATCGCTTATGCCGCCCTGCCATCAGGCGAACCTTATTGCGCGCTGCTGCCGGGATCGGCACCCGTGCGTGCGGAAGAGCCTCTGGTCACCGGCATCATGGCAGCGGACTGCCATTTGTTCGACGGCAATGGTCAGGCGCTGGAGCGTCAGGTCGATTGGCGCACACTGGAACTTCCGGCGGCGGTCACCGCTGCCGAATAAGACTTTGTTTCAGGTCCCCCGACCTAAACTCTGGTCCGCCTTCGGGCGGGCCATTTTTTTGTTTGTGCCGAGAAGTGCCTCACGGAAAGCCCTGATACTGTGGCAGATCGTCGTTGATGTCGTACCACGGTGCTTTCGATCCGACGAAGATATGCATGGTGGGACGGGCCGAGGGTGCGTCCATCAGCGTTCCCATCGGGATATGGATCTTCACGCCGCCGTTTTCGGCGATCCAGGAATAGACCAGTGATCCGCATGTTCGACAGTGGAGGTCATGGATGCCATCCGGATCGCCGTGGGTGAACAGTTCCTTCTTGCCGTTGACAATCCTGAAATCATCCGGATTTAGGCCCGCGATGGGCTTGAACGCCGAGCCTGTGGTTCGGCGGCATTTCGAGCAATGGCAATTGAGCGCATAGAGGAAACGATCTTCGGACTCGTATTCCACGGCACCGCACATGCAGCCGCCACGTAGCGGCTTGGCTCGGGGTTTCTGATCTTTGTCCGACATGAGTGATCCTCCCGCCGCGGAGGCTAACTGAAGATCGATCTGTGCCGCAACCGAAACCTTGCTACCAGACGAGGCCGCGGGCGGCGACGTTTTCGACCCTGGTGACCAAACCATTGCGATGGAAAGTCATACTGTCAAACAGGTTGGAGATGACGCAGGTGTGGTTCGGCACGATGCGCACCTTTTCGCCGATCTCGGGGCGTTTGCCTTCCACCTTGGAGAGGTCGACCGTGCCATGCTCCTCCGACAGGCCGGTGATCGACGCCTGCGGATATTCGACGATCAGGCCGAAATCGAGCGCGCCGAGGCTCATCAAGTTGGCGCTGATCCTCATCTGAACCATTCCCGTAATGGTGAGAAGCATCGCGAGAGGAATAACAAGGGCGGTGATTAAGGCGGCGCGGAAGTTTCCGAGCATGAGAAAGAGAACGATGATGACGAGAAGGGCCCCCTCGGCCAAATTCTTGCTCACGGTAGCTATCGTCG
>ERZ1034379.295-NODE-295-length-10111-cov-2.149165_pt1 | contig 10111 bp, 7 predicted proteins | sample MGYA00520614_ERZ1034379 | MGnify/ENA primary metagenome ERZ1034379 (study PRJEB33736, sample SAMEA104288465) | Azolla filiculoides | biome: Urban; feature: water surface; material: ditch water | place: Netherlands | collected 2014 ... | reverse complement strand
CACTGCGCGACGACCGCATCGATGCCTATTACCAGCCGCTGGTCGAGCTCTCGACAGGCCGGCTGACGGGGCTTGAGGCGCTGTGCCGGATGCGCATGAGCAATGGCGAGGTGATCGCCGCCGGCCATTTCCAGGAAGCGATGAAGGATGCGCATGTCGCCATCGAACTGACCGACCGGATGCTGGAGAAAATTGCCGTCGATTGCCGTCGCTGGATGGATGCCGGGCTGAGTTTCGGCCGCATCGGCATCAATCTGACAGCCGCAGACTTCTATCGCGGTGGCCTCACCGCACGGATCGTCAAGGCCTTCGAACGGGTCGATGTGCCGCTGCTCAAGATCGTCGCCGAAGTGACGGAATCGGTCTATCTTGGACAGCGCGACCAGATCGTCGCCGACGAGATCCGCGCCATGCGCGCAGCAGGGCTGATGGTGGCGCTCGATGACTTCGGCACAGGCTTTGCCTCGCTGACGCATCTGCTGACCGTGCCGGTCGATATCATCAAGATCGACAAATGTTTCGTCCAGAGGATGGTCCTGGATCGGGCCGGCGGCGTGATCATCAAGGGCCTCCTCGACATCGCCCACGGGCTGGACATCCTCGTCGTCGCCGAAGGCATCGAGGACGCGGAACAGGCCGCCAGGCTGACCGCCATGGGCTGCAGGTGCGGCCAGGGATATCTCTACGCCAAGGCGCTCGACCCCGACGCCACGTTGAGATTGCTGCGCGACGGCCGGGGCTACATCACCGCCGACCACGCACTGCTGGCCGAGGCCGCCATCGCTTGCTGAGGGAGCGAGGGCTCAGGCCGGCGATTGTCCTCTGGCATGCGAATGTGGAGGCCGGTGCTGGCCTGCACAAGCACCGGATCACCCCACCCCGGACCTTCGGGTCCGGCCCTCCCCCTCAACGGGAGGCTGTTCAATCTTCTGTGCCATCAGCGAATTTCATGGCCGGATCAATGCGACATGGCTTTTCTCCGCCGCGGCCAGCGGCTAGCGTCGCCATCCGCAACCAGGAGATATCCATGCTGAAGATCTACGGCGTCTACAAATCGCGCGCGACGCGCATTCTCTGGCTGGCCGAGGAGCTCAGGCTCTCGTTCGAACTCGTGCCAGTGCTGCAAGCCTACAAACTTGCCGACCCGATGGCGCCCGATGCGCGGCTCAACACCCGCTCGCCGGAATTCCTGAAGGTCAATCCGATGGGCAGCATTCCGACGATCGACGACGACGGGCTCGTGCTGAACGAATCGCTGGCACAGACGCTTTATCTGGCCAAGAAGCATGGCGGGCCGCTGGCGCCGAAGGACATCGCCGAAGAGGCGCTGATGCAGCAATGGACGCTGTTTGGCGCGACCTCGATCGAAACCGAAGCGCTGAAGATTTCCCAGTGCAACAATGAAGGACGGCTTTCAACCGAGGCCGGCCAGTCCGAGGCCAAGGTGGTGGCGCGCATCCTGGCGCGGCCGTTCGGTGTGCTGGAAAAGCATTTTGCCGCGCATGATTATGCCGTCGGCGACCGTTTCACCGTGGCCGACATCAATCTGGGCGAGATCGTGCGCTATGCACAGGCCTACCAGCCTCTGTTCGACGCGCATCCGAAGACCGGCGCATGGCTGAAGCGCATCCAAGACCGCCCCGGCTTCAAGGCGATGTGGCAGAAGCGAGACGACGAGAAGTAACGAGGGCGCGCCCTGCCTGTTGACGACAAAGCTGCGCAGTGAGCTGCCGCCCCTCAACGGGCAGTATCACGTCAAGCCGGATCGGCCGACTTATTCGGCTGTCCAACCTTGGTACCATTGGCGCGGCTGGCGGCAATATCATCCGCTATCGAGATTGCGATCATCACCCCACCCCGGACCTCTGCCCCGAACTTGTGATCCGACCCTCCCCTTCAAGGGGAGGGGCGACGTCAAGTTATGCGACGCCACGTCTTCCAGCCTGTACCAGACAGGAATGCCGCGTTCGGTGGCGATGCGCACGTCGTTGTCGGCCCCCTTCGATGCGCCGGGAAGGCGCAGGACGCCGTCGCATAGCTGGAGAAGACGGTGGGCGACGGGGTGGAAGATTTCCTCGTAGAGATCGTCGCCGATTGTCTTGCCGCCGGCTGAATGCCAGACCGGCAGGGCGACCCATTCACCGATCATCGGCACATGGCCAGCCTTGAACAGAGCATGCGATGGTGCCTCGAGCACCTGCAGATTGGCCGCCATCTTCACCGGGTCGTCACCGGTGCCCGAGCGATACGGCCCGGCAATCAAAATCAACATCGTCATCTCCTTTGTCTCCCGCCTCATGCAGGAATTTGCACATTTCCGCATGACTCTACTGGATTGTCGACTCATTTTTGTTATTATCGTGCATATTCGCGAACAAACAGGAGAGACCATGCTGACCGAGCAGAGACGCCAGATGATCCTCGATATCCTGAAGCGCGAGGGGCGCGCGCTGGCAGGCCAGTTGGCGCGCGACTGGAATGTCTCGGAAGACACGATCCGGCGCGACATGCGGGACATGGCGGCGGACGGGCTGTTGAAGCGCGTGCATGGCGGGGCGCTGCCGATCGCGCCGGTGCTGCCGGATTTCAGCGCCCGGCAGGGTGTGGCAACCGAAGAGAAACAACGACTGGCGGCGGCAGCGATCCGGCTTTTGTCACCCGGGCAGATGGTCTTTCTCGATGGCGGCACGACGACGGCGGAAATCGCCCGGCAGATTCCGCGCGAGATGGCGCTGACCGTCGTTACCCATGCGCCGACGTTAGCTGCCGAATTCGAGCATCACCCGGCGGTCGAGGTGATCCTGATCGGTGGCCGACTTTACAAACATTCGATGGTCGCGGTGGGGGCCACGGCAATTGCCGCGATCGACCGCTTGCGGCCGGACGTCTTCTTTCTCGGCGTCACCGCCGCCCATCCGGTCGAGGGGCTGACGACCGGCGACTTCGAGGAAGCGGCGATCAAGCGGCGGATCCTCGAGCGCAGCACCGCCACCTATGTGCCGCTGACGGCGGCAAAGCTGGATACGGTGTCGCCGTGCCTGGTGGCGAAGGTGGACGAGATCACCGGGCTGATCGTTGCAACAGAGGATGAACCGGGCGGGCTCAGCGGCTACCAGGAGGCGGGTGTCGAGATTGTGGTGGCTTAGGTTCATAGAAATGCCCCCTCATCTGCGAAATCTAAGGTTTAGCCTGCGGCTAAGCCCTCGATTTCGCTTCTTCTCCCTCACGGGGAGAAGAAAGGCCGCCTACAAAGGCCGCCTACACCAGCAACAGGCGCGAGGCCCTAACTCTCCCCGGGAGGGAGAGGATAGAAAATCACGATCTTAGCGAATGCTAAATCGTAGATTTTCTTGGTGAGGGGGATATTGTTCCTGTGTTCCCACTCAGCCAAACATCGCATCGGTGACGCGCACCGTGCCGACCTCGATGCCGTTCCAATTTTTCATCGTGTGATTTGCCATCGCCTTCAGCGCCTGCTGCTCGGCGCTGTCCCTGTCGAAATGGCGGGCGAGAAGGGCGGCGATCATGGTTTCGGCGGCGCGGGTGGTGCCGTCCTCGCATTTGACCGCAAAGGACAGGCCCTTTTCCGGCAGGACGGCGCAAAACACACCTTCGGCGCCGGTCTTGGCAAAGATCCGGCCGGGTGCCACCTGCATGAGGCGGGTGCAGAAACGCCGTGTACCGGCGACATAGAAGGGCTCGGCCATGCAGGCGTCGATCAGGCGCCGTGCGGCACGGGCACGGATCGACTCAAGCCCCCGGCCGGTGGCCATCTTGGCAAAGCCAAAAGCAAGGCCTTTCAGCGAGACGGCATAGGTGGGGATCGAGCAGCCGTCTGTGCCGCAATTGTCGGGTCCAAGCGTTGCCCCGGTCAGGCTTTCCATAGTAGCACGGATCTGCTGCTGCAGCGGGTGATCATAGCCGGAATAGCCGGCCGGGTCGTCGCCTGCGTGACAGCAGACGAAACCGGCATGTTTGCCCGAGCAATTGTTGTGTAGAGCGGTCGGCCTGTCGAGGCTGCGGGCCTGGTTGATCAGGGTTGCCTGGTCGAACGACCAATGGGCGCCGCATTCGAGCGTCTGCAGGTCGCGGCCGGCGGCCTTCAGCATGGCGGAAGCGGTCGCGACATGTTCCGCTTCGCCGGAATGCGACGAACAGGCGAGCGCCAGTTCGCGGTTGCCGAAGCCATAGGCATCGGCCGCACCGGTCTCGATCAGCGGCAGCGCCTGCATTGCCTTGCAGGCCGAACGGGGAAAGACGGCGGCATCGACATCGCCGGCGGAAAAGACCATGCGCCCGTCACCATCGACGACCACGGCCATGCCGCGATGGCGGCTCTCGACGAGTTGACCGCGCGTGACTTCGACCGTGATCGGATTGTTCATGTCTTGCCTCAAAATTCCCGAAATGTTTCTGGCTGATAGCGCAAAACACCGAGCGATGCACGAGGTCAAGATTTGAAAATCATCATCCGCCTTATGGCTGTGCTTGTGCTGGTCTTCGTCCTGCCGACACTGGTTTCGGCCGGATTGTGGGCGACGGCGGACAGGCTCGGGCGGTGGAGCGAGGCAAACTGGGGTTCGGCCGGCATCCTGCCCGATGCTGACGCCACATCCGAAGCCTCGATCCATGTCTTCTCGGCGATGACCGGCGGATTGAAGGGTGCCGTCGCCAGCCATGCCTGGATCGTGACCAAGGAAAAGGGCGGCGCCTATCAGCGCTATGACAAGGTCGGCTGGGGTACGCCGATCCGCCGCAACCACCGGGCGCCGGACGGTTTCTGGTATTCCAATCCGCCAAGGCTGGTTGTCGAGATCAAGGGGGCGGAGGCCGAGCGACTGATCCCCAAGATCGAGGCGGCGATCGAGAGCTATCCGCATGGCGAGCCGGGTGGGTACAGGATCTATCCGGGACCGAATTCGAACACTTTCGTCGCCCATGTGCTGCGCAGCGTCCCGGAACTCGGCGCCGTGCTGCCGCCGGATGCGGTGGGACGCGACTATCTGGACAATGGCGGTTTTGTTGCGATGGACGGGGACGGTCGCGACCTGCATCTGAGCCTTGCCGGACTTGCCGGCGTTTCGCTGGGTGCGCGCAGCGGCATCGAGGTCAATTTCCTCGGGCTGGTGGCGGGCGTGGACTTCAATCGCCCTGCCCTCAAGGTTCCCGGCTTCGGTTATGTCGGCTGGTGAGCTAATTCAAACAAAAGTCCGGAATCAAAAAGAGCCGCACTAGGCGGCTCTCCATGAGTTTTGGTCCCTAAGCTGGGCCCGGACGCTGCCAGGCAGCGGCCAAAGGAAGGTGGCGTCAGGCCGAGGGCTGCCCCGTCAAAACCATCACCTTGCCAAAGCCCCAAACGCAGACCGAAATCTCATTAGACATTGGATCACCTTCCTTTCGTTACGTTGTCGATGACTAAAAGGTAGGTGCATTGCAGCACTTCTGCAAGCCACGTTATATGACAGGCGCCGAAGATTCTTTATTGGACTTTTGACCGGGAAAGCACGATCATTCGCGCGCCGGAGATGTTCGCTGAGTGAGAAGACACAGCAAACCCGGTCAAATACCCCCACAAAATCAGCCCAGCGTCAGCACGATCTTGCCGATATGGCTGGAGCTTTCCATTAGGCGGTGCGCTTCAACCATCTCCTCGATCGGCAGCACGCGATGGATGACGGGCGCGACGTCGCCCGCTTCGATCAACGGCCAGACCTCAGCCTGCAATTCATCGCGGATGGCGCGCTTTTCTTCCGCCGTGCGCGGCCGCATGGTCGATCCGGTGACCGTCAGCCGCTTGACCATGATCGGAGACAGATTGACCTTGTCGGCCACGGCACCGCCGAGGAAGGCGATGATCGAGAGACATCCATCCTTGGCGAGAACCTGCAGGTTGCGGTCGAAATAGGACGCCCCGATCATGTCGAGCACGACATCGACACCCTTGCCGGCGGTCTCTTCCCTGACCAGTTCGACGAAATCCTCGAGCTTGTAGTTGATCGCGCGGGCAGCACCGAGATCCATGCAGGCGGCGCATTTTTCCGCCGATCCCGCCGTCGTGTAGACAGTTGCGCCAAAGGCGCGCGCGAGCTGGATGGCGGTGGTGCCGATGCCCGAGGACCCACCGTGGATCAGCACCGTTTCGCCTTCGGTCAGGCCAGCCATCTGGAAAAGATTGGCCCAGACGGTGAAGAAGGTTTCCGGCAGGGCCGCCGCCTTGACCGCATCATAGCCACGCGGCCAGAACAGGGCCTGCGTCGCGGGGACCGCGCAGAATTCGGCGTAGCCTCCACCATTGGCCAATGCGCAGACCTTGTCGCCAATGGCAAAACCGGAGACGCCCTCGCCAAGCTCGACCACCTCGCCGGCAACTTCGAGGCCGAGGATCGGGCTTGCATCCTTCGGGGCCGGATAGGTTCCCTGGCGCTGAGCGACATCGGGCCTGTTGACCCCGGCCGCTTCGACACGGATGAGGATTTCGCCGGGGCGTGGCCTGGGCACCGGCCCGGTCGCCAGCCGCATGACCTCGGCTGGACCATGGGTGGGCAGATCGACATAGCGCATGGTGTCTGGAAGAGACATAGGCGGGCTCCCTCGCGTTGATTGCAGACCGGCATAGAGCAGCGCAATTGCGATGAAAAGGAGGCTCTTTGCCACCCGCGACAAATGGCCTTGGTGAACCCTGGGGCGCCATGCCGTTCGACGCGTCGGGCGCGCTTCGGTAGAATACCGACATGCAACCCCGAGTACCCGATCCCCGCGGCGATGTGCATGGCCTGCAAGCGTAGCGCCTGACAGTCAGACATATCTGATTATGCCGATATCACTGCATTAAATCAAAGACATGAAGAATGATCACGGTGTCGTGAACATGACACCAGTGCCGTTTCTTGGGATGCGTCATTAACCGATTGCTAACCATAAAACGGTTGTATCGAGTAACAAGACTTCGCCCATGACGGGCTGCAAAAAATCAAAACACTTGAGATTTTCATGGCCAGTATTCTGACGAATCTGGGCGCCATCAGTGCGCTCCAGACATTGCGTTCCATTGCCTCCGATCTGGAAACGACACAGGGCCAGGCCTCTTCGGGCCTGCGCGTGTCCGTTGCCGCCGACAATGCAGCCTATTGGTCGATTGCCACGACCATGCGCTCCGACACCATGGCGATCTCGGCGGTCAGCGACGCGCTGGGCCTCGGGGCGGCAACGGTGGATACCGCCTATACCGGCACGGAGGCCATTGTCGACGTGCTTGGCGAATACAAGGCCAAGCTCGTCGCCGCGAAGGAACAGGGCGTCGACAGGGCCAAGATCCAGGAGGAACTCGACCAGTTAAATGACCAGGCGGAAAGCGTGGTCGCCTCGTCCAGCTTCAGCGGCGAGAACTGGCTGAAGACGAATGCCGCGACGCATCTCAACGAAACCGCTCAGCTCAACACGTCGCTCGTTTCGTCCTTCGTCCGCGATGCCAACAACAATGTGCAGGTGAAGACGATCAATGTCGACCTGAAACAGACCAGCATGCTGAACACCGGCGGCGGCGGCATCCTGCAGAAGCAGTTGCACAGCGTCGGCGACATCGGCGGCTTCCGCGACACCGGCGTCAATTCCGTCGCCCATGAGGGGCATGAAAGTTATGCCTTTACCGGCAGCAGCACATTTGCCGCTACCGACTACATCAACTTCACCCTGACCGTCGATGCAGGCGCCTATTCGGCCGGCAACGACTATGCGCTGACGATCGACAAAGCGGTGGTCGATGCGGCACTGGGCACGACCGACGGCAAGATCAATACGGCGGTGCAATTGCGTGCCGTGCTGGAACGCCTGTTCCAGGACAATGGCGTGCCGGCCACGGCCTATGAGAGTATGTTTACCAGCGTGTCTTCCACGAGCGAATTCGAGATCGGCTCGCTGGAGACATCCGGCCATGACGGCTCGAGTATCTCGATTTCGGCCGTCACATCGGATTTCGGCGGCGTCTATCCGGCGAATTTCGCCATGGGGCTTGAGAATGCGCCGAGCGACAAGCATGACAACATGTATCCCAAGGCATCGATCTCCTTCACGACGCCATTTACCGTCTCGGCGCTGGCGGAGGTCTATTTCGACGTCGAGGTCGGCTCAGGGGGACGCCAGACCTATACGATCGACCGCGGCGTGGTCGATACGGCGCTCGGCACCAGCGACGGCTATATCGGCTCCGCCGCCGATCTTGCCGCGGTGATCACGCAGGCGTCTGCCGGCAGCGCCCTGAGCGCGACGGCGAGCGGCAACAGCATTACCTTCGCGGCCGATCAGACAGTCTATCCCGAGGCCGGCAATCGCGCAGCCCGGGTCTATGTCGGCAATGTCCAGTCCAACCCGCCCTATGCACCGGATTTCGACCTCGCAGAGGTGGATATTACCCAGAACCTGCGCACCATCGACCAATATATCAAGGGCGTCGACCACATGGAGAAGCTTGCCATCTCCAGCGCGAGCAAGCTCGGTTCATTCCAGACACGCATCGACATGCAGGCCGATTTCGCCGAAAAACTCTCCGATTCGATCGATACGGGTGTGGGGCGCCTGGTGGATGCTGACCTGAACGAGGTATCCACCCGCCTGAAGGCACTTCAGACGCGGGAACAACTGGGCATCCAGTCCCTGCAGATCGCCAACAGCAGCGCCGAAACCATACTGCAGCTGTTCAGACAGTGATTGGCGGTAATAGATCGACGCGGATCCGCGCGTCGATCACGCAGCGCCGAACGTGCCCAGGGCCAGACCGGTATCGCTGTCCTTGGCGGATTTCTTCAGGTCGGCGATTTCGGCGCTGATGCGGCTGACGTCGTCGATCACCCGCCCCCTTGGCAATTCCAGCACGCCGATCGAGCAACGCATCAGCGCGAAATCGCGTTCCTGGCCGTGCCGGTCCACGCCTTTGATGCGGCCCGCATGGCGATCGTTTTCGGAGTAGAGTTCGATGACATCGTCATGGAAGTCCGACAGCAGCCGGTCGAGGATCTCGGTCAGCTCCTCGCGGCTCCAGTCGCTGACGCCGATGAAGAAATCATCGCCGCCGACATGGCCGAGGAAATCGCCGTCGGAGAAGAAATAGCGGCGCAGGAGGGCGGCAAACAGGCTGATCGCGTGGTCACCGAGATGGAAGCCGTAGTGATCGTTGAACGGCTTGAAATTGTCGAAATCGCAGTAGCAGAAATAGCGCGTCTCATCGCCGTCGAGCGCGATGTCGCGCATGTAGTCGCGGATGGCGCGGTTGCCTGGCAGGCCGGTCAGCGGGTTCTGGTCCTGGGCCGTCTTCAGGCGCTTCTCGTTCATCACGCGGATCAGCGATGCGGCCGAGACGACGCCGGCATAACGCATGTTTTCGGTCAGGATGACGCAGTCGGAGCCTTCCATATTGGCGAAGATGGTCATCAGCCGCTCGGCATCGGCATCCAGCCCGACGATCGGGGCGCGATCGACGAAATGCGAGATCGAGCGTTCATAGACCTTGTTCTTCAGCAGGTCGCGGCCGAAGGGCTGATAGATATATTCCTTCAGGTGGATCTCGTTGATGATGCCGCGCGGCTCGCCATTGGCGTTGAGAACGGGAAAGAAGCTCTGGCCGGGATTGCGGCGGAAGAGATCGAAGACATGCTCGATGTTTTCGTGCTCGTAGACCGTCGGCATCAGTTCGATCTGCTTGCGGATCAGCACTTCATCCAGCGACTGGGTGCTGCGGCGAACCTTGCCGATCTCCTGCAGATGCGGAAAGGCGCTTTTCAGCTCCGTGATCATGGTGGTCGGCCGGGCAATGAACCAGCCCTGGACGAGATCAACGCCGAATTCACGGCAGGCGATGAATTCCGCTTCCGTCTCGATGCCCTCGGCAATGACGCGCACGCCGAGAACGTGGCAGAAATTGACGATGTTCTTGACCAGGTGGCGTTTGCGCGGATTGCTGTCGAGGCCGGCGATGAAATGGCGGTCAATCTTCACGTAATCGACGGGGAAATCGCAGAGCAGCTTCATTTCACCATGACCGACGCCGAAATCGTCGATGGCGAGCTTGAAGCCTGATCGACGCAGGCGCGCAATCAGGCCCGAAAATTCCGGCACCTGG
>ERZ1034379.285-NODE-285-length-10269-cov-4.954670_pt1 | contig 10269 bp, 10 predicted proteins | sample MGYA00520614_ERZ1034379 | MGnify/ENA primary metagenome ERZ1034379 (study PRJEB33736, sample SAMEA104288465) | Azolla filiculoides | biome: Urban; feature: water surface; material: ditch water | place: Netherlands | collected 2014 ... | reverse complement strand
GGGGCGGGAAGGTGCTTACTTGGCGGCGGCCTGAACAGCCTTGACGTCCCAGCAGGAGTTGGGGTTCAGGTCGGCCTTGGTGGTCGCCTTTTCCAGCGTGTAGATATAGGTCTTCGACGTGCCGGCCGGCTGACCACTCTGCAGCAGGAACTTGATGATGGCGTTGATATCGCGCGACTGGTTCTGCAACTCGGTCATGACGACAGCGCCATAGGTGCCATCGGCGATCTTGTCGCAGTCGGCTGCCTTCTCGCCGCCACCGGTGGTGACGAGGAAGATCTTGTCCTGCAGCTTGGCATCGCGGATCGCCGCTGCTGCGCCCGTGGCATCCCCATCCCAGAAGTCGATGATGCCGCACATGTCAGGATGCTGCTGGACCATCGTCGCGGTCACGTTGCGCGATGTCGTTGCGTCCCAGTTGGAATCCGGCTTGGCGACGACCTGGAAGTCGGGGGGCTTTTCAAGCACCTTCATGATGCCATTGTACTGATAAAGGCTCGATGCATTGACCTGGTCGCCCTGGACAAGGCCGATCTTCTTGGAGGAATTTTCGCCGCAGCCCTTGATGACGGCTTCAGCTTCGAGCTGGCCTAGGCGGTCCCAGTCCGAGCCCACGAAGGCGTCCGCGCCGAAGTTCGCCGGGTTGTCGACGAGGATCACATAGATCCCGGCCTTCTGGGCCTTGGCGAAAAGCTTGGAATAGGAGTTGAGGTCCGGCGAGTGAACGATCAGGACATCCGGCTTCGTGTCGGACGAAATTGCTTCGGTGATCGCCTGCGCGCCAGCATCGACGTTCCAGTTGGGGTCACGCGTTTCGAAGACGCCGCCGAATGCCTCGACTTCCTTCTTGATATAGCCTGCCCAGCCCTGTGCGAGGTCGAAACCCATCGCCATGGGCACCAGCATGACTCGCTTGCCCTTGAGCGCTGCCGAATAGGCGGCCGGTCCCGGATCGTCCGCGGCGGTTGCCGCTGCGTGAAGGCTGCCGAACAGCAGTGCTGCGCCGGTGGCGAGAATTGCGAGATACTTCTTCATCGTCCTTGTCCCTCAGTTGTTTGAATCGGTTATCCGATGAGTCTATTAAATCGATAAATTTTGTAGATTTCAAATGTCTCCTTGCTGCGCCGTCTGTTCATCACGCGGATTGAGCAGGCCGTCCATGATGATGGCGGCCAGCAGGATCGTTGACTTGATGAGGTTCTGGTAGAGCAGGGGTATGTCGATGATGGTCATGGCATTCAGAAGCACGCCGGTGAGGGCCGCACCAATCAGCACGTTGCGCACGCCGCCCTTGCCGCCGGACAATCCGATGCCGCCGATGACCGCGACCAGAACGATGTCGTAGAGCAAGGTGGAGTTGACCACGCGTGTGTTGATCGAATGCAGGCTTGCCGCCGTCAGAATACCCGCCAGAAACGAAAACAGGGCGGAGATCACATAACGAAGCATCAGCATGGGGCGCACCGGAATGCCCGCATTGCGCGCTGCAATCGGGTTGTCGCCTGCGTAGTAGACATACCGTCCCCATTTGGACGAATGCAGGAAGACAAAGGCTGCAAAGGCGAATGCCGCGAATATGAACACTTCGACGGGGATGCCGAAGAACTGCAGGGATCCGAGCTTGATCAGCCAGTGATCGGCGGGAGCCGGGACTGCGTCTGCCGATATCACCTGGGAGCGCACATAGCCGAAGATGAAAGAGGCGGAGGCCAGCGTCACGAACAGCGGCGGAACGTCGGCATAGGCAACCAGGAAGCCATTGATGAGGCCGACGCCGATAACACCTGCAAGCGTTATGGCCAGAGCGATGCCATCGCTCATGCCGTTGTCGACCAGCTGCAGATAGGCTGCAACCGACATCGCCATGATCGCTACTGCCGAAAGGTCGATGCCGCGACCGATGATCACAATCGCCATGCCGAGCGACAGGATGCCCAGAACCGAGACGGATCGGACGATCGTCACGATGTTTTCAGTTGTCAGGAAGCCTGGCAGGGTGAGTGATGCAACAACGAAGATCAGCACTGCAATCAGCAAGACGATGCGCTCCTGATTCACCAGCCGCCAGTCAAAACCCTTACGCTTGCTTATCTGCCCCGACATTCCACCTCGCTTGATGCCCACGACACCCTGTTTGAAAAGTTAGTTTCAGCAGAACTCATACGTCCAATGAATTTTGAACCGCCTGATCCATGCGGGATGCGCATGGATCCCATGCCGTCGTCAGCGCGTACGCAGCTTGACTTCGGTGAACGAGTTCCTGTCCCTGAATTCATCCTTGCCGATCTCGGCCGCAAGCTCCTCGACAAAACGCTGCGCATAGGCGGGTGGTGGCAGCAGCGTGTTCCACATCGCGCAGATTTCAAAGCTGATCGGCTCCCCCTTCAGCATGATGGGACGGCGCATGAGGTCGGCTGACGCAATACGTGCGGACGAGGGAACGATGGCAACACCATTGCCGCCCTCTGCCAGCGAAAAGAGCGTGTGGGGTGAGTAGCTCTCGACCACAATCTCGGGCCGGGCGCCGTAGACGCGCATCACGGCATCGAAGACCTCGCGTGAGGCATGTTTGCGGTTGAGCACCAGTAGCGGCTTGTCAAACAACTCGGCTGCCTCAATCGGGTGCCCGCTGGCGCCGAGGAAATCCGGCGTACCAACCGCCAGAAACCGCAGTGCGCCGATCCGGCGCATCGACAGGGCGTCGATCGGCTGGACTGGTGCTGCGCAGACCGTGATATGCACCTGGCCGCCGCGAAGCCTTTCGATGAGCTCGGCTCCGCCGGCGTCTTCAAGCCGAACGTCGATTCCGGGGTGGTTGACCTTCCAGCCTTTGAGGAACGCCGGAAAATATCGCTCTATGAGCTGCGAGCACGCGCCGACCCGCAACAGGCCCGTCTCTCCCTGCGTCATACCTTCTGCGGCAGCCTTCAGGTCCCGTTCGGCTGCAAGCAGCGCCTGCACTTTCACGACGAGAGCGTCACCCTCGGCCGTCAACCGGATGTTTCGTCCCGCCTTTTCAAACAGCTTGACGCCGAGATGGGTCTCCAGTCCCATGATCTGCCGCGAAAGGGCCGGTTGGGTCATGTTCAGCCTCTGGGCCGCCGCCGTCATGTTGGCGAGCTCGGCGACCGTCATGAAACTGGTATAGATCCTGATGTCCATCTGCCCCTGACCTCGCCGATTTCATTTCCGCACGAGCTAAATCCCAAAAACAGGTGATGTCAACAACTCTTCATTGTTGACTTGAGCCTTTTGAAATGTAGTGATCTCTACAAAGAGTGGGGCGTGATGACCGATCTGACGATCCGTGAAATGCTGGAATCTCCGACGCTGAGCCTGACGCCGGCGGAAGGCAGCATCGTGCGCATTCTGCTGTCCGAATATCCATCGGCGGGGCTAGGCTCTGCCTCGGCGCTTGCGCGACGCGCCGGTGTTTCGGACCCCACTGTGTTGCGGCTTGTCAGCAAGCTCGGCTTTCAGGGTTTCGGCGAATTTCAGGCGCGGCTGCTGGCCGAGGTCGAGGCGCGGCTGCACTCACCACTAATGATGATGGAAGCGAAGCGGTTGCCTGGGGTGTCGGTTTCTGCGCGTTTCTATCATTCAGTCGCCGAGGCCGTGGAGAGCCTTTCGGCTTTGCCGGGCGAGGATGTGACACTTAGCCAGGCCGCCAATCTCATCATGGCGACGCGCGGCAAGGTCTACCTGCTTGGTGGTCGGTTCAGCTGCCATCTGGCCGGGTTCCTCTCTGGCTATATCCAGCAGTTTCGCAGCGATGTCGTGGAGCTTGGCGAGGTGAACGCCCGCGTCATCGACCAGCTGGTTGATATTTCAAGGACGGACACACTGATCGTGTTCGACTACCGGCGCTATCAGAATGATACGATCCGTTTCGCCGAGGCTGCTGCTGCGAGGGGGGCGAAGCTCATTGTCTTTACCGATCCATGGGGTTCTCCGGTTGCCCAGGGCGCGGACCTCGTGTTGCGGTCGGCTGTCGAGGCCCAGTCTCCGTTTGATACCATGGCCCCCGCGCTTGCGCAGGTCGAGGCGCTCGTTGCCCACATGGTCGCGGCCGTTGGCCCCGAGCGGCGAAAACGCATCGAAGAGCTTGATGCTATCCGTGCTGCCCATGCCGTGACCATCGACATCGAAAGCGGCCGCACTGCAGGCCTCGAGCAGGCCTCCGACAAATCAGGAGAACGAACACCATGACACCAACCGCGCGCCGCGACGAACCCTTCCGCACGGGCGAGACCGCACTCCTTCTCGTCGATATGCAGCGCATCTGGATCGAGCCGGGCCTCGACCCGCATCACCCCGAGCGCGGCCCGGATCACTATTTCTACGGGGCTTTGAGCGAGACCGTGATCCCCAACAACGAGCGGATCCTCGAGGCCGCCCGACGCAATGGTGTCGAAGTGCTGCACACGATCATCCAGTCGCTCACACGGGATGGGCGCGACCGCTCGCTCGATCACAAGCTCACGCCCATTCACGTCTCGCCGGATCTGCCGGAAGGCCTGCCGCCGGACAATCTCGGGCCGAAGGGTGATGAAATTCTGATCCCGAAGACCTCCTCCGGCGTCTTCAATTCGACCAATATCGATTACCTGCTGCGCAATCTTGGCATCCGGTATCTGATCGTCACCGGCGTTCTGACCGACCAATGCGTGGATATGACCGTGCGTGATGCAGCTGACCGCGGATTTCTGGTGACATGCGTCGCGGATGCCTGCACGACGATCACCCCGGAACGTCATGCCAACGCGCTCAAGGCGTTTGGCGGCTATTGCAATACCGTCGACACGGCAACCGTCATCGCCATGATCGAAGCCATGGGATCGGCCAAATGACCACGACGCCGCGTCACCTGACTTCCATCGTCACCACCGACTTTTCGGGCGTCACGCGCGGCCGGCCGGTGGAAACCGCAAGGCTGGAGCGCTATGCGGCAACCGGAATTGGCTGGGTTCCCGCCAACATCTCGCTGACGCCTTTCAACGCGATTGCCGATCCCAACCCATGGGGCTCATCCGGCGACCTGCGTATCCTGCCCGATCTTGATGCGGTCTATACGACGGCGCAGACCGGATCGGCGACACCGCTATCGCTTGCCATGGGCAATATCGTTGATCTCGAGGGCCATCGCTGGGATCTCTGCTCCAGATCGATCCTGCAGGATGCGATTGGCGAGATGGAAGCAGAAACGGGGTTTTGCCTGCTTGCGACCTTCGAACAGGAGTTTCAGGTTTTCGGTGCGCCCTGGCCACCGGCGCATGCATTTTCGGTCGCGGGGCTCAGGCGCGCCGATCCCTTCCCGTCGGAAGTGTTGTCTGCGCTCGATGAGGCCGGGATCGAGCCAGAGATGTTTCTGGCCGAATATGGCAACGACCAGTTTGAGATTACGTCCGCGCCCGCATCGGCGCTCGCGGCGGCAGATCGCGCAGTGGCAACCCGCGAAATCATCCGCGAAATCGCGCGCGTGCGTGGCTGGCAGGCGAGCTTTGCGCCGAAAACCAGTCTCTCGGGTGTCGGCAATGGCGTGCATGTCCATTTCTCGCTTGTTGATCGCAATGGCACGCCGGTGGGCTATGACGCGGAAGCAGCAGGGGGCTTGTCTGACCTTTTTGGCGCCTTCGCCGCCGGGGTTCTCGCCCATCTCCCGGCAATCACGGTGCTGAGCGCGCCAAGTGCACCGTCCTACTATCGCCTGCAGCCGCATTTCTGGAGCGCGTCCTGGACCTGGCTTGGTGACAGGGACCGGGAGTCCTCGCTGCGCATCTGTCCGATCGCCGCTTTCGGTGGAAAGGACAAGGCGCGCCAGTTCAACATGGAATATCGGCCGGCCGACGCGACGGGTAACCCGTATCTGACGCTTGCCGCCATCATTCGCAGCGGCATCGATGGATTGCGCAGGAAGCTGCCCCCGCCGCCGATCTTCTCGGGCGACCCTGCGACCCTGAGCGAGGCGGAACGCAAGTCTCTTGGTCTCAAGCGCCTGCCGTCGTCGCTCGATGAAGCGCTGGCAGCGTTCGAGGCCGATGAAACCGTTACATCATGGTTCAGTCCGCTGTTCATCGAGACTTATCTCGGGGTTCGGAGACAGGAGCTGCAAATGCTCGCGGGCAAGTCTCCCGATGAGATCTGCGACCTCTATCGCGGGCTTTTCTGATGTCCGGGAATGCGCTGACCCACGACTGGCCTCAGCCAGTTGAAATCCTCAATCCGGCGGGCGTTTCACCGTTCGTGCTGACGTGCGAACACGCATCAAACCATATGCCGAAGGAATATGCGGCGCTTGGACTTCCTGAAGCAGAGCTTCGTCGTCACATCGCCTGGGATATTGGCGCGGCAGATGTGACGCGGCACCTGTCGCAGCTGCTGGATGCGCCCGCCTTTCTGAGCGGCTATTCGCGGCTTCTGATCGATCTCAACCGGCCGCTTGTAGCGCCCAGCAGCATTCCCGCGATATCCGAAACGACGCGGATTGCGGCAAACGAAGCGATTTCAGCCGACGAGCGCATGCGGCGCGCCGATCTGATGTTTCACCCGTTTCATGACACCGTTTCAGAGCATCTGGATCAGCGGAGAGATGACGGCAGACCGGCCATCATCATCGCGGTGCATTCCTTTACCCCTGTGTTCAAAGGCTTCGCCAGACCCTGGCATGCCGGCATCCTGTTCAGTCACAGCGAGGCCAGCGGACAGGCTCTCGTTAAGGCGCTTGGGCGCGATCCGGATCTGGTCGTCGCTGCCAATGAGCCGTATGTGATTACGCGCGAAGAAGACTATACGGTGCCGGTGCATGGCGAGGATCGGGGGCTGGACGCCGTGCTGATCGAAATCCGGCAGGACCTTCTGGAGACACCGGAAGGCTGTGCACTCTGGGCCCGACGATTGCATGCCGCATTGGCATCCGCGTTTTCCGGGTAGAGACTCTCTGGCGATGTAGTATCGAAGCGAGTGCGTCTTGACGCGGTTGTGCCGTTGACCCTCGTCGAGCACCCAACTTGTGGTCGATCCTCGTTTGTTGCAATCTCGTGTTCGCCTCGATGTTCGCTCGAATCCCTGTGTGCAGCGGATCGATGAACGGATGTGGGCCGGGCCGCTCGGAGGAAGCTTCATGACGACAATCGGGACGCTGATCGACTATCACTACTCGCTCAATCTTCGCTGCTGCGCCGAGGCCTGCAATCATCAGGAACGCCTTGATCTTGCGGAACTTGCCAGCAAACTGGGCCGGAGTCATTCATGTCTGGCGCAGGACATTTCGGCGCATATTCAATGCGCGAAGTGCCATTCCAGTCATGTCAACGTGATCCTCTCTTCAGAGGCCTTGAACCGTGCCGAGGAGGCTGCGCTCAAGAGTAGCCCGGAGGGCGGATGAGCCCAACTTTGTGTGGGTTGCAACGCAAACTGTACGATTTTGCATGGACGATTACCGCGCATTGCTACCGGAGTGTGGCACTCCAATTCTCTGAACGAAATGATGATGAGGTAGAATGAATCTCGGTCTGGATCGCAAAATCGTTCTCGTCACCGGTGGCTCCAAGGGCATTGGTCTTGCAGCCACCTCGCTATTCGCAAGCGAAGGGGCGACGGTCGCCATCTGCTCACGGTCGCAGGCGAATATCGACGCCGCACTGGCCGGCCAGTCGGGCGTCCGTGGCTTTGCTGCGGACCTTTCTGATGAGCAGGATGCGCGCCGTCTGGTCGAGACGGTCGAAGCCGAACTGGGGCCGATCGATGTCCTCATCAACAGCGCTGGTGCTGCAAAACGCACGCCGGTGGATGAACTCTCGCCAACGGCTTGGCGGGCCGCGATGGATGCGAAATACTTCACCTATATCAATGTCATCGATCCGGTGGTGAAACGCATGGCGGCGCGCGGCTCGGGCGTGATCATCAATGTGATCGGCAATGGGGGCAAGACGGCTTCTCCGACACATCTGGCCGGTGGCGCTGCCAATGCAGCGCTGATGCTGGCAACTGTTGGCCTTGCAACGGCGTATGCGGGCAGGGGCGTGCGGGTGATCGGCCTGAATCCTGGCCTGACAGAGACGGATCGGGTGGCCGAAGGCCTGAAAGCCGAAGCCCGGCAGTCTAACATCACGGAGAAGGAAGCGCGTGAGGCTGCGGTCAAGCGCATCCCGATCGGGCGTCTCGCGACCCCTGAAGAGATTGCGCAGGTTGCCGTGTTCCTGGCCTCATCGCAGGCAAGCTATGTCACCGGCGCGATTATCGGAATGGATGGCGCGCAGACCGCAACGGTCGTCTGAGCCTTTCGTCCATCTCTTCGCCATTCTCATTCAGCGGTCCAGCCACCGTCGACGATGAGGGATGATGCGGTCATGAGGGCTGATGCGTCGGATGCGAGGAAGACGACGGCGCCCATGAGATCCTCGACCTGACCGAGCCTGCCGAGCTTGATCTTGGACAGCACGCTTTCTAGGAATGCCTTGTTCTCGAAGAAGGGCTTGGTGAGCGGCGTCTCGATGAAGGTCGGGGCAATGGTGTTGGAGCGGATGCCATGCGGCGCCAGATCGAGCGCGATTGCCTTGTTGAGGCCCTCGATGGCCCATTTGGAGGCGCAGTAGAGCGTCCGGTTCGGTCCGCCGACATGGCCCATCTGCGAGCCCATGTGGATGATCGACCCCTTGCGGCCTGCCGCAATCATGCCCCTGGCGACGGCCTGCGCCACGAAGAAGGCGGCCTTGAGGTTGAGGTCGAGCACGGCATCGAAGTCGTCTTCGGTCACCTCGGTGATCGGCTTTGGCCGGTTGGTGCCGGCATTGTTGACGAGAATGTCGAAGGGGCCATGGGCTGCAATCACATCGGCCGTGGCCCTGAGGTTCATCACATCAAGCTGAAGAGCCTCGGCACTGCCGCCCGCCGCCTTGATCGCATCGGCGGCATCGGTGATTCCGTCTGCCGAGCGTGCTGCGAGCACGACATGGGCACCAGCCTCGGCAAGGGCCGCTGCTGCTGCAAGGCCAATGCCCCGCCCGGCGCCGGTGACCAGCGCCCGGCGGCCATCGAGCCGGAAGGACGGGGTGCGGGGCAGCGCCGTCACGCTGCACCCTTCTCTTCGGCGCGTCCTGCATAGGGCACGTTGTCGCCACCATAGCGGCGAACGCGCACATTGGCCTGCTCGGCATGACCCTTGAAGCCTTCCAGATCGCACAGGCGCGAGCAGTAGCGGCCGATCATGGCGGAGGCTTCGTCGGTCATGACCTTCTGATAGGTGCAGGTCTTGAGGAACTTGCCGACCCAGAGCCCGCCGGTGTAGCGCGCGGCCTTCTTCGTCGGCAGCGTATGGTTGGTGCCGATGACCTTGTCGCCATAGGCGACATTGGTGCGGGGGCCGAGGAAGAGCGCGCCATAGTTGGTCATGTTGTTCAGGAAGTAGTCCGGATCACGGGTCATGACCTGAACGTGTTCGGAGGCGATGTCGTCTGCGATCTTGACCATCTCCTCGTCGCTGTCGGCCACGATGACCTGTCCGTAGGCGGCCCATGACTTTGCGGCGATATCGGCGGTCGGCAGGATCTTGAGGAGGCGCTCGATCTCCGCCATCGTCTCGCGGGCGAGCTTCTCCGACGTGGTCAAGAGGATGGCGGGGCTGTCCGGCCCATGCTCGGCCTGACCCAGAAGGTCGGTCGCACACATCTCTCCGTCGACCGTCTCATCGGCGATGACGAGCGTTTCGGTGGGTCCTGCAAAGAGGTCGATGCCGACACGGCCGAAGAGCTGACGCTTGGCCTCCGCCACGAAGGCGTTGCCGGGGCCGACCAGCATGTCGACGGGTGCGATGGACTTCGTGCCGAGCGCCATGGCGCCGACGGCCTGGATGCCGCCCAGCGCATAGATCTCGTCGGCACCTGCCAGATGCTGGGCTGCGATGATCGCCGGTGCGAGGCCACCCTTGTAGGGCGGGGCGCAGGTGATGACACGCGGCACGCCTGCAACCTTTGCCGTTATGACCGACATGTGGGCGGATGCCAGCAACGGATACTTGCCGCCCGGCACGTAGCAGCCTGCGGCCTGGATCGGCACGTTCTTGTGGCCGAGAATGATGCCGGGCATCGTCTCGACCTCGACATCCTGCAGGGCTGCGCGCTGGATGGTCGCAAAGTTGCGGACCTGCTTCTGGGCGAACTCGATATCCTCGATATCGCGTTTGGAGAGCGAATTGAGGCAGGCATCGATTTCCGCCTGGGTCAGGCGGTAGTCCTCACGGTCCCAGCCGTCGAACCTGATCGACAGTTCGCG
>ERZ1034379.278-NODE-278-length-10544-cov-11.454857_pt1 | contig 10544 bp, 6 predicted proteins | sample MGYA00520614_ERZ1034379 | MGnify/ENA primary metagenome ERZ1034379 (study PRJEB33736, sample SAMEA104288465) | Azolla filiculoides | biome: Urban; feature: water surface; material: ditch water | place: Netherlands | collected 2014 ... | reverse complement strand
TTAAAGAGCGCCTACACAAACCCCCAAAAATATATTCCTTACGGAATATCTTCCTCTGCGTCACCGATCGGTCCCAACCGACTCGGTGCTCGGTACTCGGCCTCACCGATCGGTCCCTACCGACTCGGTACTCGGCTTCTTCAGCCGACGGTCCTCGGCTTCTTCAGCCGACTCGGCCGATGTTGAGCTTGTATCTCAACAAATTTTATATACTATACATATACATACATCTTTCCCTTCTTATGCTAAAAAAAATCAACATGTTCTAATTGACATTATCAGTCGTACAAAAGTGGATGGTTATAATTTTTAAATTCTGGTTTAGGATAATAACAACCAAGAAAATGCAGCATTTGCCTCGAGCATATACAATGTGTTCACCGCAATCGAGTGTGATCCATGGTAAGAGACAGAGAGTGAAGATTCTGCCTTCTTTGCAAATCAATTAATTGAAGGCTTTTACATTTTCTTTCTTTATGCAGATTTACAAATTGTCCCTCACGACTTCTCTCTCTCTCTCCAACGTTGGCCATGGCCGCCCAGAACAGCCAGAATCCATCCTATCTATCTACTCCTAATGATTAGCTATCAAGAAACCTACATGATTTCTAGAATTGATATGTATAGGAGTATACGAATATAAACTTAGTGTGTTGGTTCAACAATTGTGTAGTGGTACAACAAGTAAGTCAATTCCATTTAAGTAGTCTCTCTTTCTTATGAGTACAATGTCTCCTCTTCAATTAAGTCATGTGTCTCTTACATGAGGCACCCATATCATATAACATTATGTCACATAGATGTGTTAGACCAATTCACAACTCTCTGGGAGAAAATGGTTCTTGTAGAATGTGTAAAGGTTGATGATGGCTATTATAAGTTTATGAAACTTGTGAATGTTGGATGAATTAAGAGGAATGTTGGCCACCATATCCATTATTTTTTTATTGACCCATTGAATCTCTGTGGCAACTCAGCCAAATGCTCGGGATTAAGGTAGGAGTACAATCCGCTACTTATCTTTCTTTTTTTAAGTCCAAAGCTCTCCCAACAAACATCATTTTCATGGGATGACTAGAAGTGATAGAGCATTAGGTACCTCGCAAGTTACGCTACCATTAGGCATGGACAGGTCGACCACTTGACTAGAGTTTCCAGTTCAACAACTATACAAATTGCTTTGACATGACCATTATTGTGATGCAATTGTAGGAACCCAAGTGATACTGCCATGTTGTCCAACAACATAGGGATTCATGTTCCCCCTAATAAGGTGAATTAATGTTTGGGTTAATGGTCAAGTATGCTCCATGTTTTTGAATGTGTATGGTGTACAACATAGCATATAGGGTTTGAAACTTTGGAGTTGACATGCATGAAAAGCCGCCATTAATGTTGCACCCAACTAAAAGTAAAGAGAGTTGTCATGGAATAGTCATCCCCGCCCCCTAATTGCCAAGCCTTGTTCGGAGAACACGCACATGGGGTTGTAGATTGACCTGAGAGCCATTATGTTTTTCATGATATTGGGATCACCTCAAGCCCACATTAATCCTCCTCAACCGTAAGTGTTTCCTATCTTCGAAAATATATGTCAGAAGTTATAAACTAGCAATGGATTCCTTAGATTCTTATCACTTGGGTGAGGATTTTTGTAGAGCATGAGGATGGGTTAGTAGTTTCCATGGTAATCTGAATACATTCCTTTGGTTCACGAGTTGTCAAAAAAATATCCTTCAAACTCAAGACTATGAGAACCATGCACAATCAAACACGGCACACAAAAGACAAAGCAAAGGAAAATTCCCAAACTCAGCCTTGAGGGCCACGTTTCATGACAAGTACTTGTACATGAAGGAATATGTGGAGGTTGAGAGTTCGAATTTCTCCCATGGCACACATTATATTAGAAAGCCTCTCAGGGGTTGCACGAAATGTATTTCTACGAATCAATAAAAAATAATGATAAGTGTGGGAGAAGAAGAGCAGTCATATTTTATGCATCCCACATACAAAGGCAAGGTAACTCTCGGGATATAAATACTAAGGCAGAATCATCATCTGTTTTCATCGGGATGGCGTGGGTTGAGCTCAGAGCGAACTATTCTTTCGCCTTTTACTAAAGAATACCGTGTGCTCCTCCTACCATAAACGCCTTAACCCTAATTTTTGTGAGGGAGGCTCTTCATAGGAGCTTCCCACTATAAAAAAGCAAACAAATCAAGCTTGAAATACCTATACCTCCACCTCTTTACACCTCAGTAATTCTTGCACCTTCTTGCATTCAATTAACTGGTGTGCTTGTTTATAACTAGCCTTGGAAATGAACCACAACGATTCATCTAAGTATATAAACATTTGCTTGCTATGACTATTTTCTTTGTAGTTTGCCTCAATATGGGTTCCTTTCCCTTGTAAAAAGTTTCACTGACACTTTTCCTTTTCTTGCTATTAATATGATAATGACGGCCTTTTGGTCATTGAACGTTAACTAATGGTCAACAACCGAACCACAATTAATTGCAAGACAGGAAAATGTATAGACATTGTAGCCTGGCAACTTTGTCGACCTTACTATTTTGTGAAGTAGTATAGGTTGCAATTGGTTTCTAAAAATAGCAAACAAGAGTTACTAGAGCATGCACATATGTGGAAATGTGGTTGATATTAGTAAAGATGTTCTTGTTTTAGAAGAAGTTGGTAAAAAAACCCATATGGAACAACCATCCTTAACATAAGAGAACGTGAAAAGTAAACAAATGATGTGGCTAGAAGATCATGTTCTTTAGCAAACCCAACTAAGTATGAATAAAGAAGTCAATAGAATACCATATAATACATTTGCTACATGAAATAGAAATGGTACAAAAAATAATGATTAGATAAAAGAAGCATAAATAAGTGAGGCAACATTTGAGTCTATCAAATATGTATTATTCACATTTCGTAGTAATATGAAGCTGATTTGTACAAATACTATTCAAATGATTGAACTCGATAGTGTTGAAGAAATGAAGGAGAAACTAAATGTTAAGGCAAGCTTGCCTTCAAAAGCGAAGAGAGGTCTAACAAAATTCTATGCATATCGCAAACATGATTTTGTCTAATGGTCCCAAAAGAAAAGTGTCATATTTTTCAAATTTTGTTTCTATACAAAGCCATGATATGTATTTTCAGCTCATATATCTTTAGTTTGATTGCTTTGTTTAAAATATATTGACACTTGAAACATCCTTCATTTGTATGCATGATGTGTGATCTCCACATGATGGTATTGATGCCTCAATTGTTTTCTGTAATGTATGATAACAATAATTCTGCTTAAAATGAAAGTTTTAGGCTACATAGGCTTTACTAATTCTTGCCTTACATGAAGTTTTTCATCCTTCATTAACTTATATTGTATATAGACCAATGCCATGGGCGTTGCTTGGGTGAAAACACATCAATGTCTTGTGTACATGATATTCTCATTGTTTTTATAAAAGACCTCTAGATTGGTTGTTTTTGAACCCATTCTCTTGTGAGCTCTTTTTAATTGGCCTCAACACATGAAGATTATGGACATCAATCCCCTAATGTGTCATACACAAATGTTACTTACTTGGACGAAGACAAGCTGTCGTGTAGGGGGTAGGGTGGGTTGTTGGTTGGATCCATCATTAGGGGCATGGATGTCAACCATGGGTGTAGTGTTGTATTCTCACTTGCATGCCACCAATGACTCCATTACACATACACAATGCACTAATAGTTCTACATCTCCAAAAACCACAAAATTACAAATGGCGTACTTTGTCATCGAAACACCCTCAAGTTCACATAAAAGGATAATACGACGAAAACAATAGTCCTTGTAAGCCAATGGTTTGTGTTATCAGAGTAAGTAATCATCAAGATACGTCTTCTCGTTGTAAGGTAACACTCCTTGTTACAAATGGAGTGTGCTTGAAGACAAAGATAATTCGGTATATAGCTACAATTGCCTACTCTCTTTGAATATCTACTTATGTTTGCGCCATCCAATTTGGATCAACAAATTAATAACATCAAAAACCTAATACCATAAACTCACATTCATTAAAAAATAAGAGTACATTGTATGATTCATTGTGTTATCCTAAAAGTATCTTGATAATTCGATTGCATTATGCATGAACACATACTAAATGACTTGTTTACTCCATGGCTTTATCCATATACTACTAAACTACTTGTTTTCTTTAAGTGTCTCTTCGATGAGACACCATATCATTTAATATTTATAGTTATTTATTTCCTTTATTATTGTTTATTTCAACAATATGTCACAGTGACATGTCAAGACTAACTCACACCTGCTTGTGGGTAAATGGTTCTTGTAGACTGTGTTTATGATGCTTTTCCCCTGATTGTTTCCTTCAATAAAGAATGTAATAAACAAAATTTCATCTATAACAAAAGGCCTTTCTATATCCTACCTTGCTCCCTTGCCTTGACATAGTAGATATTGCAAAGAAAACAACAACAATCGCCAATGTTAAACTCAATAGTTCGAGGTTATGGTTCATGTGGAGGTTTACATTTTCCAACTTAAAGGTTTCTTTACTCTTGTTTACTCTTTCGGATAATAAGGTGAATTACTGTTTGGGTTAATGTTCGAATGTGCTCTACGTTTTAGAATGTCTATATGTACAACATACCATATAGGGTTCGAAAGTTTGAAGTTTGCATGCATGCATGGAACACCACTATTTATGTTGCAACCGACCAAAAGTAAAAGAAATTGTACATGAATAGTTATCCCTCCGCCTTGCCAAACCTTATTTGAAGGTTTCACCCATGAGATTGCAAATTGACTCTAAAGTCCATATGTTTTCCATTATGTTGGAATCATTCTTGGGCACATTAATCCTCCTCAATCATCAAGTGTTTCCTATATTCAAAAACATATGTGAGAAATTACAAAGTAGCAATAGATTGCGTAGATTCTTGTAACTTGGCTGAGTAGTTTTGTAGAACACAAGGATAGGTTAGTTTTCCATGGTAATTTAAAAACATTTCTTTGGTTCATGAGTTGTCAAAAAAGTCTCCTCCAAACTCAACACAATCAGACTACAAGAAAATGGCGTTGAGCCACACTTGGACATGAAGGAATATGTGGAGGTTTCGAGTTCGAGTTTCTCCCATGGCACAGTATAGAAAGCCTCTTGATGAAATGAATTTCTAGGGTACAGTCAATAAGAACTAGGTGGGTTTCGGATTTAAGTATTTTAAGTATCCCACATACAAAGGCAAGGTAACACTCAGGATATAAATTCAAGGCAGCATGTTCACATCTTCTCATTGGGATGGCGTGGGTTGAGCACAGAGCGAACTATTCTTTCGCCTTTTACTAAAGAATACCGTGTGCTCCTCCTACTATAAACGCTCTAGCCCTAATTTTTGTGAGGGAGGCTTTCAACGAGAGCTTCCCGCAGTAAATGATGTTGAAAAAAGCAATCGAAGTATAGGCATAGATTTTTTGCTCTACTTTGAGGTATGTAGTTATAAATATTTATACTTTGGAAAAGATAAATCAGTCTCTAATGGAATAATGGTTATGCATACCAATAAAAATAACAACAGCTTGTTAAATGGTATACAATAGCATTATGTATTAAACTAGCTCAAGTTTTGTATATGAAAATCACATGGATTAAACATTTAATTCAGCTTTCACATAGATAGTGTGGATTAAATGCGTAGTTCAGTAGTATGTGGGTAATCTCATGGATCAAACAAGTAATTTTGTATGTGCTCATCATATGATGACGACGATGAAGTTGTTCATGGTGAGCACTTGTAATAGGATACATGATTGGGATAATGATGATGTTGGCTTGGATTAGAAGTAGAAGTAGAAGTAGTAGTAGAATTTTGAGGCTTGGAGGTATAAGATAAGTTAATGTTTGGGTTAATGTTGAAGCGAGCTTTGGAGTTTGGAACTATGCAATATTGTGGCATGCATAGTTCATATCCATAAAGACCACTATTGTAATTTTGAACATAGAGTACTAGAAATGGCGATTCTCCCCTTTGCAAGCCTTAACCGTAGCTTTCGGACAAGGTAGTCTAGATTGATATGCATGCCCTTGTAGTTCTCATGATGTTAGCATTACCTTGGGATTGTTTTTTTATCCAATCAAACCTGGATGGGTGATCAAGGTCCAACACCACACGCGAATGTGATGAATGGGAAAAAACTAATGGACATGTTCAACATTGTTATACTAAAAGTCTTAAAGGATTGAATAACCCTTCTAACTCATTTGTTGGCATTTATATATATTCGGGAAATAGATGCTCCGGTGTTTGATTTAAATGTTTCGTTAGATCATTCGGTTGAGGATCATAACTTTTTTGAATGAAAACAGATGGTGCCAAAATGCATAAATAACCATGAGAACATGTGGCTAGTATATCCTATACTCATAAACAATCTCTTCTATACAATGTAAACAAATTATCCACGAAAATACACGTTGACTCGAGAGTGCTACTAGTACTTTTTGTGGCAATCAACTACACTACATTTCATAAGTTTATCCGTTATGCCCAAATTATGTGTTAGGTATTAAATTAAAATCATAATGTTGATTGAGGTTTCGTATAGACTTTTTTTTCTACGACAACTAGATTGAGAAAACTGCTTGGATTACATCCATATTCCATTGGTGCACATAACTTTCAACAACTAAAATACAACCCTCAACTTACTATTACACATATGCATGATGACGCAAAACGAAACACTTAACAAGATTTGAATCGTCTTCATCGACCCATATGTGCCTTTTAGCAATAAATATCAAATCTTGTCTCTAAGTGACATCCATTCAAAGGTATCATGTGATTATACCATCATTAACTCCCTTTTTAACCATCCAAAGTGTATTATATATGTCTTAGAATAAAAGGAGATGAAGTGGTTAATAATAAGATGTGAGTCGTTTTTAAAATTGTGATTTTAGACGTGTCATGGTTTATTTATCCTACATATAGAGGCAAGGTGACTTCATGGGTTATAAAGTGAAGACATTTATAAATGATAACACAGGATGGTGTGGGTTGAGCACATAGCGAACTATTCTTTCGCCTTTTACTAAAGAATACCGCGTTCTCCTCTTACCTCAAACGCCCTAACCCTACTTTCTAGGAGGGAGGCTCTAATCTGAGTTTTCCAATGTACAATAATATGAAACCAAATGGAAATCCCGTCCCCTCCAACTCTTTTGTATTTTAGTCACTCTTTCACTTTAAAGTGGTGTGCTTGTCCATAACCATGTGCAACTTAGTAACAAACCAAACAAAGGTTCATATGGGTATATACATTGGCTTGCCAAACAAAGGTTTGTGTCGGTATATACATTGGATTGCCAAACAAAGGTTTATATAGGTATATATAGGTATATACATTGGCTTGCTATGATTATTTGCTTGTTATGTTGCCTCAATAGGGGTTCCCTTTATTTCTTAAAGTTTCATTAAAACTTTCCTTTTTCTTGTTAGGTTGCTCGCTACCCATATTACAATGATGGCCTTTTGGTCATTGAGTACTGAGTAAAACCCGATGACAGAATGTAGGACATCAAAATATATAGACATTTCAGCTAACATTTTTGTAGTCATGAGTAATTCCTGAAGTAGTATAGGTTGCAATTGGTTTATGAAAAATAGCAAACAAGATTTAGCAAAGTATTCACATACATGTGCAATAATATTTTATACTAATAAATGTTCCTATTTTAGAAGAACTTAGTAAAAGAAACACCGATGGAACCACCATCCTTAACACAAGAGAACGTGAAACAAAAACAAATGATACGGCCCGAAGATCATGTTCTTTACCAGACTTTGTGTTTATACAAAGCCATGATGTGTATTTTGAGTTCATGTATGAGATATAATCTTTAGTTTGATAGCTTTGTTTACAATTCTTGGATATTGGCACTTGAACATCTTTCATTGGTATGTATGATGTGTCATCTCCACATGATAGTATTGACAATTGGATTGTTTTCTGTAATGTATGACAACAATACTTAAGTTTTAAATGAAAGTTTTAGGCTACTTTGGCTTTACTAATTCTTGTTTTACAAGACGTTTTTCATTCTTTATTAATTTGTTTTGTATAAAGACAGATGCCATGGGTGTTGTTTCGGTGGTAGGTTTGTGTATAAATGAGAATTTGTTCTTGTTGTATTTTGCATATGAAAAGCTCAATGTCTTGTGTACTTGATGTTCTCATTGTTTTTGTGAATGACCTCTAGATTGGTCATTTTTGAACTTGTTCTCATTCTAACTAGCCTCAACACATGATAATTGGGAGAACATTGTGGACATCAATTCTCTTATGTGTGATGCAACAATGTTATTTATTAGAGGCATGGATAACAACCATGGGTGTAATGTCTGATTACCCCTCACATGCCACCTATCACTTCGTAACACAAACACAATGCACTAATAGCTCCACGTCTCAAAGAACCACAAAATTGCAAAGAATCTACTGTGTCATCGTAACACCCTCAAGTTCACATAAAAGAACGAGAAAACAACTTTTCACATAACAAGCAAATAGCCTTGTCGTTACGGCCAGCGGTTTGTGTTATTAGAGAGAGTAATCATCAAGATATGTCTTCTCTTTGTAAGGTGGTCGTTCTTGTTACAAATGGAGTGTGCAAGAACACACAAAAAATTAGACATATACCGTCAATTGTCTACTGTCTCTAAACATCTACTTATGATTGTGTGCCATCCAACTTGGATCAACAACACATCAAACACCAAGTAGCATCACCTCACATCCCTGTGAAAGATAAGAATATATTGTGCCATCCATTGTGTCATCCTATATAAATTTTGATAAAACGATTGCATTATGCATGAGCACATACTAAATGACTTGTTTAATCCATGACGTTATCCACATTCTACTTACTAAACTACTTAAGTTTACACCATACATTATATCATATCCCAGGTTTAAATAGTGCTGACATTTCTTTAATTTCATTTTATGATGGGAAGCTCAATGGAGAGCCTCCCTCCCAAAAATTAGGGTTAGGGCGTTTAAGGAAGGAGGAGCACACGGTATTCTTTAGTAAAAGGCGAAAGAATAGTTCGCTATGTGCTCAACCCACGCCATCCCAATGAGGGATAGAGTTAGTAGATGTCTTAATTTATAGGTCTTGGAGTCACTTTGCCTTTCTATGTGGGATGCATACCACAACTTCAATCACTGCCTTGTTGCGCTATTCTCCATTAAACGATTGTATTATCTTTTTCGATGCAAAATTATGATCCTTTCTAATGTTTCACTATTCTACGATTGTGTTGGTTTTTATTATGTTGCTTTTCACCTCATTTGTCTGTCCAAAATGATCTTTGCAAGCTCTCGTGTCAACATTCAAATGTAAATATAGATGAGTGTGTGTAAAAGTATGTGCAAAAGAATCTTCGAAATCCATAGTTTGTTGCCGCTTATCTTCAAAATATATATTGTCTATCATATCTACAACATTCCCTATGACACTTTATTACTTAAGGAATTAGGTTCATTACAAGCAAAATATCATTGATCTACTAGATAGCCTTTATCGTGAAGGATGATGTAAGATTAAGCTCTTAATGACGACACAAAAAAGGAGCTACTTGGAAATAATCCGATGAAAAGACATTTGGGATGAACTTCCATTGAAAAGGGAAGAAGGCAACCAAGCTTTCCCTAAAAGTAATTGTAAATCTCCCAAAATTCTAACGTCCAAAGAGCATCCAGACATTCCTATGTAGTGATCCTTGCTCAAACATCCCACTCTTGCCCTTATGTGTTTACTTCACGCTTCATCCCACACATTCCGTGTAAAACTATATAATGGGTCGGGTAACACAACAATAAGTATTTAGCTCCTACACCCCATCACAAGGGTGAGAAGTGTCTTGTGTCCTTGTCCTTGCTATAAAATGGAATGATGTTGATACTCTCTCGTGGACAATCTTTTTTAGGATCAAAATTTGAATTGCTTTTGTATGCTTCATGACTCAAATCGGCAATAATTGCATGTGTAGGGAGCTTTTTAGTGAAGAAAACATTGCATCTCTTATGGTAGTTCATGTAACATTTTTTGTGTGGATGATGTTAGCCCTTAAGCAAGTTACTTTCCAAACAACGTGATAGTATTCTTTGATCTCGATTGTTGTTACAACTATTGATGTCGGTGTACGGAGAATCCGTTCACTGTCCGTCAGACTAGCCTTGCATGAGTACACCAAACCTAGGCCCAAGCCCCAAGCTTAGCTTCCAAACACATGAATTCAATAGGAATCCGCACCGATTCAATTTTGGCTTAACCGAGTTGGCATTGTCCAACCCAAACCAGTTAAGCCTTAACTAGTTTGGTGGAGTTCAAACTTGAACAAAACCAAACCCTCGCCATTACTTCCGTGATGTCTTCCTCTTCCATCCTCTTTTCTCCCTTGCCGCCTCTTCACGTCGGATTCACCAAAGATGTCGCGTTATTACA
>ERZ1034379.277-NODE-277-length-10593-cov-2.274625_pt1 | contig 10593 bp, 8 predicted proteins | sample MGYA00520614_ERZ1034379 | MGnify/ENA primary metagenome ERZ1034379 (study PRJEB33736, sample SAMEA104288465) | Azolla filiculoides | biome: Urban; feature: water surface; material: ditch water | place: Netherlands | collected 2014 ... | reverse complement strand
GATGCTGGAAGGTCGCAACGGCCGGCGCGTGGCGATCTTCGGTCACAAGCCGCTGTTCGTCGATGATCCGGCAGAAGGCGACACGGGTTACTGGGGCGCTGGTCCCGCCGTTCGCCAGCAACTGCTCGCACTGTTTGCCGCTCATGACGTCGCGCTCTATGCCAGCGGCCATCTGCACTGGGCCTGGCAGGGCGAGTTGGGTGCTACCAAGCTCGTCTGGGCACCGCCGACCTCCTTCATCATCGACACGCTGGAGCGGGAAATGCCGGGCGAGCGCCTGGTCGGTGGTGTCGTGCATCACTTGGCTGACGGCGTGATGAGCGAGATCGTTGCAGTCGACGGCACCACGGCACACATCCTCGATCATGTTATCGATGAGGTTTATCCGCGCCATGCGACCAAGGTTGTCGTGGAGGCGGCCCAATGACTGCCTTCATCCTTCGCGACATCAACAAGTCCTTCGGTGGTAACAGCATCCTGAAAGGCGTCAGTCTTGAGGCTGAAGCTGGCGAGTTCATTGCCCTTGTCGGTCCGTCCGGCTGCGGCAAGAGCACGCTGCTTCGCATCGTCGCCGGCCTCGATCATGCAGATCGTGGCGAGATTGTCATCGGCGGTGAAGACGTCTCGGCCAAGGCTGCAGGTGACCGCAACGTTGCCATGGTCTTCCAGTCCTACGCGCTCTATCCGCATCTGACCGCAGGCCAGAATATTGCTGTGCCGCTCGCGATGCGCCGATTGTCGACGGCCGGCCGTCTGCCACTGATTGGAGACCTTCTGTCTGGCCAGCGCCAGATCCGCGCTGATATCCAGCGCGACGTTCGCACCATGGCGAGTTCGCTCAAGATCGACCATCTGCTCGACCGCAAGCCGGGCCAGATGTCAGGTGGCCAGCGCCAGCGCGTGGCATTGGCACGCGCCATGGTCCGACAGCCGAACGTCTTTCTGATGGACGAGCCGCTCTCCAATTTGGATGCCAACCTGCGTGTCCATGCCCGCGGCGAAATCGTTGAGCTGCATCGCAAGGCCGGCGTGCCGACCTTGTATGTCACGCATGACCAGTCGGAAGCCCTGTCGATGGCCGATCGTGTTGCCGTGATGATCGGTGGCCGACTGCTGCAACTCGACAGCCCGCGCACCATCTACGACGATCCCTCCCATCTCGAAGTGGCGAAGTTCCTCGGCCAGCCGCGCATCAACGTGCTGCCGACCGTCATCGACGACGAAGGTCTCGTCCATGTCGGTCACATCCGGCTTGCTACGCGCAAGGACCTCAAGCCCGGAGCGGCACTGTCCATCGCGTTTCGTCCCGAATTCGTCAGACTTGCCGAAGCCGGTGAGGGTGCTTTGTCCGCACGGGTAGAGCGATTGGAGTTCCTCGGCTCCGAAGTGGTGGTCTTTGCCAAGCTCGCGGCGATGGATGCTGTTGTCGTGGCAAAGATCGCACCCGCGGACGCGATCGGGCTCAAGCCTGGACAGCAAGTCGACCTCAAGCTCGACCCGGATGCAATCCTGCTCTTCGATGAACAGGGTGAACGCCTGCCGGCCAGCGTTGCCATGGTGTCGGCTTTGCGATCGGAGGCCGTTCATGGCTAATCTGGTTTTGGATCACGGTGCCATGGCCTCGCGTTCCCAAAAGGGTGCTCGACTGGCGCAGCGCCGGGAAGCCCGCATAGCCATGGCGCTTTCTGCACCGGCACTGTTGCTGATCTTTTGCTTCATCATCTTGCCGACCATCGCGGTAATCGTCCTCGGTTTTACCGATTTCGAGCTTGGCTATGGCAGTTTCAATTTCGTCGGCTTCGAGAACTATGCAGAGCTGTTGAACGACCGCACCTTCCGCAAGTCGCTGTGGAATACCACGGTCTATGCGGCGATCGTGGCGCCGGCTTCGATGGCGCTCGGGCTTGGCATCGCACTGCTGATCGCTTCCGAGGGGTGGGGCAAAAGCCTGTTTCGCACGGCCTATTTCCTGCCGGTCGCGTCGCTGCTCGTCGCCATGGCCACTGTGTGGCAATATCTCTTCCATCCGACCATCGGGCCGATCAACGCGATGCTCGACATGATCGGCATCCAGGGTCCGAACTGGCTTGGCGCGTCGAAAACCGTGATGACGAGCCTGTCGATCATCGGCATTTGGCAATCGACCGGCTTCAACATGGTCCTGTTCCTTGCCGGCCTTTCCGCCATCCCGCGTGAGCTTTATCAAGCGGCCGAAGTCGACGGCGCCCGCTCGGCTCTTTCGAGGTTCCGGCTGGTGACCTGGCCAATGCTTGGCCCGACGACCCTTTTCGTCACGACAATCAGCATCATCAACGCGGTGAAGGTGTTCGAGACGGTGAAGACGCTGACCGAAGGCGGCCCGAACAAGGCGTCCGAAGTCCTGCTTTTCACCATCTACCAGGAAGGTTTCGTCTTCCTGCGTGTCGGCTATGCCTCGGCGATGACCGTAATCTTCCTGGCCATCCTGGTTTCGCTGATGTTCCTCCAGTACCGCGTCATGGACCGGAAAGTACACTACGCATGACACAGGCTCAATTTTCCCTCGGCCGCATCCTGCGCCTCGCCGCCCTTTCCTTTGGCGCCATCCTGTTTCTGGCGCCCTACATCTTCATGATTTCGACCGCCGGCAAAGCACAGAGCGAGATATTCTCCTCCTCGCTCTCGCTGATCCCGCAGACCTGGTCCTATGCCGAAAACTTCGCCAAGGCCTTCGGCCGGGTATCCATGGCGGGACTGCTTTTCAACGGCGTCGTCGTTTGCGCACTGATCCTGATTGTCCAAGTCGTCGTGGCAATCCCTTGCGCCTATGCCATGGCCAAGCTCTCCTTTGCCGGGGCGCGTCTGATGATGGCGCTGGTCATGCTCGGTCTGCTCGTCCCGATCCATGCGACGGCCCTGCCGCTCTATGTCGCCTTTGATCGGATGTCCGCGCTCAACAGCTATTTCGCACTGGTCGCGCCATTCTCGATCTCAGTCTTTGCGATCTTCCTGTTCCTGCAGTTCTTCCGCGGCATTCCTGACGACCTTATCCATGCGGCACGGCTCGACGGCATGTCGGAGATCGGCATCGTTGCCCGGGTGATCGTGCCGAATGCCTGGCCGGCAATCACTGCTTTTTCGATCTTCTCGGTTGTCGCCCATTGGAATGATCTGTTCTGGCCGCTGATCGTTGTCACCAACCAGTCCTATGCCACCCCGCCGCTCGGCCTTCTCTACTTCCGCGCGGCTGAGGCCGGCGACGACTACGGCGCGCTGATGGCCGCCACGCTCATCATCACCCTTCCTCTCGTTCTTGCCTTCCTGCTCGCGCAGAAGCGCTTCGTCGAGGGTATCACCATGACCGGTCTGAAAGGCTGATCGGTCCAACCCAGGAGATCTGCAATGACTCTTTTCAAGAAAGCGATGGCCGCAGTCGCGGTCACGATGGCGACCTTCGTTCCGGCGCATGCCGAAACGGTGCTCAACATCCACTATCCGATGCCCGGCTTCTTCAAGGACGTGATGGACACGATCTCGAAGAAGTTCATGGAAGAAAACCCCGATATTAAGATCACCTTCGCCAACCCGTCGGCAACCTATGAAGAAGGCATCCAGACCATCATGCGTCAGGCTGGCACGGCAGAAATGCCGGATGTCACCTTCATCGGTCTGAACCGTCTGCGCATGGTCAACGAGCGCGATATCCCTGTCGATCTCGGTCCATTCATGGCCAAGGACGGCAACATGGCCGAGCAGGGCTTTTCCGACAACATCCTGAAGCTCGCCCAGGTCAAGGGCAAGCAGGTTGGTCTCGCATTCGCGACCTCCAACCCGATCATGTATTACAACGCTGATCTGGTTCGCAAAGCCGGCGGCAACCCGGATGTCGCGCCAAAGACCTGGGACGAGGTGATTGCACTCTCCTCCAAGATCAAGGCACTCGGCGATGGCAATGAAGGCATCGACTTCCGCTGGCAGGGTGACGACTGGATGTTCTCCGCGCTGCTGTTCGGCGCCGGTGGCAAGATGCTCAACGAAGAAGAGACCGCCGTTGCCTTCAACGGTCCCGAGGGCCTGAAGGCCTTCGAACTCGTCGACCGCATGGTCAAGGAAGGTGGCCTTCCGGTCTTCACCAAGCAGGCTGGCGAACAGGCCTTTGTGGCCGGCAAGGTCGGCTTTGCCTTCCAGACAACAGGTGCGCTTCGCAACACGATCAAGAATGTCGGCGACAAGTTCGACCTGCGCACCGCTCATATCCCGCTGATCGACCCGGTCAATGGTAAACTGCCGACCGGTGGCAACGCGGCCGTTATGTTGACCCGCGATGCTGAAAAGCAGGACGCTGCCTGGAAGTTCATCAAGTTCGCTTCGGGACCATACGGCGCCTCGGTTGTCGTGCCGGGCACCGGCTATGTGCCGAACAATGAACTGGCAGCGACGTCGGCGGAGTATCTCGGCAATTTCTACAAGGAAAACCCGCTGTTTCGCGCTGGCCTCGAGCAGATGCCGTTGATGCAGCCCTGGTATGCTTTCCCGGGTTCGAACGGTGTGAAGGTGACCCAGACAATCGTTGAGAACCTGTCGCGCGTGGTTGAACAGTCTGCCGAGCCTAAGGAAGCGCTGGACGACGCAGCCGCCGAAGTCGAAGGCCTGCTGCCGCGCAGCTGATACAGGGCTTGATCTGCTAAGCCGCAAACGATGATGCGCCGCCGCCAAGGCGGCGCATTTTTTGTTAGAACACTTGGTTGATGCTGCGCACTGTGCCGCCCGGCTTCAGTCTGTAACCCATGCTCAGATGGCGCGGTTCTGCCCCATTTTCGGCGATGTCCAGCAGCAACGACGCAGCAGTGGTTCCCATGCTGGCATCGGCCATTTCGATTGTCGACAAAGGCGGATCGACGAGCCGGCCGATGGCAATGCCATCGAACCCGGCGACAGAAATATCGCCGGGCACGGACAGACCCTCGCGGCGCAACGCGCCGATCACGCCGAGTGCCAGAAGATCGTTTGAGGCAATGATGGCGGTCGGACAGTGGTCAAGCAGGGCCTGCCTGAGATCGAGTTCGTCATTGCCGGTGACGAACGGGATCTCAACAGCCATGAGGGCTTGAAGTCCGGCAGAAGCCATCGCGTCGCAATAGCCGCCATAACGCCGGCGGGCCCGATCGGAACTTTCAAACGAGCCGGAGACGAACAGGATTTTCTTGTGGCCGTGGTCGATCAGATGTTGGGCAAGCTCCACAGCCGCCGCTCGGTTGTCTGTCGTTACCGCCGCCTGAAACCGGTCAGTCGGTAGATTGTTCAGGAGCACGATCGGCGGCAAATGGGTAGGCAGGTCATTTTGTCTCTTTTCCATGTCACACATGGTAACAATCAGCCCGGTCGGTTTTTCCACCAGCAGCGATGCGATCGCGTCTACCTCGCGGGCTGGATCATAATCGGATTGGGCGATCAGAACACCATGTCCCGAAAGCCGCATCCTATTCTGGATCCCCGACAGGGAGGCGGCAAAGACCGGATTGGTGATACTGGGTATGAGAACGCCGATCACGGGTCGCCGCCGGCCGGCCGTAGTCGGACCCTCGATGCGGTAGCCAAGATCGGATGCCGCCTTGCGTACGCGCCTGACCATGCTTTCGCTGGTTGGTCCGTTTCTGCTGAGCACGCGGCTGACGGTCGCCGTGGAACAGCCGGCCCTCAGCGCTATCTCCTCGAGAGTGGCCATGTGACCTCGTGTTGATGAAGCTGTAGAACAGCCCGTTCGCGCGGCTCTTTGAGCACGGTGGAACCCGTGCTAGCGGACTTCGATGACAGTGGTTTGACGGACGAAGCAAAGCTTTGCTGCCTGGGCAGGTTCGGCAAAGAGATAGGGCCCGTCTTGCTTTGCGTCTGTCCGGCGGTGGGACGTGGTGAATACCTGTCCGTGAGCCTTCGAAACGTGCCGTGGGCGTCATGCGGGAAGAGTATCCTTCGGCGTCGTTCTTTGCACCGGTCAGCTGCAAACTATGCGGTGCCGGATCAACTTCGTTTCGGCTGCGTACCCCTCCGTGTTTTGCGATCAATCACCGCACGGCTGCAAATTTGTTTCTTCGCGCACGATTGCCCGTTCGGCCCAGTCTGCAGAGGACGCTGTAGCAGAGCCGAGGCTTGAATTTGTTGTCAAACGTCATTCCAGATCCGCTTTGCCGACCAATGTATTCGCGATTTAGTTGCGCCAGTAAGTTTTGAACCCGAAGCCTAGTTTTGGGATTCTGAGCTGATCACAGACGGTTCTGGGGCACTATATTCGACTAAGTCGTGCCTATGCCTTTAATAGCATTCGCCCAAATCTCGATGACCATCGCGAAGGAGAGTATAATGAAGAAATTGCTCGTGTTTTTCCTGGTCGGTCTATCGCTTGCAGGTTGTACGGCAACGGAACGGGGTGCGGGCATCGGTGCGGCATCTGGTGCTGTCATCGGTGGCGCGATTACCAATGACGTGCGCGGCGCAGCTGTCGGTGCTGCCATAGGTGGTGTTTCGGGCGCCCTGATCGGCAGTGTCGCGGACCAGCCCGGCCAGTGCTACTACCGGGACCGCAACGGCCGTCGCTATACCGCACCCTGCCCACGCTGAGCGTGTAAACGGGGCGGTATATCCGCCCCGTCTCCATCAGGAGAGGAATTGTCGGCGCCAGTGACGGCAGCTTGCCACGCGCATTGCACTCTCCGGCTACGTTTCGTTGTTTGAGAGGATCCGTTTGCCCGTAGGTCTGCGGCTTTTCCCAGTCAAGGCGAACCGACACCGTAGTCTGTTCGGCCTATTCTGCCTGAGAACTCCGGACTTGGCCAATCCTGCGCAAGGCATGAGGGGCATCGGCTGGGCGGCGGCGGATTTCCCGGTCCTGCTTCATTTCGATTGTAACGACTACTAACATGGCGCGCCAACACGAACGTCAATCTATCGATCGCTTCGGGCGCTATCCTTGGGCTCAACGGGAGGCAAGACATGGCCAATGCCAATGCCGCATCAAAGACCACGATGCAGAGATTCCTCGACGGTGTCGAAAAGGTGGGGAACATGGTTCCTCACCCCGTGGTCATCTTTCTGATCCTGATCGGCATCGTCATCGTTCTGTCGGCCATTCTCGGTGTCTTCGGGGCTGCCGTCACGTTCGAGCAGATCAATCCTGAAACGCATGAAATTGAGACGGCATCGACGGCGATACGCAGCTTGCTGAGTATCGAGGGCATACGTTTCATGTATTCGTCCCTCGTTCCCAACTTCATGAGTTTCACCGCGGTCGGCCTGATGATCGCCGCCATGATCGGTGCGGGTGTCGCCGAGGAATCTGGCCTAGTCACAGCTTTGATCCGCAAGCTCGTAATCGTCGCGCCACGCTGGGCGCTGACCTATATTCTTGCATTTGTCGGCATCCTCGCCAGCATTGCAGCGGATGCCGGCTATCTGGTGCTGATCCCGCTGGCGGGCGTTGCCTACCTGGCTGTCGGACGCCATCCGCTTGCCGGCCTGGCACTGGGCTTTGCCGCGGTCGCAGGGGCCTTCACCGTCAACATGCTAATCAAGCCGCTGGACGCAGTCCTTGTCGAGTTCACCAATGATGCAGCCCGTCTTGTCGATCCAAACGCATCGATCGGACTGGCATCCAATCTCTGGTTCTCCATAGCCTCTGTTTTGTTCCTCACGGTGGTGATTGCGTTTATTACCGACAAGATGATCGCGCCGCGCCTGGGGGAATACAAACCTGCCGAGGGAGCTGGCGTCAACCAGGGCGCTGTTCTGACCGAACAGGAAACGCACGGACTGCGCTATGCCCTCTACGCCCTGATCGCGCTCGTTGTGGTCTTTCTCCTGCTGACCATTCCGTCCGGTGCGCCGCTCCGCAACCCCGATACTGGTGAATTGATCGGAAATTCGCCGTTCATGAACGGCCTGATCGCGCTGATCATGCTGGTCTTTCTGACGACGGGTTGGGCATTTGGTGTGGGTGCGGGCACTCTGCGCACCTTGGCCGAAGTGATTGCGGCGATCGAGAAATCGATCAAGAACATGGGTGGCACGATCTTCCTGTTTTTTGTTCTCAGTCAGTTCGTTGCCTATTTCACCTACACCAATATCGGCACGGTCATGGCACTGAGCCTGGCGGGCACTCTTCAGGCCGCCAACATCGGGGCATTGCCATTGCTGCTCGGCTTTATCGTCGTGGTCGCGATCATCGACCTGCTTCTGACGGGTGCGATTGCAAAATGGGCCATCTTCGCCCCGGTACCACTCTTGATGAAGCTCGGTGTGGAGCCGGAAGCTGTGCTTGCGGCCTATCGCGTCGGCGATTCGCCAATGAACGCCATCACTCCGCTCAACGCCTATTTTGCGCTCGTCGTCGGCTTCGCCCAGAAATACGACAAGTCCGCTGGCGTCGGCACACTCGTGTCTCTCATGCTCCCCTACGTTGTGTGGATGTTCGTTCTGTGGACGGCACTCTTTGCGATCTGGCAAGCGCTTGGACTGCCATGGGGTCTGTAAAGGCCCGGATACGAAAAGACTGAAAACTCAATAATTGGAGGACACCATGAGCAGCAGCCAAATTCCACTCAACGTCGCCGCGGCGGAAGACCATTTGATGCGTTTTCTGTCCGTCGAGGGTGTAACGGGCCAGGAGGCCAATATTGCCGCCGCCGTTATCGATGCCTTGAAGGCGGTGGGCGTGCCGGAATCCGCCATTCGGTTTGACGATGCCAACAGCCGTATTCCGCTTCCGACAGAGACGGGAAACCTGATTGTCGATCTTCCCGGAACGCGGCCGGGACCACGGCTGTTGTTTTCTACGCATCTCGACACCGTGCCGCTTTGCGCCGGGGTCAAGCCGAGGCGGGAAGGCGACCGGATTGTCTCCGACGGCACGACGGCGCTCGGCGGCGATGCCCGAACCGGCGTGGCTGTTCTCGTCGTCGTGGCTGAAACGCTGCTGAAGAACAAGCTGCCCCATCCGCCGATCACGCTTCTGTTCACGGTGCGCGAGGAAAGCGGCTTGCATGGCGCGCGCGAGTTGAATCCTGCCGATCTGAACGGGGCGGTGATGTGCATCAATGTCGATGGCCAGTCTGCTGCCGATCTGATCATCGGCGCAGTCGGTCAGGAAAATTGGGAAGTCGAAATTATCGGCCGAGCCTCGCATGCCGGTGTGGCGCCGGACAAGGGAATTTCGGCAACGATGGTTGGTGCAATTGCTCTTGCCGAGGCGCGCAAGGAAGGCTGGTTTGGAAAGATCGTCAAGTCCGACGGCCGTGGCACGAGCAATGTTGGCATCTTTGGCGGCAAGGGTAATACACCCGCCGGTGACGCAACCAATGTTGTGACCGACTACGCTTTCATCAAGGGCGAAGCGCGCAGCCCTGAATCCAGTTTCGCGACAAAGATCGCCGAAGGCTACAAACAGGCCTTCGCCAAGGCGCAGGCGGAGGTGACGGATCATGAAGGCGACACCGCTAAAGTGACCTTCAGCCACAAGGCTTCCTATCCGCCCTTCGAACTGGGCAAGGATACGCCAATCGTGAAGCGCGCAGCCAAGGCGATGCAGATACTGGGCATCGAGCCGGTCTATATCTTCTCGAATGGTGGCCTTGATGCCAACTGGCTCGACAAGCACGGGGTTCCGACGATCACCATTGGCGCTGGCCAGGCTGAAATCCATACCATCAAGGAATATGTCAACCTGACCGAGTTCGAAAAGGGCTGCCGTCTTGGCGTGCTTCTGGCGACGCTCGACGACTGAAGACGTTTGGCCGCTGCCTTTCTCGCGATGGCGGAACGCGGCAGGTATCCGCATTCTCATTGTTCAGCGATGTCTCACTCCATTTCCGGGGGGAGGATGCGAAAAACGGTTCAGCCGCGGGAACAAGTGCCGGACTGCGCATAGGAACCGGACACGGCCGTGTCTTCACCATGCGGCCCACCTGGTGCTGGACGTATTAAGTGGCCTGAGCAGGTCCAGATGAGGAGCAGAGCGATTGAGCCCGATAGCATATATAGCCATAATCATTACCTCAGCCGTCGTTCTGTTCGTCTGGAACAAGCTTCCGGTCGTTGTCATTGCCATGATGACGGCTCTGTCGCTTTGGGCGAGTGGAGTGCTGACGCTTGGCCAATCGCTGAGCGGTTTTGGTGATCCGGCAGTCATTTTCATCGCTTCGCTTTTTGTCGTCAGTTCCGGCCTTGAAGTCACCGGTGTCACCGCGTGGGCGGGTCAGTTGTTGATCCGCGGCGCTGGCGAGGAAAGCCGGACACGCCTTTTACTCCTAACCATGGTGCTCGTTTCATTGTTGACCGCGCTGATCAGCGTCAACGGTGCTGTTGCTGCGCTGTTGCCGGTCGTGGTGGTCATCGCGGTCCGCCTGAAGCGCAATTCCTCGCAATTGCTGATGCCGCTGGTCTTTGCGGCGCACGCCGGTTCTATGCTGGCACTGACCGGCACACCGGTGAACGTGCTGGTTTCGGAAGCCGGCATCGATGCGGGGGTCGGCGGCTTCGGATTTTTTGAATTTGCGCTTGTCGGCGTGCCGCTGCTGGCCGGAACGATGGCGATCATCGTGCTGTTTGGCGCCAAGCTGCTTCCTG
>ERZ1034379.270-NODE-270-length-11020-cov-14.941359_pt1 | contig 11020 bp, 5 predicted proteins | sample MGYA00520614_ERZ1034379 | MGnify/ENA primary metagenome ERZ1034379 (study PRJEB33736, sample SAMEA104288465) | Azolla filiculoides | biome: Urban; feature: water surface; material: ditch water | place: Netherlands | collected 2014 ... | reverse complement strand
TTTCTTTACAATAAATGAAGGTAATAGGAGCAATTATAGTGGAGAATTGAAAATAAGAGGTTCTTGTTGTTGAGAACAACTATCTCAAAAAACCATTTGAGATATGTACAATCAAGATGACACACAAGTTGAGGATGAAGTGAAACAATCGAAGCATCCTCAATTTCTTACAAAAGGACATAAAGGTCATTGGGTTGGACATTTGAGAATGTTCCCATCCCCATTAAATTTTTTATCTCAAAGTCGGGGGTAGATAAACTCTCTCTTCAAATTGAATTAATGAGGATTTCACTCTTGGCAAGATGGAGAAAGTAGTCGAACTCACTCACTCACTACACATATCAATTGAAGGTTTATGGAATTCTATCACCTCATATTCGAATTGAGATTCTTTTTTTCTTTTTTCTTATTTTTTGGTAAAATCACACAATTATATTAATTTCATGTAAAAAAAGCCCCTATTACAACTTGTAAGTCATCTTTACGAGATACGTATTCATATCATTACAAACCATGAATATGTCTCTCAACATCCCATACCTTTCTTATCAGACCAAATGACGAATGTGATGCCCAACTAACTTACATACTTGTCTCTCTTCATGATTGAATATGCTTGACATCTCCAACAATGAAAATTGCCATAAAAGGAACCCTTTCAATCTCAACACGTAACGGTGCACTCCCCTTTGTTCATCAAATATAAAAGCATTACGCATATGCCAAGTAAACCAAAGCCCATAATACCTCAAATAATCCAAAATAATCTGAGAAGAAGGTGAAAGACCTCCTAATTCCACTTGTGCAAAAACCCATTTGAAAGGAGAATGAATCACACCTGTCAAGGACATCCATATTGCATTAATAAATTTCCAAACCATCTTTGTAACAGGACATGAAATAAATCGATGTCGACTGTGCTCTACTTCCACCGTACAAAAGAAACAGAAACCATTAGCAATTTTCCTTTTGCATAAAGCATCACCCAATGGTAATCCACCAACCATAACCCTCCAAATAAACACCTTCGCTCTAAATGACAAATGTGAACACCAACCCTTCTGAAGTACATTCTTCCACCAAATTGTTGGCCTATGAAAAGACCATACCATAATTACCCTATTTTCTAACCACATATGTTTCCCAATAATTGTATGATAAACCTCATTCGTGGAAACCATACTTAAGTTGTTCCCCCCCACAAATGTCCAATCAAGATGTGGAGAATCTTCATTCAAATGTGACACATGCCCTTGCAACACTGATAATCCTTGTAATGTATCCCAAATGTGCCTATAATTGCGTGGAATTCCAAATGTTGACCTAGCAGTCCGAAAAGCCATCAACCTTCTTTGAGAAGTCAAAGTTGCATCTTTTAATGATACCAATCCTAATCGAGCCATTCGATTAAATTGATGTTGCAAGGATTGTTTACTTTCCCAATGCAACAACCTTGATGTTGCCAAAATCTCTAGTTGTAGAGAATTTGCATGTTGTCTATGTGATGGGGGATCCCACTTGACAAATTCTAACACATTCTGCCAAGATGATAATAATTGATCAACAACCCAAGACATTGAACACTTCACTTGCCTTTTGGAATTGACTACATTCCACCAATGTGTTTCTACTTTTACTTTACCAAACTTGATGCCAATTCTCTCAATAAAGAAAATCACCATTTCGACCCATGGTTGTGTGTTTCCAAACATAGAAATGAGTAATGAAAACCTCCGAGCTACCATATGCTCATATACATTCAATAACGCTGCTCCCCCAAGCCGTTTTGGAGTACAAATATGATCCCATGCCAACCAAGAAATGCCATGTTTCCCTTTCTTCGCCCATAATAATGAACGCATGGATTGGGTAATCTTTTCAACAGCCTTCTTAGACCATGGCAACAATGGAAGATAATAAGAAACCATGGGAATCATAATAGATTGCACAACTTTAACCCTTATATGAAAAGGCCATGATTGAGATCTCCAATAGATGAACTTATTTTCAATCTTTCTCGACACCCAATCAACTAGTTTAACATGTGAAACTTCTACTCCAATAGGGTAACCCAAGTGTCGAAAAATTTCCCCACGATTAACAATCTTTCCTGACCACCCAAGCTCCATTATATTTTGCTCAGTACATGAAATAAGAACCGATTTATGCATATTAATTTTTAATCCTGATGCAAGAGAAAACAATTCCCAAACCTTTGTAGCCTTTGTAACATTATTACATGTAGCTCCCAAAAACATAAAATGATCATCTGCTAACGCTTGAGCAATACACTGTCTCCCAGATGGCAATATTAACCCAACCAAATCTCCATCCGCCGTCATATTATGTAGTTTAACAAGTATAGAATGAGTAACAATAGTAAACAAAAGTGGACTAAGGGGGCACCCTTGTCTAACTGACCTTCGAACCGAAATAGGTTGTGTTACTCCTCCATTAAGCATGACATATGACATTGAAGCATCCCCCAATGTATATATCAAATTTGACATACGATCACCAAATCCCATTCGATGCATCACCTGACATAAGAAAGACCAATTAACATGATCGTATGCCTTCTCTAGATCCAATTGCAACATCACAATCTCTTGTTTAGTTTCCATAGCAAAATCTATTGCCATCTGAACATTTAAAATATTATGCAAAATATCTCTGTTGGCCAAAAAACCATATTGAGCATTATGGATAATAGTTGGCAATACTTTATGTAATCTATTAGCCAAAATCTTTGTGAAAATCTTATAGATTCCTCCCATCAAAGATATAGGCCTCCATTGAGCAAAAGACACTGGAGATGGCACTTTAGGCAACAATTTTATTAAACCAATCTTCCAAGACTGTGGCATGTGCCCTGTGGACCAAACATTTTGGAATAGAATTGCAAAGGACCTCTTCAACTGTGTATTATACTTCTTGAAGAATTCATTTGTTAAACCATCCCAACCTGGACTCTTACCATTCACAAGGTGAGAAATCACACTTTCAACCTCAACCTCCGATATATCTGAATCCAAAACATTAGAAACCTCTATTGATACATGATTTATAACTTCATTCAAGAACACCTCTCGAGCATAATTAACAGTTTCATCAACATGAGTTTCTACATCTAACAATTGCTTATAATAATCCACACATTTTTTCACAATCATATGAGGATCCATAATCATCCTCCCATCCTCCTGTAATCGCACCACATTATACCTCGCATGTGATTCATGAAGGGCATGAAAGAATTCGTGTGACTGACAATTACTGTCATCCACTTCTTGTCTCAACTTATGTAATCTAGCTTGTTGATAACTCTTAACTTTCATATCACATAACGAGGTTGATAATATTTTGTGAATATCTAATAATTGCTCATCCATTGGCCAAAAACTTAGTAATGCATTACATCGTCCCAATAAAGTAGCCAAAGCCTTTATTTTTCTTCGTCTCTTAAATGCATTATGCATTCCATAAAATCTAGATAGCTTTTGCACATTTACAACAAATACATCCCAAGCTTCAAACCCAACATCTTGAACATGTAAATTGAATTTCTCAATCAATTGACACATGTAATCATGAAATACTTCATGGTCTAAAAAAGATGAATTAAACCGAAGAGGAGGCTGTCTTAATAAATATTTAAATTGATCAACTGATTGATGCACAAACTCAAACACTAATGGAAAATGATCTGAAAGAACCAAATCATATGAAATGGAAATATCCAAAATCTCTGGCAAGAAAGAATCAGTATGCATAATATACATACGATCTAACCTGCTCCAAGTAGATGTGTATTGTGCTGATCGAAAAGTATAACCTGGCTCATCACCATGAATCCAAGGCCACACATCACAATGTATAACATCCATTTCTAATTTCTCCCAAGATTGAGTTTCGGATCTCTTCATTATAGAATGCATAGAAGTTGATTGTGCTTCCTCACAACAAACATTAAAATCCCCCATCAAGATTCCTGCTTGACCTTTCTTAAGAAGCGAAGCCAAATTTTGCCACAACAACTTTCGTTGTTGAGATAGATTTGAAGCATATACACCAACCAACCACAAAATTTGGCCTTCATAAGAAATTTGTACAACTAAAAATCGACCAAAATCATCACTAAAGATAACTTGAGGACAAAACACATTTCTTATAAACATAACAACTCCTGAATAATCACCTTTCACTTTTCCTGAATAACATAGCATATAACCCTTAGTGTTAACCACCAAACCTGCATTTTTATGTTCTTTATGCTCCACGGCACATAAAACATCCCACTGATTGTGTAACAAAGCACTCCACACCTCATGCATCTTAAATCGGGAACAAATCCCTCTTACATTCCATGTTGTCACCTTCATGCTTTAGCCTTTCCTTTAGATGAGGGAACCTGTTTCTCCCTCTCAGTCAATGTATCTGCTAAATCTTGAAAAAAATCTCCTAAGATTGCAAACGAATTTTGATGGGAAGGGAATCCTGACACACTTGATCTATTCCCTTTGTTACGTTGTACTTGAGTATGCTTATTCCAAGGGTTATGCAAATTCCCTTTACTATCAAATGATAATTTTTTAGGAAAATCAGCTTGATGACCCGAATTTCTACTACGCCCAAAAGAACCTTGTTGTAATGGTAACTTCATACCCTCATTGGATTTATTCCAAGCTCCCTTTCCAAACCTATTCATTCTTCCAGAAACTACCGACCATGGACCTTCCCTATCGGACGACTTTTGCCCTTTCTCAATCACAACTCCTTGTTCCTCAATATTCTCACAAATAGCCAACTCAGGATCCTTATCATGTTGTACTTTTTCTTGAATCTCCTCCACCACCTCATGATTCTCTAAAGTTTTACCAGTATGAGGACACTCTGCCATAAAATGTCCTAATTCTCCACAATGGAAACAATGGCCTGCGAATGTACCCCATTTAAGTTTGAAATACATTGGTGGCATACCAATACGATCTATTTGTAGACAACCTGGCCTTTTTACAGCAGTATTCCAAAGAATACACATTCGATATCGATTCATTGCATTAGCATTAGGAGGAACCAAATTTTTTCCCAATTTCTCTATTGCTGAATGCAAAAGTGGCCACATTGTGGAATGCTTACATTCGACCTCCACCCATACCGGACAATCTTGTTTCAATATATCTAAGTACTCAGTCAATGGTCTCCAAGGAACAACATGAACCAAACTCCTACCATAGAAAATTGGCAACCTAGCAAGTAATGTCTCTTTATTCTCAGTTGAATTTAAGACCACCTCATAGAAACCACGAGGGCCAACATACACATCCTCTACACAGTCTGCATGCAAGACACCACGCAACCATTGTTTGACCCAATGAAGGGCAGGGATTTTGCCAGTAAAGAAAAGTATCACTCCTCTATCATAAAATGTTGAAAAAGATGACAGATATTCTTTTGTATCCACCTCAACCTTAAAAATATCTTCCGCATCAAACTCTGAAGCAATTTTAGCGTTTTCTTTCATGCAATCCTCCATCAAAGCATTAGTCATGCATCTCAAATATTCCCAATGTGCATCATCTTTAAAGTTAACATCACTACGCATAGCATCAACATATGACATGTTAACCTCATCTTCCACACGTTTAGGTCTTTTCATTGCATTGCTTACATCTTTATCAGTAATCTGCGGAACCATTGATGTTGACGCCCCTTGGATATCCATTGACGTTGACGTACCTGTATCGAAAGTAGGCAGTAATAAAGACATACCAGGATTTATATTGTTTGTCATAGCCATCACGTGTAGACCACCATAGAATTAGGTCAATCTTGATAGGAAGCCCCCCACAAGAGGATGAACTCTATCTCGACTGGCAGCCCTCAAAGCCCGCAGCAGTAATTTGAACACTGTTTCACACTCTGAAATCTGTTCACAACGCGCTATAGCTCTTTGGAAAGATCTCTGAAAGGGCTTTCCAACGACTATTTGCACGTGTGATTCTGATATACAGAACAGAAGATATGAACAAAACAATCAACTGCACTCCCTCATAGTCTCTCCCTCCAGCTCTCTCTCTCTCTCTCTCTCTCATCCCCACTCTCTATTTCTCCTATATAAACCTCTCAAATATTGTAAAAGGTCTTTGGCACTGATGAGCTCCAAAATGAGCGAAACTAGTTTGCACAAGACCACCCTCTCTCTCTTTTAATACAAACATTTTCTTATTCATTCACTCACTCACTCTCTCACTCACTCACTCTCTCTAGTGTATGTTGCCTACTTCATTTTGTTTAGCTTAACACTCTCTAACCGTCGTGTGCCTATCCGTACGCACTCCTTGTTTCGACCATTTGGTCTTAAAATGATACACTCAAAAACATCTATGGAGGGATCATCACTGGAGCATGGAACCCACGATGGTCTTCACTCAACTAACCTTGAGCAACCATTTAGTGAAGAGTTCCCTCCTAATAAAGTGATGACGTTTGCAGCGGAGGCATCGGCAACACCAACACCTACCAAACAACGTAACGGCAAAAAGCGACCCAATAAAAGACTACGACCTCCTATAAACTCCCCCACGAGGCTTCGTATTCTTCGAATCCGACGTAGTGCTAACAAACGACCAAGTAAGAGACCACGAGCACCTCTAACATCTCCACAACTCTTGTACTCGAATAAAGAAAAGGTAACTACGTCGGACACCACTCTCTATTCTAAACATTTTGATGATTATAGAACTAATATTCTAGCCGAGTTTAAATCCCTATATCGACGATCTAAGAAAACCATAACGGTTCATACTCGTATTTCAAACCTTAATGAGCACGATCTTACACCTCCTAGCTTAAGAACTAAACCTCCTAACTTAAATATAGAGCACAAGGAGTTAAGTATGAGTATGTGTAATGAATTTGATACTATCACTAAACACTATAATAAAGAACTCACTCGATGCTATATTAAACATCTAGATTTACTCGCTCATAGTTATGCTAAAGATTTGGATGATTTTCCTAATAAAGTTAGATTAGATATTAGTAAAATCGCTGAAGCCATTCAACAACCCCTATATTCACATACAATATCATCTCATACTAATATTACTACTTTTAAAGAAACCCTAAGAATATGGCAAGAAAACTTTGCTATAGAAATCCTAGAAGCTTGTGACGATTTTGCTATGAATCACACCATAGAAGCCACTATCCGTTTGAATGCTACAAAATATAGAGAAAAATCATTCATAAACGCCGAACACTTAGACAAAACGCACATAAGTATTGTAGATACATCATATAATTTAAACCATAAAGAAATAGATATAGAGATGAGCGAAGAGAATGATTATGAAGATTATTATAACAGTCCATCACAGTTTACAACTCCTGGTAACACAAGTAGTGCCAAACATATTAGTGATGTACCTATGCGACCATTTGGTCCAAAAAAAGTCCACCCTAACCCCAATCATAACCTTAAAACCAACCCTATTACTAACCCAAAGCCTAACCAAAATATTAACCCTAACCCTAACCCTAACCTAAACACTAAGACTAACCCTAACCCTAACCCTAACCCTAAAACCCTCCAACAAAGGCTTCCTCGACCATCCAACCATCACTCCCTCCCGCGATATACCTGCAACATAGCCACAAATGAAGTTAGTCGGAACTCTAGTGCCCCTCTTAACCCTAATGATCCAATCGTTCGATTCTATAATCCTTACCGCGTACAACACCAACACCAACAATACGGACTTCAAAACAGTGTGTTAGGACCATATCCTCTTCAGCCGACGCCATTCGCACGATCGACTCCCGACCTACTTCCTCACCAAGCTAGACACGAACTATTACCGCCTCAAAATCGCCAACACCACCGGTCGACAACCCAATCGCAATACCTACAAAACAGGTTAAATCATCAATTCCAAGCGCCACCCACGACAAACCACGAACATCATGGTCATCCACCCTCTCTCCTACACGGCCGCGAACACAGGATCGGTTACGAAGATCGGAGTACGCATCGACTTCCTCCTCTCCATAATGTTCCCCGCGGGGCCACCAACAACCATGGCCATACTTACCCACCCTATCTACCCCCTGTATACGAGCATGGGACTGTTTGTGACAGCCATCTCTCTTTCCCTCCCCCTCCCCCACACAACGGTATGCCTGGGACTGCATATGGCAGCCGGTATACTCATACACATGCCTCTCCCCTTCTTCCAACACCACATCAAAACTCACATTTTCAGAACCCTAATTACCCTCCCCCTCCCCCACTCTATCTTCCCTCCTCACAGCCCCCTTCTCAGTCACATCTCTTCCCTAATCATACACCAACTTTACTTTCTGATAATTGGGTAAATGCCCCTCGCCTTCCTTTCTCTAACTCCTTTCCTATCCCCCCTTCCTCTTCTAAATTCTTTTCTGTCCATGCCCCTCTTTCTTCCTTTCACTCTATCCCCCCTCCCCCCACCATTTTCTAATCCTCCCCCTTATTTTACCACCGCTGACCCCTACACTTACATCACATAATATTTTTGCAACATACCCCCCCCTTCCCTCTTATTTAAATAACACTACCCCACCCGGTTTTGATAACTCCCCCCTTCCTACCCCTTTTATTCGTAATAACCCCCTTACCTCACGTGATCATAGAACCTATAAACCAAACCCCACGACTCATACTATTCCTCCCAAACAACCATCTAAATATCCACAAAATAGTAAACAACCATCTAAATATCCACAAAATAGTAAACCTAACTACCCACAGATAATCAAGCCAAAAAACGGGTAGCTAGGCGTGCTAAACGTGTTCCTAAACATTTTAGACACGCCATACACCCATGTAAACGCTTATTCTATCTTCTTAACCGACCCACATCCACCGATGACACATATATGTGGCTAGGTAAGAAACAAACACCATTTCCTTTTCGTCCTCACACTAAGAAACCCCGTAATAGAAAACCTCGAACCAAATATTGGAAACCACTCTCGTATAAACCTACCATAGTTAGTAAGATCCATAACCTATCTAAACACCTCCTCACTAAACATGAAACACAACTACTTAGTTTAGGACTTAAATACATTCCACCATCCTCTCCTCCCTCCCGAACAATAATCCTTAAGGAATTCTCTAGCCTAAGTAGATCCCTTAGGTTGAAACACTTCTTTAGAGATGAAGAATCACTTCCGCTCAATCCCTTTAAATTACCAAATCGTAATTGGCAACCACCCACTAAGTATCCCCCACTTGAGGATATAATTAATAGACACCATCTCATTCTTAGTCAAACCCTCCAACATACTACACCCAAACCCACTAGGACACCACTCCATCTCCTCACAGCCCTTAACGCTCTTAAAAAAAATACACAAATCATTATCCTCCCGGCCGACAAGAACATGGGTGTATGTGTCTTGGACAAAGACAACTATTATGAAAAGGCCATAAATCACCTTTCCGACTCATCCACTTACAAGAAAGTCACCATTTTCCCCCTAGATGAACTTCTACACCGACTTAATAGTATAGTTAAGAAAAATATAGGAACACTCTCCATTATAGAAGCTAAGTTTATACTTAATATACCACCCAAAGGATACAAGGTATCTAACATCTATTTTCTCCCTAAAATACATAAAACCCCAATAGGATTCCGACCCATTTGCTCCTACAATAACTCTATCTTTGAGCAAACCTCTAAATGGCTACATTATCAACTCCTACCCATCCTATTGCTCCAACCACAACACCTCAAAGACTCACACTCCCTCGTCGAACACTTAGAAAATTTACACCCACCTCCTACTAGTTTCATTTTCACTTTTGATGTAGAATCACTTTATCCAAGTATCCCTCCTAAGATAGGACTAGAAGCATTGCGTAACATTATATCCCCACACTTCTCTCCAGCTAAAACCAATCTTATCTATACCTTGAGCGCTTTGGTCCTAGAGTACAATTTCCTAACCTTTGACAAGCAAATTTATCAACAAATTAAAGGGACTGCTATGGGTAGCAACTTCTCAGTTGTCTACGCGTGCCTATTTTTATCCCACTTAGAAAATTCCCAATCCTCGCCCCACCTCTTCTACTTTACGAGATACATTGATGATGCATTCGGGGTTTGGACAGGCACTAAACCCCAACTCCTAGAGTATCTCAACTTCTATAGCGTAAACACTAATAATTCTATCAAAATTACAATCCAAACCTCCCCAATTAGACTACCCTTTTTAGATATCTGGCTCAATTTAGAAAACTCTAAGTTTTCTTTCAACTGCTTCCAGAAACCACTCAACTCCTATCAATATCTTCCATTCTCTTCAGACCATCCTATACACATAAAACAACAGTTTATCATTAATGAATTGAAACGTTACCTTATTAGGGAAAGCACAGCCTTAGGATACTTCAAAATGAAAAAACAATTTTTCCATAGACTTGTTAGTCGAGGTTACCCACCCTCGTTCATCCTCCGTCAATTTAAAAATAACCCATTTTCCCTTAGACAAACCTTACTCCACAAACGTAAATCTAAAAACTCCTTAACTCCTACCATCTTTAGGCTTAGATATACAAAGAGTACTCCCCACCTAGGTATCCAAAAAATCTTACACAACCTACATGCCGACTTTAGTTTAGATCCACAACTAAAAACTATCCCTAAACCATTTATTTGTTGGACTAAGTCCAAATCCCTACACTCCTATTTAGTTAAAACTAAATAGATCCCCAAATTCCCCTTAAGGTACTATCCCCATCTTAAGTAACTTATGATCATTTATCCCCCTTAAGGTACTATCCCCATCTTAAGTAACTTATGATCATTTACCTCTCTTAATTACATACATCACTATACATCTCCATCACCACCACCGTCCCTAACTCTTATTCCCTCTATTACACACATTTAAATCCATCGCTCTCAGTCTCATTCTTATTCCCTCTATTACACACATTTAAATCCATCGCTCTCAGTCTCATTCTTAT
>ERZ1034379.263-NODE-263-length-11197-cov-29.734069_pt1 | contig 11197 bp, 9 predicted proteins | sample MGYA00520614_ERZ1034379 | MGnify/ENA primary metagenome ERZ1034379 (study PRJEB33736, sample SAMEA104288465) | Azolla filiculoides | biome: Urban; feature: water surface; material: ditch water | place: Netherlands | collected 2014 ... | reverse complement strand
GGTTTGGCAAGAAGATGCTTTGCACTTTTCTTTCCACTTTAAAGCAGCAATCTTTTCACTCGGAAATGGCAAAAGAGCTTGGAAGAAGAATAGGCTAGGGACGGAGTCGAACCGTCATTCCAGGATTTGCAGTCCAATACATTGCCATTATGTTACCCAGCCAGCAGAACGTTTTTCCCGCTTAAATGAAGAGAGGCGGGACTCTCATTTCATTTAAGGGGGGTGACCTTAGGCCACCCTTTGAAATAATCTAAAGCCTTACAATCAATTTCTGCGATGCCATAAAATGTGAACCAACGACAACGATTTTGGGCAAAATAAGAATTAGTGATTGAAAAAGACCCGCAGCTTGCTTGTGAAGCCGACCAGCGTACTGCCAACACGACTTGTTTATGCCTATTAAAGAACCTTTTAATGCTAATTCACAGAAAACTATACGAAGCATACAAAATAACTAATATACGAAACGGAAGCGACCGATGGAAATACGTCAGTTTCTTACTCATGTAAATAAACTATTTCTTAACAACGGCGACGACTTTTCCGGAGTCTTATTTCGGTTTTGGTCGGCCAATCAGGTTAGGAGTTCCCTGCCTGACCGCCAATTCAGAACCGCTCGTGACAGTTTCCCGTCATACGGCTCCCCGCATCCCATCAGGTGAGGGTTCCGGAATACGAGCTCCCCTGCCCTCTTTTGATCGTGACGATGCCCATGCAGCCAGCAACTGCCGCAAATTGGCAGCTCATGCCTCCCGGACGACGACGTAGATGCGATCCATCTGTGATGTCCACAGGCGGCCGGATGAACCGGCGGAAAGAACACCTACGCCGTGGTTGGAGTTCTACTTCCTTGTCGTCGCTTTAGCCCTATCGGCTAGCTAGGGCCATTGCTCAGTTTGTTTCCTCACGCGCTTGCTTGCTTGCTTGCTTGCTTGCTTGCTTGATAACTCCTAGACTCAAGTGAAAAACCGACCATCAGCGTATCTGATGAGAGAGGATTGAAACCTCGTATCTTCCCCATTTTCCCGCGTCTCGTGACTAATTCAAAAATTTCCTTGCATCAGCGTCGATTACGTACTCTGGCTTTCTTGTTGATAGATATGTGGATCACTCTGGTGGCGTCATGGCGGCGAGATCGACCCGAGCGAAAGTAGCTATTGGGTTCGAATCCCGCTTCTTTTCTTCCGCGGTTCGCCTTTAGGCCATGAGGGCGATCCGATCCCCAGTAGCAGGAGTCCTGAAAGGTCATGGAACTGGCCATACTTCCACTTTCACTCTCACTTTCGCTTTTGCTTCTACTTTCAGAGGTATGTATATTCAGCAAATCGGATCAGATTGTCTATCCATGACAGAGCGAGTGCTACTCGTAGTTCAGGGGCAAGGTATTTTACGTTGCTTACTTTCCTTTTGGCCAATCTGCGCTCTTTATCTTCGAATGTTGAAGCATATTGGCTGCTCCCTTTCCCTTAAAATTAGATGCGGGGACACTTTGGCACGTCCCGATAATTAATTACTACCGGGCCCTCGCTTATTGTCCCATCCTATCCCTGTTCACCGTACGGTTGGCTCTTCTGAGTGCGACCTCAGAGGTGTGCGGGGTTCTCCAGTTCCGGGATTCCATATTTCAAAGAACCAGGCCGTAAGGCTTCCGCTCTACGCCGGAGGCGCGCTCGAAGAACGGGAAAGGACAGACAACCCCTTTCCCTCGGCCTCTGTCCCATATTTTGGACGCAGGAAGCAATCCTGCTTTCCTGTTTCGACGCTTCAAACGCTAGGATTGCGGTTGCCTGCTGTCCGGTTCAACTTAGGCTTAGCCTTCGGGGATGCAGTACCGCCACTCAGCACTCACCTAGACAATACCCAAAGTGTTTCATTCCCACCCTGTCTCCCAACGAAAACAAAGAAGGGGCAGATATCGTCACGCGCGCCCTTGCTTGAGATTCAAAGTTCCCCACTTTCGCCGGGTTCTGAATCCCTTTCATGCCCAGCTTCATGCCTTTGGATGCCATTCTCCCAGCACGTGGGCACGCTGTTACCCTGTTCCCGAGGGAGAAGGACTTTCACCTTCATGGAAACTCAGTTCACTAACTCCGCCATCCGAGCGCGAATGAATGCAAAATGAGTGCACAGACGCGACTCAACGTCTTAACCTGTGAACAGGTCACGCTACCCGACCAGAAAGATTTCTATCTTAACGAATGGCTTTATAGGGCATTCATTTTAATTCATATTTAGCCGCAGGCTTTCACGGTTTCTAATCTCATATATTCTTATTAGACACCCATATAACCTTCTCTAATGACGTATGACTAAACCTCGACACATAACTTAACCTTTTTTTATGACCCTTCCATCTGCCTTTCTCATATCTCCAAAGTTTCGTATGTTTCGGATATGGCGCTTGAAGTAAGTCCCTTTTTGAATGAAAAAAAACTCATATTAGTGGCGTTGGCTTCTGTAAATCCCCTGCGTGCGATGTGCTCTAAAGAGAGAATCGTACACTTAAGCGGCTTAGGCGGTTGAGAGATACCTTCCCAACTGCTGGCTGGGGTAGAATCCTATTACTAAAAGGCGGGCGCATGAACCCTCTTTCAACCTTCTCAGGAACCATAAGAATATGGTTACTGCATCAGGACCTACCTAAAGGTGAATCAAACCCTGAATTGAATACACGGGTCTCTTCATGAATAGTTGTGCAATGGATTCGAGAATCCGGGGAAATTTCCTCCGAAGCATACCCATCCAATCCGATAGCCGTTAATGTCCTAAGTGTGGGGAATTGAGACTCGGCGACCGAAGCAACTTATCCGACCATCCAATCATGACCGGCTGTTGCCTGATGGTCTAACGGCTCGAAAACGGGTGGGTCCTTAGACACTCGCTAGACCGGGACTAAACGTCGGTCGGAAAAATCTGATCCAAATTAATTGCGAAACCAGAACTAGAAGAAGTTTCTAGATACAGAACACGATTAAATACAACCTTACCAACATTTGATATGATCTCAACTTGATACCTGTTAAGTTGAATCTGCCTATGGTTGTTAAGCCTGTGCCTTGGCATGTAGAGACGGAAAAAGAGACCAAGAATGGTAAGACCTTAGTTACAGCGGCGGTGGTTACTTAACTGATTCCGTTGATGTGTATTATCGTTACCGTTTATTAAGCAGTAAGAACCCGCCCGCCGTAAATAGACGAAACACTTCCCGCATGCACCCCGGCTAACAAATAAGTACTAGTTTAAAGTAATGAACTAGTGAAAAGCACTACAGGCATTCATGCCATCTTATTGAGAATAAATATTATGGTTGGCATCCGAAAAATTAGAGCAACCAAGCTTTAGGCGAGCAACCCTTGCCTTATTCTCTATCGGAGCGGTTCTTCCCCCTCGTCCGCCTAAAAAAACACGAAACCAAACACAACAAAATGATGGAACACGCACGAAAAACAACAAAAAGCGCGTCCCGCAATCAGATTCACCAAAACAGAAGCGAGAAATGAGCACAGAACAACCCAGCGTCCCGCAAGCAATCAGAGACTGTACAGGAAGCTGGCAAAAACAATAACGAAGATGATGATGAGTCTAAATGCATGCCGCGAAGAGCCAGCCCGAGAGCGCACGCACCGGGAACACTACAGCGGATAAAAAGAAAAGCAAAGAGTATCGGTTGGACGCTGCGATGGTTGATGAAACACAACAAAAAAAAGATGGTGAGACTAAGGAGGAGATCGACCCGATACAGGATGCACATTTGAAAAGCAGCAAAGAGGATTGTTCGAAGTCTGATGATGAAAGCAGCAGGCAGCATTGTCAGTGATGAAGATTATGAAGACGATTGCGAGAATGGGGGTAAAGATGTGTGGGGTAAACTGCTGGATGCGGGTGCTTTTCTGGACGAATCAGTATCTAAGGTTGATGATGATGAGAAGCCTTTAAGTCAAAGGATTGATAAGGAGTTATCAAAAGAAGCCCGCCGGCACCTGTAAAAAGGCGGAAGAAGCCGCGGAAGCCGAAGAAGCTTCATCATCCGGATGAACCGCGGATTAGAAGGCGGCTTTAAAGCATTGCTTTATAGAATAGATAATGCTATGAGGCTGAACCTTCATGGATGCAAGTTTTACGCTTATCAGCAGCATTATGGCAGTATATTTACTGATTTTACTACGGCAGGCAGTTGGCTGCCCAAATTTGTTTTACTGAAAGAAAGGTCGGGACTGTACTACTTTTTGTAATGAGAGAGTGAAAGAGAGGTTGGGACCGCACTACTGCCTGCCTGCCTGCCTGCCTGCCTGCGCGTGAAAGACTCATGGTAGGCTCTAGTCAATGGGATTCCCTGCCCACCAAGAGGAGACGGAACTGAAGCACCTAATAAGGCAGGCTCGCTTCGCTCGTCTCAACTATTTCACTCGCAAACCAATACCTTAAGCCAAACATACATCTCATTCTGTCGAATCAATTCTGGATCAATTGGCAATGGTTTTATTCTTAATGAGGGGAACTATTTGAGGAATAGGCTTTCCTGCCTGGGCGCCCACTTCCTTCGCGAAGCGAAGCGTTCCTGCGGGCAGTTCTTCTCCTTACACTGTAATTACGACCATTGAACAAACTTGGTTGACACACGTGGTCTATGCGCTGCTAATGTTGCAGCTTCTCAAACATTTAACAAACTCACACCATCCGTTTCGGATAAGATCTATCCCGTCACCACACGAGCCATCCAACCTGAAGGGTTTCCCTTTCCCTTTCCCATTCTCACTTCTGTGGGCTTACGGGTAATGGGAATATCTGCGAAGATTCTTACCCATATTCGACCATTTCTCTAGAAATGTCTGCTTGTAGCGCGACGCGCTGCTTCAATGGTTTAATATAGAATACGACCCGCTGAACAGCTTTTAATGCCATATTTTCCGAAACTAAGTCATGTACCGTCCGTTCTGCAACCTTTACATTTGCCCTTTTAACATTTCCAAAACTTTGTACGTTTTAGATATAGCATCCGAATTGAGTCCCTTCTTGTTCTTTGAAACATGTTTGGAATACAGAATCCACACCTTGACGCCCGGGATCCCATAACGAGTGAATATTTCTGCTCTTGCGTAATCAATATAATCAGAAGATACATGTAAGGATATTGAACCATATTTCATACATTCAGTTTGAGCTATTTCTGCACCATTCGATCAACCTGGACGACAAATACAGATTCCCTTCACACATTCGCAGTTTTCAATCTATTAGAATATGGATGTACAAATTTATACAAATGATTTCTTTTTTTCTGGTCCCCAAGGTATCTCCTAAGCTATTGGAAAAGCACTTTAATGGAAAAAATCAGCTCTTACTGGCTTAATCGGGATATTAGTGCTTGTTTCACTAGATGAAAAAAGTTACATTTCAGGCCACCAAGGTTTAATCTTCTTCCGGCAACGATGACTGCATACTTTCTTAGTTCCTCTGAATCAGGCGTTCACTATGTGCGAGCGTCAGCGGGCATCTCCTCCTGAAGAAGAGTGACTATTGCACGGATCCTTCTCTCTGGGTTTCGTACATTCACGTCAGGCATCCTTATTATAGTGGTACCGACAGCACAGATTTCTTGCTTTCTCACGTAAGGCATTCCCTATATACAGACACAGTTTCCTCTCTGCAAACCTACCCCGAGCATTCCTCATTTTCTCAGAGCGTCGGGCGGCATCCCTACTATAGGAAAAGGATAACAGAGAGGGAGAGAGAAGCAAAAGATTGTCATCAGTTATGTTAACCGTAGTGGGGTCAGAATGAATTTAGTTCTTCATACGAAGAAAGTGTTGCACGACCAGAGGCATAATAGGTGCGGTTGCCAAGGGGCGGCGAGAGTTTTCGGAGGCCTTCTCGCCGCGGTTTTCCCCTAGTAATCCTCCCTCTTCTCTCCTTTTTCATATCGCCCTGCGGTCCGTGAGATAGAGTCGAGAGTCCACTTGCGCCTAGTAAGAGGGTTCATGCGGGCTCCGCATGAATGAACCGCTTCATCGGCTTGACGAGGGCAAAGCACAGGAAAGGCAGATGGGCATTTCCTATGTCCCATCCCCCTCTCGTAACTAGTGCAGGCTACACAAGTGCTCTCCGAACCGGGCTGGATAGTCACCCATCCCATCACACGGCTCTCTAACTTGACGGGTGAAAGGCCGAGTGGGAACCCACTCGCTCGGAAATTACCCCTTTCCCCTTCGGCTCTCAGAGCGTGACAAGTGCATAGGCTCCTTCCCGTTTTCTACTTGGCATTCACCAAGTGCCGGTTCCGCCTTAGGAGGGTAGGCAGGTGGTATGGGCCCTCTGACTTCTTTCCGGGGCTTTCCTCCCGCCGAAGATCTCGCCGGTTTTACCTGCGGATGGTTGGGACCATAATAAGATAAGAGTTGAAAGGTCCCACTTTGCTTGCTTGCTTGCCGGGATGTCGTTCAGTCTTCCGTCCCCAATAGAATAGATAGGTAATCCGCTCTCATGCTTGCTGTAAACTTTCGTTTACGGGCGGGAGAAGTGGCACTCAATCGGGCCTGACCATAATGTGCCTATAGCAGGCAGGGAGCATATCCGCGTCTATCTGGCAACACGTCGAACGAACGAACGAATAGGGCATGGTCACCCGAAAAAGACTCCGATTTGCTGCTTTCGGCCTCATCTTTCACCAAACTACCGGGCTGCACGATGATTTTCATTCGTCCGCTTTGCCTTCAATCGTGCTTTCTTTTGCGACATGCTATGGTCTCGGCCTCCCTTCGCGGGTTCTGGTTAGTCTCATGCCTGTATGCAACCTTTTTCGACCGCAGATGATCTAACGGCCGCCCCACCTTTTCCATCAATGAGTACTCCTAACGCATCAACTACACAACCCGGCATGGCCTTTCCTACAAGAACGTCCACAATAGATCCAGTGCGCTTGACCATATCTCCTTCTTTAATGGCGGTATCACTACCGGATATAACAATTCCTACATTCTCATTCTCAGAATTCGAAGCCATTCCTTTCACACCGCTGGCGAATTCTACCATTTCTCCTGCTTGAATCTTGTTCGATCCATAAACACGTGCAATTCCATCCCCAACCGATACCACTCAACCGATCTCATCCACTGGCAATTTGGTGTGATAGTTGGTAATTCTTTCTTCCGAGATAGTAGATGGTTATTCCGTTGCTCTAGCTTTAAACAATCTCGTTCCCTTTCTCTTCCGTCGAATCCCTTTCCTCGGCACTTTATACCCAGGGCAGTCTCCTGCATTCATGGCAGTTCCTAGCAAGAAAGAGATGGGAAAGGGAAGTAACCTCACGACGAGGTGAACCATGTCATTGATATAGAGGGGAGGGATCGGACCTTCCCCCAGTGTTGGTTTGCATTATAAAGAAAGTAAGTTTTGACAGAATAGACTGGGTGAATGAAGCGCTAAAGCCGTGTATCCGTAGCTATGCAGAGACGGAGAGAAATAGATATATACAACTGAAAGGTGAGGGACTACGCGGAGGGAGGGCATCCACATAGCTCTAAATCATAGGATCAAATTCCAGAGTGAGCCCCGCAGTGCAACTACCTTTCGCGGAGCCGACTCTTTCGATCGATTGGCAAAAAAAAATGGATATTTGTCGTATGGAGAAATTGGATGAACGAATAGACGAGTAAGGTATTAACTAAACTGCAATTATTCTAATTTGAGTCGACTTTTTCCATTCCATCTCCCCGCTTCGCTGCTCTATTCGGGTTTATTCCTTCGCCTTGCTCGAGCCAAGCCTTCCATGACCTGCTGGGCTGTAGGACCAATCCAAACCTTCTGACGTTGGTGAGTAGAGACAAATAGCTCTATGGTGGTATTTAGACACGACGTTTTTTAGGGGGTCAGCATCCATTATGTAGCATTGGGATTACGTCGTGAATTCTGATAGTAACAGGACCTCCCTCTTTTGAACTTTTCGGCGAAAATCCCTTTCTTACAAGACCAATTCCTTTTATTTTCACTTCAACTGACCTAATTTCGGGTTAAGTGGCAGCTTACGCGACACGTTCCGCAGTTGCTTAAGCTGCATACTTGTCCGAGCGACGGAAACCCTTAAACCCTCTTGAACAACCTGAGGAGGACCCTGTTCTTTCATCTCCCTTGCAATTTATTATGATAATGAAAGTATTACTAAAAGTTGGTTAAGTATGGGCAATACCGTGGTGCTTTCTTGGCTTTTAGTGGTGTTTTCCCCATTTCTGTTAGCGGCGCGGCTACTATTACTAGTGTTCAGAAGGCTGCTTTTACATAATTGTATTCTTCATTTCTATTCCTTCGGTTTCGTTTTCTTCCTGGCGTCTTGCCTTCTCTCATTTTTGTGAATGAAAAACGAATTATTCTTCTTTCGTTGATTGATTGAAACTTTTCTTGACTTGCGACAGATCTTAACATTGCTGTAGGTTCATTAACCACGTAATGGCAATCCTGCTTTGTGACGGAATCCGCGGTAACGGCTGATATTAATTAATCATTTGATATATTACTAAATTTCTCTCTTTAATTCCGAATCAACTAGGAAATTGTTTCAACGTACTATTATGCTAATCTGGTCAATTTAGTGCCGAGTCAGATTACTAACCTTAGTGTTATCGCCGGGACCTGATTAATCACAAACCCAAGTGGCTTTTTTGGGTCCAGTTCCGGAGATTTAGGTTGAGGCAAGTCTGACTTATTTATTGGAAACTGATTTGGTTCCTGGAATATATGACGCGATTTGTTTCTTTTCTCCTTGTTTTCTACGTATAATTTCATTTCAATATTTTATACCTCTTCCTTTATGAACTTCAGGGGGTTTACAATTTTTGACGCTAACAGCGGATTAAGTAACTTTTCAGGGATCCGTTCCGGTACAACGAGTGATATTATGTTTCAAGCGGAAAACACAAACCGAAGGCGTGACCTAGAGTCAAATCTCATAGCTGAACCCTAGTTTTGAATCTGAAACAGAGCCTTATGGGTTAGTACTGACTTTGTATCCAATTGTTTACGAAGAACAAACGGATTAAGCTTCCGTAGACTTGACTTGATTTCGTTGTGGCTTCTTGTTCCGTTCTCGATATTCATGGCAGTTTTTTTGTTTGCGCTGGGATTACAGTATAATAATGAAAAGGTAGCTGCTTTCTTTGTCGACGCTTTGCGCTCAGCGGACGGAATGCGGGAAGACAGGTGCGTGCGTGCCGTGCCGTGCCGTGCCGTGCCGTGCCGCCGAAGGGGAGCAAGCTGCGAAACAGGGAAGCAGCCTAGTAGAGTAGTTGGATTGTTCATGCACTCACATGAACCCATTACTCGAGATATTTCGAAAGTGACGCCCAAAACTGAAACTCCTTACCTAGCACCAGTAACAGTCAATCCGTAACATTGCAGGATAATAAGCTGGGACCCGGAGATTCGTCTTTGGGTCGTAAAGGCGGCCAAAGCCAGCCACTAAGCAACGCTCTTTCAATGCTTTACGTTCGTTTTCCGGGCGAAGTCTGGTCTGATCTTACGACCTTCTAAGCGTTGCGTTAGATTTTACTAGCCTCTGTTCGGTCTGTAAGGTCAACTTGTGCCTGTAGCTCGAGCACCAAACTTCGAATCCGGGATAGTTCGAATCTCTCCGGGCATGGACCTATCGATGAGTCATCGAAGTCTCAAGTCAATAGTTCCAAGGGAACCGCAATGAAGTCTTCATTGCGGTTCTTCCCCCGAAAGCTATAGCGCTTTCTCTACGGGGGAAGAACCGCACTCGGCTCTGGTTCCGCTGGCGGAAATAGCTTAATGGTAGAGTATAGCCTTGCCAAGGCTGGAGTTGAGGGTTCGAGTCCCTTTTTCCGCTTGCAGAATTGCGTCTTACGGTCACGCGAAATTGACTAGAGAAACAGTCTGAATTACTCCTGTGCGGTTCCTCCGGGATGAACCGGCGGTGAAAAGTGGCGATTTGATTGATTCCCGCTTGATAGACCCGAACCAACCGCGATACAATCATGGCCATAGACAACGCCAAGCAGTTGCAGCTCCTCAACGGTTGAAAGGATACGAAGCGATCAGCTAGCGTTCGTACTTCGAGAATACAAAGCAAAGCCTCGATTACCACAGCTGCAATAAGCGAAGAGAATACGATACGATCAGCACGAAGCGGGGATTCCCAATCTCAGTGAACATCGGTACCAACTATGCCTACAGCGGCAGCGTAGCAAACCTTTGGGTTCGGGACTGGTTGCAGCAAGTACCATAGGGACTGATTGCAGCAGGTACCGGACTAGTGCTTCGGGACCGATCTAGGACCACAGGGATTGGATTCCGTAGGGATAGCTTCATATCCTCCTTGCCGTATAGATATCACCTAGCGAACTCCAGGGACTGATCGAACCCACCGGTACCTACGGGTTATCATTCTCGAAGTTGTTTTCTCTGCAAGAATAGGCCGCAGCCTATGCTATCTGTACGGCTACTTCTCTGCCGGCCTTTGATCAGAAGCAAGTGAAAGAGACCGGCCATTCTATAACCGAAATTCTTTTCTGCTGCACTGGTTCATCGGGCCGCCTCGACTAACGGCAGCATGAAGGCCGTTTATCCGCCAAAAAAGTGGTGCCGTGGCGAAGTCAATAAAACAGCGCAATGAGTGAGATTGCCCGTTATCCGCCTCACAGACAGCGGAAAGGCCGGGAAAGCCCATCAGTTCGGTTCGGTTCCTAATAAACATTCACTCGTTACGGGATTCCGGGCTGGCGTCAAGGTGTGGATTTTACTTCATTAAAAGGAAACCGACCATTCTTTCTCATGAGAACCCATATATCATCCAGGGCGAAAGTCTTATGTAGTGTCTTGCTAAAATACCTTGGCGTTGTGAAGGATTTTTTTCTTTACAATCACTAGTTTAATAGGAAATAACTTTATTCTTTTTCTTTTCTAAGCTGTTTTTGTTACGAACCAATCTGTTGCTTACTGCCTGCGCGGATACGGGCCTTCGAGCAAGCAGTGAACGCAGCACCAGTCAATTCCTCGCCGCCGGCTTCACCCGGATGAACCGCTTTCAGGCACGACTTACGGGCAGAGAGTTTCTACACCATCCTCTAGGGCCCATATCCGCTCGCGAGGACCGACCTGGAAAATCAGTACAAGTTCTTCAAAGATATTTTAGCAAGGGACAAACTAAATCCTCAGGTCGGGTGGGATGGCACTACTGGCAAATACT
>ERZ1034379.262-NODE-262-length-11206-cov-50.334320_pt1 | contig 11206 bp, 10 predicted proteins | sample MGYA00520614_ERZ1034379 | MGnify/ENA primary metagenome ERZ1034379 (study PRJEB33736, sample SAMEA104288465) | Azolla filiculoides | biome: Urban; feature: water surface; material: ditch water | place: Netherlands | collected 2014 ... | reverse complement strand
ACACTTGTTCATAATCTCTAACCGACGGTCATTGACTTGGGAACTGGACCAAGGTGCTTCAGTTAAAACGTGGTGTAATCGGTGTTACATAACTTCTAGGGCATTCTCTGCCATTTGAAATAGGTTTTTTCTCTCACCTTCACCCAATCATCCCCCTAAATAATGTCTAAACTCTCTTTTTTCTGCTTGATGAGTAAATACATCATCAAATGACACTATCTTTCAAACCATGGTGCCATTGCTGGGGTAGTGGTTTCTTTCATCAGCTTCTTTTAACGTGAAAGCTACACGGAAATTGCATTGTACTCCTTTTTACTGTTAACTTTTATTTAAGTCCCGTTAGTACACAAATTGCCAAAAATATTTGTCAAGGGGTGACTGAATTATTCCGAGCTTACAGTTCCATGTCTGGGATGTTGAGTGACCCAGTGGTGAAAACTGCTAGTATCCGGGATGTGGAGATCTTCCAAGTATACCTGTGGGTATGTGCTTTAGAAGGAAGCATTGTTGCTATTCAAGAAGAATTATCCGCTCTGTATGTGATGCTTGGCCCCACATTAAAAGTGCAGTGGGAAATGGTTCAACAAATGATGTATTTGCTAAGATATGAAATAAGTGCTCGCTTGACTCCTCAAGAAATTAACACCTTAATGCCTTATTCTCAGGCATTGTCGCAAATGTTCTCTTCAGAGATTCTGCACTAGTCATTTTGAAAAAACTAACAAAAGTGCAACATAATTTATATTCATTTATCTGCAGCTTCGTATTTTCAATTGCTGCGAATATAGTATAGTCGGCTGTGAGAGTTTGTTCAATTTCCAGGAGTTTTGGAATGTCCGTAGCAGCAGATCCGGTCAAATTGATGAAGCAAGAAGTTGGCAAAGCCGCCGCTGAAATGGTCAAATCAGGTTCAATTGTAGGATTGGGAACAGGTTCAACTACAGCTTACACGATTCAGTATTTGGGTGAGCGCCTCAAATCTGGTGAACTTAAAGATATTGTTGGTGTCCCCACATCATTTCAGTCAGAAGTTTTAGCCAAACAGTACGGCGTTCCTCTCACCACTTTAGACGCTATTGATCATATTGATATTGCCATAGATGGTGCTGACGAAGTTGACGCCCACAAAAACTTGATTAAAGGCGGTGGTGCAGCACATACCCGGGAAAAAGTGGTAGATTATCTCGCAGCTCAATTTATTGTTGTAGTTGATAGTAGCAAACTAGTGGACAGATTGGGTTCTAGTTTTGCTGTACCTGTGGAAGTGATCCCAATGGCACTTACCCCTGTCACTAATGCGATTAAAGAACTAGGTGGTATACCAGAGTTACGAATGGGTGTCAAAAAAGCAGGGCCTGTGATTACTGACCAAGGCAACATGGTCATAGATGTCAGATTTGATAATATAAGTGACCCTGTAAATTTGGAAAAAACCCTGAACAATATTCCTGGTGTTTTGGAAAATGGCATTTTCGTCAACTGTGCTGATGTGGTTTTAATTGGTGAAGTGATTGACGGTAAACCTGTTGTGCGGAGAATGTAGTTAGAATTAGTAGGGTGGGCAATGCCCACCTGAAAAATTAAAAATTAGAATCTTAAATATGATGTTGTATAGAAGATTTGGACGCACAGAATTACAAATGCCCGTATTTTCTTGCGGGGGAATGCGATATCAATTTAAATGGCAAGATGTGAGACCAGAGAAAATTCCTCAAGATAATCAAGAAAACCTAGAAGCAGTGATTCGTCGTGCATTAGAAATAGGAATTACTCATATTGAAACTGCAAGAGGTTATGGAACTTCAGAAATGCAGTTGGGAAAAATCCTCCCTCAGTTTCCCCGTGAAAAGTTAATTGTCCAAACTAAAGTTTCTCCTGTTGCAGCTCCCCAAGAATTTGGCCAGACCTTTGAAAAATCTTTGGCTTATCTCCAGTTAGATTATGTTGATTTATTTGGTTTGCATGGAATTAATAATGCTGAAATTTGGGATCTATAGTATTCGTGTAGGTGGTTGGTTAGAAGTAGTAGAAGAGTTACAATCTGAAGGAAAGATTAGATTTTTTATTGGTTTGTCTACTGATGGTCCTACAGATTTAATTATACAGGGAATTAATACCAATAAATTCGATTATGTGAACTTACACTGGTGCTACATTAATCAATGGAATTTGTCTGCTATTGAAGCTGCTAAAAAATTAGATATGGGCGTATTTATTATTAGCCCGTCTAATAAAGGTGGATTATTATATCAACTATCGGAAAAATTATTTAATTTGTGTAGTCCATTGAGTACGATGGTATTTAATGATTTATTTTGTTTAAGTCATCCCCAGGTGCATACTTCGAGTATTGGGGCAGCAAAACCAAGTGATTTTGATGAACAGTTAAAAACATTGAACTTGTTAGATAAAAGTGAAGAAATTCTACAGCCAATTCTTAAAATTTTAGAAAATGTAGCCATAGAAATTTTAGGAGAACCTTGGCTCAAAACCTGGGAACAGAAGTTACCAACTTGGGAAAAAACACCAGGAAAAATAAATATTTGCGTAATTTTGTGGTTGTTAGATTTAGCTTTAGCCTATGACATGATGGAGTATGGGAAAATGCGCTATTACCTCTTAGGTAATGGTAATTCCTAGTTTCCTAGCAATAAAGCTGATAAACTCAATGAATTCGATTTGCGAGAATGTCTTGTTAATAGTCCCCACTCTGAAAAAATACCGCAGATGTTGGTGAAAGCCCAGGATATATTAGGGGGTGCAGAGGTGAAGCGATTGTCGCAGACTTAAGGACTAGAAACGTAGTATATTTAATATATATATACGATGATAGGATATGGGTAAAAAATATATTCAGGAGAAAATTATTATGGGATATCACAGTAATTTGCTTATTAACTTGGATGAGGCTAAATCTGCCAATAGTGCGCTACTAGACAAGCTAAAAAAAGGATGGGAGCACATAGCAAGCTAGAAGCAGAATGGGAAAAGCCTATTTTTACCGCCACGTTGTACAATAGAGCAGTAACTATACTGACAGTGTAAAAAGAGGATTTCCACACGATGAAAACAGTATAGAGCGAGAAGAGATGATTCAATTTGCGGCCAAAGCTGTCAACATAGGCATGGATTTAGGGACTTCCAAATAAGAAAATACAACAACATATTGGCTGTTTAAGATCAGCCTCAAATGTTACATCATTGAGGACTCTAACAAGCAAAGATAATCGAAAGATAATCGGTAAAATAACTAAAAATAATCTTTCACCGATTACCAATTACTAATTACCAATTACCAATTACCAATTACCAATTACCAATTACCAATCACCTATTACCAATCACCTATTACCTATTATTAGGTACTCTTGGCATAATTAATACCTTATCTACCCGGTTGCCATCCATGTCCATAACTTCAAAACGTATACCATCCCATTCAAAATGATCTGCGGCTGCGGGAATACGCCCTAAATGGGTGATAATAAAACCGCCTAATGTTTGATAATTTCCTCTTTCTTCATTTTCCAGTTCTTCGAGACCAAAAAGTTCCAAGAACTCTTCTACAGGTAACATTCCATCCACTAACCAAGAACCATCTTCCCGTTGTACAGCTTGTGGTTCTTCCTGTCCGGGTCCGGCGGGAACATCACCGACGATTTCACTCATGATGTCATTTAAAGTTACTAAGCCTTGAATTACGCCGTATTCATCGACTACTAAGGCCATGTGAGTTACTGTTTGCTTGAATAACTCCAAAACTTTTAAACCACGAGTGCTTTCCGGTACAAATACAGGCTGACGTAATTCTAGGGTTAAGTCTAAGGGTTCATTGCGTAAACTTCTGGCTAATAAGTCCGTAACAGGGATGATTCCCAGGACGTTATCTAGTCCTGCTTGACAAACTGGATATCGAGAATAGGCGCTGTCGGCCATTTTTTGGCGGTTTTCTTCTGCGGGATCTTCTAAGTCTAAGCAAACTATATCCGGTCTGGGTGTCATGAAACCAGTTACAGGGCGATCGCCTAACCGAAATACCCTTTCCACCATATCCTGTTCTGCTTCCTCAAAAGTTCCCGCTTCCGTCCCTTGTTCTATTAAAATTTTTATTTCTTCTTCCGTAACTTGCGGTTCATCTGAAGGTGTAATTCCCAAAATTCGCAACACCGTTTCTGTAGAAGCACTTAATAAAAACACCACTGGGGAAGCTAAAGCAGCCAAAGCCCGCATGGGAATAGCAACAGTTGCTGCAATTCGTTCAGGGTTGTTTAATGCTAACCGCTTAGGTACGAGTTCACCGACAATTAGGGAAAAATAGGTGATTAGTAATACAACTAAACTAAAAGCTATGGGTTGGCTATAACCAGCTAAGAATGGAACTAGCTTCACATAGCCTTCTAGCCTTTGGGCAATGGTAGCACCACCAAATACACCATTGAGAATATTGATCAGTGTAATTCCAACCTGGACAATGGACAGAAAATGATTGGGAGATTCGGCTAGTTCTAATGCAGCCCTGGCATTGAGGTTGCCTTGATTAGCTAATTGCTGTAATCGCACCTTCCGTGCGGAGACTATCGCCATCTCGGACATCGAAAATACACCGTTGGCAAAGATTAGCACCAAGATAATGAGAATTTCAACACTGATGGAAGACATTTTTAAAATTGCCGCTATAAAAAGCGAAGGTAGCTTGATTCTTAGTATCTAATGTAAAGGGAACAGAGAATAAGTAGGAGTTCAGGAGTAAGAAATCAGGAGTCAGGAGGTAATACATTGTTCTCCCCACCACTCTCATCTCCCCCATATCCCTCATCTGGCTTCTAAAATGGTTATATAACATCTAAAATTTTTGCACTTCTCAAGACTTGTAATTCTAGTATTAACTTATGGCCTTTTCTTCTATTGTGCGTGCCTTGGCGCGATCACCTCTCACCGCCGAACTAATTACCAAACTCAAAAAGTACCAAGAATTGCGGTTAAATGGCATTTCCCGTTTACCCAAGGGTCTGGTAGCTTCAGCTTTAGCCAACAATGAGGGTAGGGATTTGTGCGTGGTCTGTGCCACTCTCGAAGAAGCCGGACGGGTTTATGCCCAAATGGAAGCGATGGGATGGAAAACTGTGCATTTTTACCCTGCCGCAGAAGCTTCTCCCTATGAACCTTTTGACCCGGAAACTGAGTTAAGTTGGGGACAAATGCAGGTTTTAGCCGATTTGGTCAATGGTCAATGGTCAGTCGTCAGTAGTCAGTTACCTAATAGGAATACGGCCATTATTGCTACTGTAGGCGCATTACAACCGCATTTACCACCTCTAGAGGTATTTAGATCTTTTTGTCTGTCCTTAAAAAAGGGTCTGGAATACGATTTAGATGAGTTCAGTGAAAAAATCACCAGTTTGGGCTATGAACGGGTGCCGTTGGTGGAAACGGAAGGACAATGGAGTAGACGGGGAGATATTGTGGATGTGTTTCCTGTTTCCTCGGAGTTACCAGTGCGGTTGGAATGGTTTGGGGATGAAATCAAACAAATTCGGGAATTTGATCCCGCCACTCAACGTTCTGCTTTAGATAAAGTTGAACAAATATTTCTTACCCCAACAAGTTTTTCAGGGATTGTTTTGGCAGCACTCAAACAGAGTTCTGAGTTTCGTGTGTTGAGTGCTGACTTAAATTCTGATGTAGATGATTTGGAAAATTTAGGACTGGAGGGAAGCAGGCGTTTTCTAGGGTTAGCTTTTGCCAAACCCGCTTCACTTTTAGATTATTTATCAGCAAATACCCTTATTGCCATTGATGAGGTAGAACAGTGTCATGCCCATAGCGCTCGCTGGGTGGAAAATGCGGATAGTCAGTGGAGACTTGGGACTGGGGAAGAATCTCAGCAAGTTCCCAAAATTCATCGGACTTTTAATGAGTGTTTAGATGAAGCTGGAAATTTTCAAAAGTTATATTTATCAGAATTAGCGGAAGAAAACAGCGGTACTAATTTAGCTAGTAGACCTTTACCTGTAACACCTCACCAGTTTGCCAAGTTAGCTGAGAAAATTAGACAGGAACGCGATCGCAAGTTTGCAGTTTGGCTAATTTCTGCTCAACCTTCCCGTTCTGTTTCTCTACTCCAAGAACATGATTGTCCTGCCCAGTTTATCCCTAATCCCCGTGATTATCAAGCGATTGGTAAACTACAAATAAATCATACGCCTATTGCACTCAAATATTCTGGTTTAGCAGAATTAGAAGGTTTCATTTTACCTTCTTTCCGTCTTGTTATTGTTACCGATCGCGAATTTTATGGACAACATTCCTTAGCGGATTTTGGTTATGTCCGCAAACGTCGCAAAGCTATATCTAAACAAGTTGATACCAATAAATTACGACCAGGAGATTTTGTTGTTCATCGTAGTCACGGCATTGGTAAATTTGTCGAACTAGAAAGTTTAACAATTAATAATGAAACCCGTGATTATTTAGTTATTCAATATGCCGATGGTTTGTTGAAAGTTGCTGCTGATAAAGTTGGTTCTCTATCTCGGTTTAGAACCAGTGGAGATCAAACACCCGCACTACATAAAATGACGGGTAAAGCTTGGGATAATACCAAGAATAAAGTCCGTAAGGCGATTAAGAAATTAGCAGTAGATTTGTTAAAGTTGTATGCTGCGCGATCGCAACAACAAGGGTTTGCTTATCCCGCAGATATGCCTTGGCAGGAAGAAATGGAAGATTCTTTTCCATACCAAGCTACCACCGATCAGCTAAAAGCGGTGCAAGATGTGAAACGGGATATGGAAAGTGAAAGACCGATGGATCGGTTAGTGTGTGGTGATGTGGGTTTTGGTAAAACTGAAGTTGCAATTCGGGCTATTTTCAAAGCTGTTACCGCAGGTAAACAAGTCGCAGTTTTAGCACCAACAACTATTTTAACCCAACAACATTATCACACAATCAAAGAACGTTTTTCACCTTATCCTGTAAATGTGGGTTTACTTAATCGTTTTCGTAGTGCGGAAGAAAAGCGTAATATTCAAAAGCGTCTGGCTACTGGAGAATTAGATATTGTTGTAGGGACACATCAATTATTAGGTAAAGGTGTACAATTTCGAGATTTGGGACTGTTGGTAATTGATGAGGAACAAAGATTTGGTGTGAATCAAAAGGAAAAAATCAAAAGCCTGAAAACTCAAGTTGATGTTTTAACTCTTTCTGCGACTCCCATTCCCAGAACTTTGTATATGTCTTTATCTGGCATTCGGGAAATGAGTTTAATTACCACACCACCTCCCACCAGAAGACCAATTCAAACCCATCTTGCACCTTTAAACCCGGAAATTGTCAGAAGTGCAATTCGGCAAGAATTAGATAGAGGAGGGCAGGTTTTTTATGTAGTTCCGCGAGTGGAGGGAATTGAAGAAACAACTGCAAATTTGCGAGAAATGATACCGGGGGGAAGATTTGCAATCGCACACGGTCAAATGGAAGAAAGCGAGTTAGAATCAACCATGCTCACCTTCGGAAATAATGACGCTGATATCCTAGTTTGCACAACAATCATTGAATCCGGTTTAGATATTCCGCGAGTTAACACAATTTTAATTGAAGATGCTCACCGTTTTGGTTTAGCTCAATTATATCAATTACGTGGTCGTGTGGGACGTGCAGGAATACAAGCTCACGCATGGTTATTTTATCATAAACAGCGTGAATTATCCGATGCAGCCAGACTAAGATTAAGAGCAATTCAAGAATTTACCCAACTCGGTTCTGGATATCAATTAGCAATGCGAGATATGGAAATTCGTGGTGTGGGTAACTTGTTAGGTGCAGAACAGTCAGGTCAAATGGATGCAATCGGATTTGACTTGTACATGGAAATGTTAGAGGAAGCAATTCGAGAAATTAGAGGTCAAGAAATACCCAAAGTTGATGATACCCAAATTGACCTTAATCTCACCGCGTTTATTCCTTCCACTTACATTACCGATATTGACCAAAAAATGAGTGCTTATCGTGCAGTAGCAACTGCAAAATCCAAAGAAGAATTAAAATCCATTGCCGCGGAATGGACTGATAGATATGGAACTATACCAGTTCCAGCAAATCAACTCTTGCGAGTTATGGAATTAAAACAATTAGCGAGAAATATAGGATTTAGCCGCATTAAACCTGAGAACAAACAGCATATTGTGTTAGAAACACCAATGGAAGAACCAGCTTGGAATTTGTTAGCAGAAAATTTGACTGAAACTATGCGAAATCGCTTTGTTTATTCCAGTGGAAAGGTGACAGCAAGAGGTTTAGGTGTGTTGAAAGCCGAACAACAATTGCAAACTTTAATAGATGCTTTCGGAAAAATGCAAGGTGCTATTCCTGAAGCAGTTTTAGTTTGATTAATGGATTGATTTATCTCACAAAGAGAACGCAAAGTAGGATGGGCAATGCCCATCTTAAAACAACTGCTTACTGTTAACAGCAAGTGCAACCAGTGGTAGCAGTATTATCACCGGAGTGTTGCAAGTCATCTTGAATGTTTTGGAATCGAAAATGGATGTTGATGCCACCGTATCTCTCCCATGCATACATCACCAGTGGCTACCCGATGAGTTGCGTGCAGATGCATGGGGTTTAGATGCGTTAACCTTGCAAGACTTACACCTTCAGGGACATAAAATCAAAGAAACTGCACCCTTGGGGTAATATTAATGCGAATCGCTGTTACAGAAAATGGTAATTTAGAAGGAGCAGCAGATCCCCGTGGTGATGGCTATTGGAGAAGTTATTAATTCTCCACGGTTGACTCTGCCAAATTACTGCTAAACTCATTTACGTGTGGGCTAGGAACTAAACTCCAGAATGTTTTCAAGAGTTTTTGATAAGTTGCCCAGCCCTTAGAACCACCTGGTATTTGATAATCTGCAACTGAAAATTGAGGAAACGCCGTGTAAGGCCGCCAAGGTTGACCGGGTGCAGTTTGCAAATGCAAAATTTTATCTCCATCGCCACTGGACTTAGATAACCAGCACATTTGTTGATGCATAGTAAACTCCTTTGCGTTTAGCCTATATTGGATAATGACAGGCTTTCGTTAATACCTGCCTCAATCTTGTGGGGTAACTTATAGCCTAAAAGATCAAACCAGGGGAATTTTAGATTATTAAACTCAGGTAAATTTCTGAAGAAGATAGACTCCTATATACGGTTTTCCGCAAGATAAGAAGATAAACACAGAACACAAAAGGTTGTTCTCAAAATGGTTTCTTCCAGTACAATCTTTTTTTAGTGTTATCTATACTTTCTATAATTGTATGTAGCCATAACTACGATTTTGGAAAATAACTGCAAATTAAGCTATTAGTTTTTCTAGTCAGATATATAAGCCAATGAATATCTGTTAATTAGGGCTGGCTGAAAAAATTTTTTGTGCTGGAGTAACCTGTAAAATTTATCCCTCCCATTAGTTTAATACCGTAAATTTCCTGAAAAATTGCATTAGTAATCGCACCATTTAGAGGATGTTTGAAAAGTCCTTAGTGATGTATCAAAAACTTTTAGATCCCCCTAAGTCCCCTTAACAAAGGGGGACTTTGATTCCAGTTCCCTTTCTGTGGGACATATTTCTGCTTATTTACAAGAGGTATGCTACTGACTGTCCTAAATAGGTAAAAGTTTTATCAGTCAATTTTCTGTTGCTGATTATTTTCAAATTGCTATTTCCTGTATTGACAAAATTCTCAAAAATTAAAATTTTAATCCCGAATACAGCACAAATCTAAAAAGCTATGCGAGATATGCTTTTGAGCTTTGTCTCATAGATTCACTCCGTCAGATAGAGGGAAGCAGGTATCTGCACAAATTGGGCGTTGCTACATAAAATCACTCGTAGGCGATTGGTAAATTCTTTGGAAAATGCAGGTTTTAGCAGTCAAATAATCAATAATTATGTATTGGCTTGGGAATGTTTTAAGGAACTCTATACCAGTAACAGCACAACCATCCATCAGTTGGGAAAAACTAATATGACGACGTGGCAAACAATTACTGAACTTTATAATAATCCACAAAGTTTGAGCCAACTGACTCCAGAAAAGATAGAATAATGGCTGAGTAATTGCGCTCAAGCTGTGCGTGTTTTTTTATATCCCAAGTCTATTTCTGTGGATGCTCCTATTGATGGACAAGAATAAGATAATTTATTGGATAAGTTACCAGCAGATTTAGCATCATCTTTACGTGTTTCCCCCCTTAGATATTCCTTTTTCCTTTTGGGGAGTATTAATAGCTCATGGCGGTTTCAGATAATGCTTATATGAGTTGTGCCAAGGAATTGCATAATCAGTATCTACAGGGATATCGCTTCAGGAAAATGTATCGAATTTTTCTCAACAAGTAGGCTGGGAACTACGACAATTTACAGCTTTGCTTTCGGGGATGAGAAGTCAAAAAAGCCAAGCGTCTATTCGAGGCTTATCCCGGCAAATTATAGTAGCAGCTAATACTTATGAGTTAAAAACTTTACCTCAAGCCAATCTGGAAGAACAAAAAGCCAATCTGGAAGAACAAATTTGACGCTTTGAATTACGCCAGCACTAATCCAAGAAGGATGATTCCTGTTGGGTTTCAACTCAGATTGTTGACGTAAGATTTACAACCATTTCCTAACGATGAAGATATAGCAACAACACCTGTAGAAGAATTGTCTGTGGAGGAGATGTTGGAATCGGGTGAAGGCTGGGTTTGGGAAGTGATGCCTTTTCCAGACGAATATGAGCGCGAAATTTTGCGTTTTTAGGCTGATTTTACAGGTTTAATGGCAGCTATTTAGATAATTGCACTACTTCCTAAAGTGAGCGCCGCAGGTATGAAGGCAATCCAACAACTGTATAGTATTAATACTATCAGGCAAATCCCGTATACACTCAGCAATGCTGCCCCAACGGCCAAGCCTAAATAAGTGGGTTGTCGGAAATAAGCAGCAAGTAAACTCCCTGTTATCGCCCAACTCCAAATCCAAATCACTTCACCCCAGACATTCCAAGCCCATAACAGAGGCAGTCCATCTAAACCTGCACTCAACAACTGACTAAGAGGCTATTGATAAACTAAATGTAAAGGGGAGTAGAAAAGGAATGTTGGAAGGATAGGATACATAAGATGTAGTGTATTTACATAGCTACTGATGGAACGAAAGTCTTACCCCACAGACTTA
>ERZ1034379.254-NODE-254-length-11596-cov-2.304826_pt1 | contig 11596 bp, 9 predicted proteins | sample MGYA00520614_ERZ1034379 | MGnify/ENA primary metagenome ERZ1034379 (study PRJEB33736, sample SAMEA104288465) | Azolla filiculoides | biome: Urban; feature: water surface; material: ditch water | place: Netherlands | collected 2014 ... | reverse complement strand
GCAAGACGATCCGGCCGTTCTCGCGCAGGAAGCGTTTCATGTCGAGATCGGAGCGGCTTCCCGTCGCAAGGGCGGTTCCATCGACGCCTTCGACCCGCTCCAGCGCGATGCCGAGTTCGCCCGCTCTGTGGCTCAGGCCATCCCAGCGTGCGCGCGATCTCGCGAGATTTATGACGTAGACGCCAATCTTCATATTTTTTGCTCAGTTCGTGCCCGGCCTTTCGGCCGATGCCGGCATTTCTCATAATATCGACTGCCTGTTTTAGCAATCGATTGCGGTTCTAGTGCTTGCCCAATCGGGTTGCAACGTCTCGTTGTCCCAATTCAGTCCGCCATGTCCGCCAGGCCCTGATCAAGCGTATACGGTGGCGTCCAGTTCAGCAGCGCGCGGGTCTTCGACACATCTGCTTCAAGACACCCCGCCAATCGTCTGTACATCTCCTCCCGGCCAAGCAGGCGTGCTGCACTGAGCAGGAGTGTTGAAGGAACGGGCGGCAGACCGCTTCTTCTGCCTTCCAGCCTGCGAATGCGCCGGACCAGTTCGGCGACGGAAACGTCCTCACCGTCGCTGGCCAGGAAGGTTTGCCCCGCAGCCATGGAATGATCGAGGCAAACGGAGATGAGATTGCTGAGGTTGCCGACGTAAAGCAGTGAACGACGGCCAGAAAGCTTGCCAAACGGGAGCGGAAGACGGGTGCGAGCCAGACGATGGAGCGATGCAAAATTTGCCTTGCCATAGACCAGAGGTGGCCGAATGATGACGGTCTCCATGCCTGTATGTCGGCCGATCTCCATCAGACCCTGTTCGGCCTCCCACTTGGAGATGGCGTAGGCATCTTCCGGTTGTGGCTTGTCGTCTGCCTGGAAGGCATGGCCGGGGCGGGTTTCCTCGCCGTTGACCTTGAGCGTGCTGATGAAAACAAAACGGCGGACCCCGGCGGCGGCGGCCTCGCGGGCAAGATGCAGCGTTCCGTCCCGGTTGACCGTCCGGAACGCTTCAAGCGGGTCGGATGCGCTATCCTTCATCATGTGGACGCGGGCCGCCAGATGGACAATCCTGTCGATTCCCTTCAGGGCTTCGCGCCAATCCGTGCGGCCATCGATTGCATCGATGACGATATCCGCCGAACGCGTTGTTCGGACGACTGTGCGGATGATCTGCTCCTGCGCACGCAAATCTGCGGTCAGGCGATGGCCAACGAAGCCATTTGCTCCCGTGACGAGGATCATCACAGGCGCCCGTAGCTGGTGCTATCCGGATTGGGGAGCTGTATCGAGTCCTCCACCTGCTCGGCATTGCGCAGGACGACCAGATCAACCACGTCGGCGCTCGGCCTGTAGCCCGTGACCAGCGATGCCAGGATTGCACGGCTCGCCGCCACGTCGCCCGCATCCATTGTCTGTTCCAGTTGCCGCAACATTTCCTCAAGTGCTTTCCATGGAAGAAACTCGTCGCGTGCCTTCATGATCAGGGGATGCGACGTCGGTCCGGGGTTTTCGCCGATCAGCAATTCCTCATAGAGCTTTTCCGCCGGGCGAAGGCCGGTCATGACGAAGGCGATATCGCCATCGGGGTTTTCATCGTCCTGGATCGTCAGGCCGGACAGCTCGACCATTCGCCGCGCAAGGTCGATGATCTTGACGGGTTCACCCATGTCGAGCACGAAGACATCGCCGCCTTCCGCCATTGCTCCAGCCTGGATCACCAGTTGCGATGCTTCCGGGATGGTCATGAAAAAGCGGGTGATGTCCGGGTGCGTCAGTGTGATCGGACCGCCATCGCGGATCTGCTGGCGGAAAAGCGGAACCACGGATCCGGACGAGCCGAGCACATTGCCGAACCGGACCATGCAGAATGTGGTAGTCCGGCAATTTTCGGTCAGTGCCTGAAGCAGCATTTCGGCAATGCGCTTGCTGGCTCCCATGATGTTGGTCGGGCGCACGGCCTTGTCGGTGCTGATCAGGACGAATTGCGGCACGCCCATTTCGATGGCCGCTTCGGCCATGACCTCGGTGCCAAAGACATTGTTCTTGATACCTTCGATCGGATTGTGTTCGACCAGCGGCACATGTTTGTAGGCGGCGGCGTGATAGATGGTATCGACGGGCCAGGTTTGAAGGATCTCGCGGATGCGGCGGCGGTCGCGCACGGAGCCCAGCAATGGCAGGATTGCATCCGCCTTTTCGCCAAAGTCGCGTGTCAGTTCGGCGTGGATCGTATAGAGGGCGTATTCATTCTGCTCGACAAGCAGCAATCGATCAGGCCCGACAGCCATGATCTGTCGACAGAGTTCGCTTCCGATCGAGCCGCCCGCACCGGTCACCATTACTGTCTTGCCGGCAATATTGCGGCTTAGAAGTTCCGGGTTCGGGGCAACTGCGTCGCGGCCCAGAAGATCCTTGATGTCCAACTCGTGAAAGTCCGACAGATTGACCCTGCCTTGCGCGATTTCGCTGACGCTGGGCACCAGCCGGACGGCGACATGACCGCCCCGCAGGCTTTCAATGATCGCGTTGCGCCGTGCAGCCGAAATGTTCGGGATCGCCAGAAGCACGGTTCGAACATCCAGCTTTTCCACGAGCGCGTTCAATTGTGCCGGATCATACACCCTTGCACTGCCGATCATCGACCCATGCAGGCTCTTGTCGTCGTCCAGAAAGCCCTTCACCTTCAGCTCTGCGCCATTGTCGAGCGCGCTCGCCAGTTGGCGGCCCATCGTGCCGGCGCCATAAATCAGGATATGGGACCGGTTCCCATGCCGCAAAAGCTGGCGGTAGGAATCGCCGAGCATATAGCGGGTGACGAGACGCGAAAGCCCGACCGCAAGCAGAAGCAATAGCGGTTGAAGAATGCCGACGGTGCGGGGAATTCCGGGGAAGCTGATCATCGTGAAGATGGTCATGTAGATCAGGCCATACAGCGAAATCGCTTTCAGGATCGACAGGAACGCTGCCCAGCCGATGAAGCGGAAAATCGCCCGATAAAGTCCAAGCCTGATGAAGATCGGGATGGCGATGGCGATCGAGACCGGGATGGTCAGCCATTGGATGCCTGACAGCACCACCCATTGGTCAAGCCGAAAGCAGAAAGCGAACCAAACCGTCAGCGCGCAGAGCACCATGTCGACCACAAGCGCAAGCGAGCGCTTGAGCCAGCGCGGCAAACGCAAGATCTGACCTATAAATTCGTCCGGCATCATACCCAATACCAACTGCCTTCCGCGCGATCATGCCGCAGAGGGCAACACTTGCAAGGATCCTATGATATCCCTGCCACCTGCACCACAGCAATGCAACGATTAGGCGGGTTTTTCCCAAGCATCGTTGTTCGCCCTTGGCTGCGGTTGTCGCGGTTAAGTCAACGACGCAATCAGGCAGGTGACCCCCGCCGATTCCAGCGCGCTCATGATATCCGGGGGCGGCGTGCCGTCGGTGACGAGATGTGTCAGGTCGCTGAAATCGCAAACCTTGACCAAGCCGCTACGGTTGAACTTGCTGTGGTCGGTGACGGCGATCCGCACCGTGCCGGTGGCGGAGAGCCCGCTGCTGCTTGCGACGGCCGTCGTACCGGTCAGGCTGGTCGGCGCCGGGACCGACGAAGCGCCCGAACCGGCGCTTACGGCGCCGACCGAGATCACGGCATGCAGGACATTGAAACGGCTGATGAACTCAATTGCGGTTGAGCCGAACGCGGCGCCATTGTCCGAGCGTAGCTCGCCGCCGGCCATATAGACGCGGTTTTCGTTGCTGGTCGCCAGGGTTCTGGCGATGTCGGACGAGTTGGTGATTACGGTCAGTCGGCGATGCCCGAGCAGTTCGCGCGCCAGGATGCTCGTCGTCGTTCCCGTATCTAGCATGATGGAATCACCGTCGCGGATGGTTGCAGCGAGTTCCCTGGCAATGGCTTTCTTTGCCTCGGGGTTGTCACGCAGGCGTCGTTCAAAAGGTGCCTCGCCAAGCATCGAGGGCAGGGCAACGGCGCCGTGCATCCGAACAATCGCGTGGTTGTCGGCAAGCGGGCGCAAGTCGCGACGGACGGTTTCGAATGATACACCAAGACGGCCGGCCAGCTCTGCGATCGAGAGTGTGCCGTTTTGCTGCAGGAGATTGAGTATGTCCCGATGTCGTTTTGATTCCGCCATGCTGACGTCCCGGTGCTGTTGCCGTGCTAGCGATGCAATCCAGTGCGCCAAAAGTAAAGTCACAAAATCGGTCAATTAGCCGCAAATATACACACGGTCGATTGACAGCTTGATCTGGCTGCACGAAGCTTGGTCATCCTCCGGGTCTCCAACAAGAACATAGGGGAACGGACCCAGAGGTGGGGCTGAAACCGTTTGAACCGCTGGGAGGTCATGCGTGATGTATGCGAACAAGGCGTCGCGCCGATGAGCGTGACGGACGTTGTGACCGGCGAGGTTGGTGAGACCAGTGCAAACAGGGATCGCATGCGGCACTTGCCCTGTTGGAAAGGCCCGATCGAAATCGCCCTTCTCAAGGGCGGCATCAGCAATGAAAGTTACGTTGTCACCGATGCGGTCGGCCGCCATGTCGTACGTTTCGGCAAGGATTATCCGTTTCATCATGTCTCGCGGCAGCGTGAATTGATGGTGGCGCAAAGTGCACATGCGGCGGGTTTTGGGCCGGAAGTCCGGTATGCCGAACCCGGCGTGATGGTGACGGCGTTTCTGGGTGCCAAGACCTATGGCGCCGAAGATGTTGTCGCCAATGCTGAGGCTGTTGCCCGACTGCTGAAACGTTTCCATGAAACAATGGCCCGCTATGTCAGCGGCAGTGCCTATCTGTTCTGGCCTTTTCATGTCGTGCGCGACTATGCGCGGACGCTGGCTGCGGGCAACAGCCGGATGGTCCCGCAGCTGCCCGGCTACCTTGATCTGGCAGAAACGCTGGAGGAGGCGCAGGTGCCGCTGCCGATCGTCTTTGGCCACAATGACCTGTTGCCAGCCAATATACTCGATGATGGCGAAAGGCTCTGGCTGATCGATTTCGAGTATGCCGGCTATTCCACCGCAATGTTCGATCTGGCGGGGGCAACGTCGAATTCCGGCTTTTCCGACGATGCCAGCCTTGAATTTCTTGCCCACTACCTTGGCCGGACGCCCGACCGGGATTTCCTCAAGGCGTTTGCCGCCATGCAATGTGCGTCCCTGCTGCGCGAAGCCATGTGGAGCATGGTTTCCGAGCTTCATCTGAACGCACCCGGTGCCGACTACGTTACCTACACGGCTGAAAATCTCCTCCGCCTTCAGGTGGCGCTCGACCGCTATCGTTCTCTCTATGGAAAGACATCTGCATGACCACGCTTCCATCCCATGCCCAGATCGTCGTTATCGGCGGCGGCATCATCGGTTGCTCGACGGCCTATCATCTGGCGCGAGACCACAAGGCCGACGTGATCCTGCTGGAGCAGGGAACGCTGACGTCCGGCTCGACATGGCATGCCGCTGGTCTGGTCGGGCAATTGCGCTCGTCGGCCTCGATCACCCGGGTGCTCAAATATTCCGTCGATCTCTACAAGGGGCTTGAGGCCGAGACGGGTCTTGCCACCGGTTGGAAGATGACGGGTTGCCTGCGTCTGGCAACCAATCAGGACCGCTGGACGGAATTCCGTCGGCTTGCCACGACCGCCGGCAGTTTCGGCATGGACATGCACCTGATCTCGCCGGAAGAGGTCAAGCGGATGTGGCCGTTGATGAATGTCGACGATCTTGTCGGCGCAAGCTGGTTGCCGACCGACGGGCAGGCGAGCCCTTCCGACATTACGCAGTCGCTCGCCCGTGGCGCGCGCATGCATGGCGCAAAAATCGTCGAGAATGTCCGGGTGACCGGTTTCGAGATGAAGGATGGCCGCATTCTCAAGGTCAAGACGACGCTCGGCGACATTGCCTGCGAGAAGGTTGTCAATTGTGCAGGCCAATGGGCCCGGCAGGTGGGTGCGATGGCGGGGATCAACGTGCCGCTGCAACCGGTCAAGCATCAATATATCATCACCGAGAGGCTGGATGGCCTGTCGACGGATGCGCCGACGATCCGCGATCCGGACCGGCTGACCTATTTCAAGGAGGAGGTTGGCGGCCTGGTGATGGGCGGTTACGAGCCGAACCCACAGCCGTGGACGACGGGCGACGTGCCGGACGAATGGGCGTTCCGGCTGTTCGACGATGACTTCGATCATTTCGAGCAGCATATGGTGCAGGCGATCGAGCGTATCCCGGCGCTGGAAAAGGCTGGGGTCAAGCAGATGATCAACGGGCCTGAGAGCTTTACGCCCGATGGCAATTTCATTCTCGGCGTGGCGCCCGAATGCAAGAACATGTTCGTCGGCGCCGGGTTCAACGCCTTCGGTATCGCATCCGGCGGCGGCGCGGGTTGGGTGCTGGCGCAGTGGGTGGTCGATGGCGAGGCGCCGCTTGATCTCTGGGTGGTTGATATCCGTCGCTTCGCCGGCATGCACCGGGATCGCCAATGGGTGCTCGATCGCACGCTCGAAGCCTATGGCAAGCACTACACGATCGGGTTCCCGCATGAAGAATACCAGAGTGGTCGGCCGCGGCTGGTCTCGCCGCTCTATGATCGGCTGAAAGGACACGGTGCCGTGTTTGGCTCGAAGCTCGGCTGGGAGCGACCGAACTGGTTTGCGCCTGCCGGCACCGAAGGCCGGGATGTCTATTCCATGGGGCGGCAGAACTGGTTCGATGCCGTCGGCCAGGAGCATCACCACGTGCGCGAGGCGGTCGGCATATTCGATCAGTCCTCGTTTGCCAAATACGAGATGAGCGGTCCGGACGCGGCCACGGTTCTTGATCTTATTTGCGCCAATGACGTGACGAAGCCGGTCGGGCGGTTGAGCTACACGCAATTGCTCAACACGCGCGGTGGCATCGAAGCGGATCTGACGGTGGCCCGGATTGCGGAAGACAAATTTTACATCGTGACAGGCACCGGTTTTCGCACGCATGACTTCGGCTGGATCGCCGATCATATCCCGTCCGATGCCAAGGTCAGCTTCACCGATGTCACTGAGGAATGGGGGACCTTGTCGCTGATGGGGCCGCGGGCGCGTGATGTGCTTTCGCAGGTGGCAAAGGCGGATGTATCGAATGGTGTATTTCCATTCGCGCAGGTGCGAGACATCGAAATCGCCGGCACGATCGTCCGGGCGCTCCGCATCACCTATGTCGGTGAACTCGGATGGGAGCTTCATGTGCCGATCGCCGCGATCGGAGAGGTTTTCGACGTGTTGATGGCAGCCGGTGCTGCGCACGGGATCAAGCCGATCGGCTACCGGGCGCTGGAATCCCTGCGTCTGGAAAAAGGCTATCGCGCTTGGGGATCGGATATCACGCCGAATGACACTCCGCTGGAAGCCGGCCTCGGGTTTGCCGTCAAGATGAAGAGCTATGCCGATTTCATCGGGCGTTCGGCATTGGCTGCAGTCGCCGGCCAACCGTTGAAGAAGCGGTTGGTTGGTTTTAGCGCCGGAGCGGATGTGGTCCTGCTCGGACGCGAGACGATCCTGCGCAATGGGGAGCCGGTCGGCTATCTGACCAGCGGCGGCTACGGATATACGCTCGGCAAGGCAATTGGTTATGGCTACGTCCGCCATGCCGATGGGGTTTCGGATTACTACCTGACAGAAGCGACGTATGAACTTGTGGTCGCGATGGACAAGGTGCCGGCGCAGGTTCACCTCGGCCCGATGTTCGATCCTTCTATGGCCCGGATCAAGGCTTGAGCGGTGCCGGACACGGAGCCGGAGATCCGAAGCCGCGTTGGCGGCGTGACCTCCGGCACTTGGTCCTCAAGCCACGGCCTTCCGGTGTGGCCGAAAGCTGATCAGGCGTGACGGGTCGGTGCATTGGGGCATGCCCGTCTCGTCGGCGGCTGCGATAAAGGCTGCGCGTGCCAGTTCACTGGCGCGGGGGCTGCGCAGCGCGTTTCGGCAGAGAAGAACGGCACGTTGATAGGCGATGCCCCTTCGCGTCGGCCATTCCGCCTCGAGAAAATCGAGCGCGTCATAGACATTGCAAAATCGTCTTGTCAGGCCGCAGTGCAGATCCAGTTCGACGGGAATGGTCCATGCGATATTCACTTCGGTCATGCAGTCCTCCATTTCGATCCCACGAACTCGCGAGACGGCATGGAAGTTCCCGGCAAGGGCGCAAATAAACTTGTTATTTATTTGATTTTTCTGCGAACATCGCCTCACGGTTCAAGAGCCATTCGGCTGTGGACCGGCTGGCATCCAAGGCTGCCTCCGTGATTTTTGCGCCGTTGAGCAGGCCGTTTATCAGGGCGCCGCTGAACGTGTCTCCGGCGCCGATGGTGTCCCGCACGGTGACGTGCATTGGCACGGGGATACTGCTCTCCGTCTCGCCGTCGAAGACGGATGTCGGGTCCGGACCGTCCGTCATGACGAGATGGCGAAGCCGGGTTCCTGCAATTGCCTGTGCGTCCCGCCAAATGGCCTCGATCGACTTGCCCGGCATGTCCGCCTTGGAGCCGACGATGACATCGGCAGGACGCGGCTCGCCGTCGCGCAGCGGCAGTTGCGAAACGACCAGCGGGGCGGCGTTCAGCGACTGGCGGATGGTTTCGCACAGATGTGGGCCATTGATGTAGAACGCATCGGCCGAGACCGGTTGTGCCAGCGCGAAAGTGCGGGCGAGGCGCCTTTCGTTGGACAGGATGGTGCGTTCGCCTGTCGGGTCGAGCAGGATATCGGCAAAATCCGTTTCGCCCTGCCGCTGCGTGATCAGGCTGGTGTCAAAGCCATCCTCGGCAAGCGCGGCAATCGCTTCCTGGCCATGGCTGTCGCTCATCAGGTTGGACAGGATGCGAACATGGTGGCCGAAATCAAGCAGGCGGCGGGCCGTGAAGTAGCCGCCACCACCCAGTCGTGCCTCGCGGGAGCGCCAGGCAATCCGGCCGCCGGCGCGCAATGGTTCGGTCAGGTGCCAGATCCTGTCGTGGTTGATGTGACCGATGACAATGACGGCCTTGCCGGTTCTGTTGGTATTCATGCAGACAGGTCCCGTGGTGCAGGCTTGCTGGAGTCTCTGAGAATAAGCTCGACCGGCCATAGTTCCTGAATCTCGACCGGGTCGCGGCCGGCCAGAATTTGCAGCAGCAGGTCGGCAATGCGGGTGCCGGCGAGGCGGCGGCTGGCGGTCACCTTGCCGGAGAGCGCATTGGAATGATCGGTCAGGACAACGTCCTGCGGACGGAAAAACAATGTACCGTCGCAGTCGCCCCCCTGTTCGGACAGGCCGATGCTTTCGCCCTGGAAGAGGATCTCGCCGGCTTTCAACGTGACCGGCACATGCGAACTCTCGCCGATGAAGGAAAAGACGAAGGGCGAGTTCGGACGGTCATAGACATCGTCGGCGGTGCCGATTTGTTCGACCTTGCCCTGGCTCATGACGACGACGCGATCGGCCAGTTCCAGCGCCTCGTCCTGGTCGTGGGTGACGAAGAAGGTGGTGTGGCCGGTGCGGTCGTGGAATTCGCGCAGCCAGCGGCGCAGGTCCTTGCGGACCTTGGCGTCGAGCGCGCCGAAGGGTTCGTCGAGCAGCAGGACGGAGGGTTCGATCGCCATGGCGCGGGCGAGTGCCACGCGCTGGCGCTGGCCGCCGGAGAGCTGGGCCGGATAGCGCTTTTCGAGCCCTGTAAGCTGGACCATGTCGAGGAGATCGGCGACGCGCGTCTTGATCTCGTTAGCGGGCGGGCGGGTTGCCCTCGGCCGCACCTTAAGGCCGAAGGCAATGTTGTCGGCGACGGTCATGTGGCGAAACAGCGCATAGTGCTGGAAGACGAAACCGACATGGCGTTCCTGCACGCTCTTGTGCGAGGCATCCTCGCCGCCGAAGAAGATCCGCCCTTCGGTCGGCTGTTCGAGGCCGGCGATCAGGCGCAATAGCGTGGTCTTTCCGGAGCCGGAGGGCCCGAGCAGCGCGATCAGCTCGCCGGTGCCGACCGAGAGCGAGACATCGTGCAGTGCCGGAAACTGGCCGAAATCCTTGCGGATATTGTTGATCGTGACATCCATCGGGACTGACCTTTCAATGTTTACGGCTTGCCGACAGCTGTTCGCCGTAACGGATCTCGAGGATCGTCTTCAGCGCGAGCGTGACCAGGGCAAGGAGAGCGAGCAGCGTCGAGACCGCGAAGGCCGCGACGAAATTGTATTCGTTGTAGAGGACCTCGACATGCAGCGGCATGGTTTCGGTCAGGCCGCGGATATGGCCGGAGACGACCGAGACGGCGCCGAACTCGCCCATGGCGCGGGCATTGCAGAGCAGCACGCCATAGAGCAGGCCCCATTTGATATTGGGAAGCGTGACATACCAGAAGGTCTGCCAGCCATTGGCACCGAGCGACAGGGCCGCTTCCTCGTCGCCGGTGCCCTGTTCCTGCATCAGCGGGATCAGTTCGCGGGCGACAAAGGGAAAGGTGACGAACACCGTGGCGAGCACGATGCCGGGCACGGCAAACAGGATCTCGATGCCCCAGCCTTTGAGGATCGGGCCGAGATAGCTGTTGGCGCCGAAGAGCAGGACATAGACCAGGCCGGAGATGACCGGCGAGATCGAGAACGGCAGGTCGATCAGGGGGGTCAGGAAGGTCTTGCCCTTGAATTCGAACTTGGCGATCGCCCAGGCGGCCGAGACGCCGAAGACCAGATTGAGCGGCACGGCAATCGCGGCCACCAACAGGGTCAGCCGGATGGCGGCCAGCGCATCGACGTCGCCAAGCGCCTCGAAAAAGGCCGGAATGCCCTGGCGGAACGCCTCGATGAAGACCAGAAGCAGCGGCATCAGCAGGATCAACGCCATGAAGCCGACGGCAATCGCAACCAGAATGTAACGTGCCAGCGGCGTTTCCGTCGCCGCATCGCGGAAGCGGCGGGATGTGCTTGTTTCAGCGGACATTGGCATATCTCCGGCGGCTCCACATCTGCAGCAGGTTGATGAACAGCAGCATGGCAAACGAGATGATCAGCATGATCGAGGCAATGGCCGTCGCGCCGGCATAATTGAACTCTTCCAGCCGGATGACGATGAGGAGCGGCGCTATCTCCGACACATAGGGGATGTTGCCGGCGATGAAGATGACCGAGCCATATTCGCCAACGGCGCGGGCAAAGGCGAGCGCAAAGCCGGTCAGGATGGCGGGCGTCAGGCTGGGCAATACCACCCGGCGGATCGTCTGGAAACGACTGGCACCAAGCGTCGCTGCCGCCTCCTCGACCTCTCGGTCGAGCTCTTCCATCACCGGCTGCACCGTGCGCACGACAAAGGGCAGGCCGATGAAGATCAGCGCAATGACGATGCCGAGTGGGGTGAAGGCAACCTTGATGCCGAGCGGATCGAGCAGGCTGCCGATCCAGCCGTTCTTGGCGTAAAGTGCCGCCAGCGCGATACCGGCGACCGCCGTCGGCAGGGCAAACGGCAGATCGACAATCGCATCGAGCAGGCGGCGACCGGGGAAATCATAACGCACCAGGACCCAGGCGACGACGACGCCGAAGACGACGTTGACGGCAGCGGCAATCAGCGCTGCGCCGAAGGATGTG
>ERZ1034379.246-NODE-246-length-11830-cov-2.065902_pt1 | contig 11830 bp, 12 predicted proteins | sample MGYA00520614_ERZ1034379 | MGnify/ENA primary metagenome ERZ1034379 (study PRJEB33736, sample SAMEA104288465) | Azolla filiculoides | biome: Urban; feature: water surface; material: ditch water | place: Netherlands | collected 2014 ... | reverse complement strand
ACTGGCTGTGGAAATACCCGACCTCCGACGACAAGGGTGGCTACCTGTTCATGCACAACGGCGACAGCATCGTCCGTTATCCAGATCATGGGCAGCACGGCCCCTGCCTGCTGCGCGACATCTGCAATGGCATCATTGCCGCTAGAGGCAAGCCCCCGAGGCCGGAAAGACAGTCTTATCCCAATCTGTCCTGGGTCATGTGCGACTGCCACCGCCCACAACGCTTCATGACGACGACCCGCTAATGCGCCATCCGTCCTCTCACACAAGTCAATCCACTTTTTGGAGACATTCGATGACCATCCGATTTCCCATTGCCATCGCGGGAATAGCCCTCGCCATCCTCCCGGCGCGCGCCGACCCAATCACCATCACCGACCATGAAGGCCGCATTGTCACGCTTGCAAAACCTGCCGAGCGGATCGCCTCGATCCCGATCCCGATGGCCTCGACCATCATCGCGATGGACGGTGGAACATCGAAACTGGTCGGCATGAACCCGACCGCCAAATCGGCGATCATCGAAGGCGTGCTGGGCAAGATCTTTCCGGAAGCCAAAGACATTGCTTCGGACATAACTGCGCCGAACTTCATTCCAAACGTCGAGGAACTGGCGGCAACCAATCCAGAATTGGTCATCCAGTGGGCCGATCGCGGTCCGGACCTCGTCGACCCGATCGTCAATGCCGGCCTGACAGCGCTGTTGATCTCCTACGGCACCGAAGAAAAGGCCAAGCAATATCAGGCCATGGTTGCGACCGCGATGGGCAAGCCCGAGCGCGCCGCGATGATTAACGGCTGGCGCGACCAGGTGGCCGCAGACATGGCGGCCAGGTCGAAGGACATTCCGGCCGAGAAGAAGCCGAAAATCCTCTATCTTGGCCGTGCGCTCGAAGCACTGACGGCTTCCGGCGACAAGGGCAACTACAACGCCTTCTATATCAATCTGGTCGGCGCGACCTCCGCCTCCGCCGACGTGCAGGGCCAGGGCACCACGATCAGCCCCGAGCAGATTGCCGAGTGGAACCCGGACGTCATCCTGCTCAACAGCTTCGAGGCCAAGCTAGACGGTATTCGGCCGGCTTCAGTTTGTCACGCCACACTTCGTAGGCTTGACGCGGGACGCCCGTCAGAGTCTCCGGCCAATCAGGGTCGTTGTTGTTGATCGCACGACCCTGGTCGGTGCACAGCTCGACAGGGAACTGTAGAACCATCAGTTCGGTTTTCCCGTCCACGGCCACCGCCTTTATGCGGGCCAACAGATTGGCTCTCATCTTATCGGTGACTTCGATCCGCTTGGACATTCTATCCATCACCAGCTTTCTCGCATCCTCCGCGGTGCGCATGTCCTTGAAAGCAGCTGAGGCACGCGCCGTATCGATCTTGTCGGCGTATTCTCGCAGTTCCTCAGCCGTCATGAACAAGTTGCTCCCGCTGTGGGGGTAATCCCCCCCGCAAATCAACGGGGTTTAAAAGTAGAATTTTCTCACAATGATTTTGGAGAAGATTCCGATGAAGACATCACGATTTATCGACGCGCAGATCATGGCGATCCTGCGCCAGGCGGAGGACGGCATTCCTGTGGCGGAGCTTTGCCGGGAGCATGGTATGAGCGACGCCAGTTTTTATAAATGGCGGGCGCGGCTGGGTGGCATGGATGCCTCGATGGTGGCGCAGATGAAGAGTATGGAGGACGAGAACCGGCGGCTGAAGAAGATGTATGCGGAACTGAGCATGCAGAACGACCTGCTGAAGGAAGCGCTTGGAAAAAGCGCTGAGGCCGTCTCAACGCAAGGAGCCTTACGGCAAATGCAGGCAATTGCCTATCGGCCAAGGGATGGCCATGCAAGCCGTTCAGAATCACACCATCAGCGTGGCACTCGCCTGCCGGACGTTCTCGATCAGCGAGACGTGCTATCGTAATGGACGCAAGCTCGACAGTGAGAACGAGGAGATTGCCGACTGGCTGCTGCGCCTGACGGCGGCCAGGAAGACATGGGTTTCGGACTGTGCTTTCTCTATCTGCGCAACATCAAGGGCTTTGGCTGGAACCACAAACGGGTTTACCGCATCTACGGTGAACTGGAACTGAACCTCAGGATCAGGCCCAGGAAGCGGCTGATACGAGAGCGGCCCGAGCCTCTGGCGGTGCCGGAACAACCCAACCGGACCTGGTCGATGGACTTCATGGCCGATCAGCTTGCCGACGGCCGCTCGTTTCGGACCCTGAACGTGATTGGCGACTTCAACCGCGAGGGGCTTGGCATCGAGGTCGATTTCTCGTTGCCCGCCGAGCGGGTCGTCCGGTCCCTCAACCGGATCATCGAATGGCGTGGTAAGCCGAAGGTCATCCGGGTCGACAATGGCCCGGAATATATCAGCGGCACGCTGCTGGCGTGGGCGGAAAAGCGCAACATCACCATCACTCACATCCAACCGGGCAAGCCGCAACAGAACGCTTACATCGAGCGCTACAACCGGACGGTCCGACACGAATGGCTGGAATGTTTTATCTTCGGTACCATCAAGGATCGTGCAGGATCACGCCACACGGTGGCTATGGACATATAACAATGACCGACCCAATATGGCCATCGGCGGGCATTACCCCAAGGCAGAAACTGAAAATGGCAGCGTAAATTCTACTGACCGGCCCCGTAAAAAACGGGAGGATTACCATTCGATCTGAGGTCAGAGAGCATAGCGTTCGCAGCCAGCAATTTGTTTTGTCAGGAAGCCCCCCATCAGCAACAAGACTATTCTGGGTTCACGGGCTGAAACACTCAGAACGCTGCCCGTTGACCTTTATTCGTATGTTTATTCTATTCCCTTATCTCGTCTCGATGAGGATGGTCTCCAAATAAAGTTTTGGGGGCCTGGAGGAGGAGGCCGTATTTGCGCTATCATCTGTGGAGGATATGGATGCCGGATGGATTACGCGCCCAACCCCGGTCCCACTCTTTTGCATTTCCACTTTGGCCCTCTAAGTGCCGGCAGCGGACTCCGAGCGATAGACGATCTCCTTCGTGAATCGCAAGAGCTGTGGGGCACCGTCTTATCTTGCAGTCAGGAAATCACATGCCCCCCCTGAGTACGGGACTCTTGCTGATGCGGTTGCCTCGGTCGAGACAACGGGCGGGACAGATGATTTCCTACTGATCGCATTTCAGGATGGAGGAGTAATATCCGTTTCTGAAACCAGGTTCGCTTTCCAGGATGATGCGAAGCCTGCAACGTGGTGGTATCCAGCAAAATGAACTGCAGGGGAACGTATCCTAGACCGGAAGCCCTTTAACCACATACCGGCAAGCAGAGCTGACTTAAGACCCCAAAAGCCAAGTTGGGGACCAAATCGTGCGACCCATCCGACGAATTGACATCACGATATCAGTTGTTTAGCGGGGCAAAGTCACAATGACGGCGAGCATTAAACGCAAAAACCGCCCCCGTTAGATGGGAGCTGTGAGACTTTTATGTTGGAACTGGTTGCGGGGGCCTGAGCCCACGGAGACTTATAAATTCTCCTTGGGCTCAGGCCCCCGCATTGACAGTCTCCGTTTACGTCAGAAGCGGCCATTGAACAGAGATCGCGCCGACCGAAACGGGGCCGCCAGGAGACAGTCCGCTCCTGTCCCATAAGCCATGGAAGCGGACATTACGCTTCGAAAAAAGCTACCTGTAGCTAGCGAGACGGTCATTGTAAAACGCCAACGACAACCTTCCCCTTGGCCCGCCCGGTCTCGACATAAGCCAAAGCCTCAGCCGTTTTCGCAAAAGGATACACCTTGTCCACAATCGGACGGATGGCGCCAGCGTCGATCAGCGTGGCGATCTCCCTCAGTTGCTGGCCCTCCGCGCGCATGAACAGGAAGGCGTAGTCGACGCCGCGGCTCCTTGCCTTCTTCAGAATGCCTCGGCTCAGCATCCGCATGACAAGGCGCAGGACGGGGTTCAGCCGCAGGGACTTGGCGAAAGGGACGTCCGGCGGACCAGAGATCGAGATGAGCTTTCCACCCGTTTTCAGCACGTTCACCGACTTTGTCAGCGTCTTGGCATCCTGGCTGTTGAGCACCAGATCGTATCCGGACAGCACCCGCTCGAAGTCCTGCGTTTTGTAGTCGATCACCACATCCGCGCCGAGGCCTTTGACCAGCTCGGCATTCGCGGCACTGGTGGTTGTTGCCACGCTGGCGCCGAGATGTTTGGCGAGCTGGATGGCGAAGGTGCCGACACCGCCGGAACCGGCCTGGATGAACACCTTCTGGCCGGGCTTGACCTTGCCCACTTCGACGAGCGCCTGCCAGACGGTCAGTCCAACCAGCGGGATTGATGCGGCCTCTTCCATGGAGAGGCTTTTCGGTTTCAGCGCGAGGTCTGCTGCGTCGACCGCGATCATTTCAGCGAATGTCCCAATCTTATGATCACGCGGACGGCCATAGACCTCGTCGCCGGCCTTGAACTGCCGTACATTAGCGCCGACCCGGATGACCGTTCCGGCCAGATCGTGACCGAGAATGAAGGGCGGGCGATAGGGCAGGAACAGCTTGAATTCGCCGTCGCGCAACTTGGAATCGAGAAGGTTGATCGCGGTGGCGTGGATACGAACCAGCACATCGTTGGCACCGATCTGAGGATCTGGCATGTCGGCCAAGCGCAGCGGGCCGTTCTTTTTGTATTTATCGACGACGAAGGCTTTCACGGGTTTTCTCCAGTATGAAACGATTATCAGGTCAGGCGGCCAGGAAAGCCAGCGCTTTCGGCACGAATTCGGTATGGTACTGGAAGATGCCGCCATGGCCTGCATCCTCGTAGATCACCAACTCGGCATTCGGCATGCGCCGGGCCAAATCGTGGCTGTTGGATGTCGGCACCATGATGTCATTGTCCCCATTGGCCACAAGAACGGGAATACCGATGCGCCCCAAATCCTGCGGTGCCTGACGACCCCAGGCTTTGATGGCGCTAAGCTGGCGCAGAAAGGCACGGGGTGTCGGATCTTTGTCGCGATCAAGCTGTCGCTCTTTCAGACGCGCCAGAAAGTCTTTTGCTGACCGACGGCCCGTGGTGGAGGATGTGAAGAACAGGTAGGTCTTCGGGTCGCGCAATGTCAGCATGCCTTTGAGGATAAGCGGCCAGGAGACGGCTCCGACCCGTTCAATGCCTGCTCCACCCGCAGGACCCGTACCTGTCAAGATCAGCTTGCGCACCAGACCGGGGGCTTTCAGCACAACATCCTGCGCCACGAAGCCGCCCAGGGAGAACCCCATCAGATCAACCTTGGCAAAGCCAAGCTTGCCGACAACGGCGATGACGTCACGGGCCATTTCATCGATCGTCAATGGGGCCGTTCCGCCGGAAAGGCCGATCCCCTGATAGTCCAGTGCGATGATGTGGTGGGAGGTCGCCAGCCCATTGACAATCCGTGGGTCGAAATTGTCCAGCACCGCGCCCCAGTGATTGAGCAAAACCAGCGGGATCCCGCCGCGAGGACCCAGCTCGCGATAGGCAAAGCGGATCTTGCCGACGCTGACGAAGCGATTCTGAGCGTAGCGGTAGTCATTTGTCGATGCGGTCATGGGTGCGTCAGTCATGGTGGGCCAGCTCTTTGCCCGCGCGCGGGCCGATGGAGTGAGAATACTGCCTCAGGCGATGTTGAACTGCTTGCGCAGGATGCGATCAAACAGCGCGCGTGGGAGGAAACGCCTTGCAAACGCGGTCTGTCGGGCCTCCTTACCAGAGGGATAACGCAGCCGTGGCTTCCTGGCCTGCGCCGCCGCAACAATCGTCGCTGCGACAGCGTCCGCCGTGTCACCGCCTGCCATGGCTGCAGCGAACGCGGCCTGGTAACGGGCGAATGTCTCGCGATAGACCGCCACGGGACGATCGCCTTGTGGTGAGTTGGCTTCGATGGAGGTCTTGGTGGCCCATGGCTCGATGACCGCGACCCGGATGCCCAACGGCCGCACTTCATGGTCCAGGGATTCCGAATAGCCTTCGATCGCGTGCTTGCTCGCCGTATAGTGGGCACCGAAGGGACCGGGAATGAGCCCGACGACCGAGCCGATGTTCAGGATTCGCCCATTGCCCTGCTGGCGCATGATCGGCAGGACTTCGTTCGTTACCCGGACGACGCCCAGATAGTTGGTGTCGAACAGCGCACCGACCTGCTCGATCGAGCTTTCTTCGGCGGCTCCGGAGATGGCGTAGCCGGCATTGTTGACCAAGAGGTCGATGCGGCCGAGTTCTGCATGGGCGAGCGCCACGGCAGCAGAAACGGATGCATCCGACGTCACATCGCAAGCGATCATGCGGATGCCCTCGCGGACTTCTCCATGTGCCGCCTTGCGGCTCGTGCCGATCACCCGGTAACCCGCCCGGCTGAGCGCCAATGCCGCCGCCTTGCCGATGCCGCTGGAGGCGCCGGTCACGAATGCAGTCTTCTGGCCTTTTGATGCAATGGTTGCCATGGCTTTGTTCTCGCTCTGGCGCGCGACACTCTGCGCGCTGCCTTTGATTTCCAGGGATTGATGATGACTGGGTTATCGTGGGCCGCACCGAGGCACGGCCCCTGATGGCTCAACGGCCGGAGCCGTCGGTGAAGCGGGGATAATCGGTGTATCCCGCAGCGCCACCGCCATAGATCGTGGCCGGATTGATGTCTGCCAGCGGCGCACCGGTTTGCAACCGTTCCACCAGATCCGGATTGGCGATGAACGGACGTCCGAAGGCGATCAGATCCGCCTTGCCATCCGCCAGATGCGTTGTCGCAAGCTCGAGATCGTAGCCATTGTTGGCGATATAGGTTTTGCTGAAGCGGCGGCGCAGCGATCCGTAATCGAAGGGGGCAACGTCACGCGGTCCGCCGGTTGCGCCTTCGACGACATGGATATAGGCGATGCCGAGCGCCTCGAGCTGATCGACGATATAGCCGTACTGCGCCTGGGGATCGCTCGCCGAAATGCCGTTGGCGGGCGAGACCGGCGAAATCCGGATGCCGGTGCGCTCAGCACCAATCTCCTCCGCCACCGCAGCGGTGACTTCGAGCATCAGACGCGCGCGGTTCTCGACGGAACCGCCATAGGCGTCCGTTCGGACATTGGCGCCGTCCTTGGCGAACTGCTCGAGAAGATAGCCATTGGCGCCATGCACTTCGACACCATCGAAACCGGCCGCGATGGCATTGGCAGCAGCCTTACGGAAGTCGTTGACGATGCCGGCGAGCTCATCGATCTCCAGGGCGCGGGGTTCGGACACATCAACGAACGCATTGTGGACGAATGTCTTGGTCGCGGCGCGAATGGCCGAGGGCGCGACGGGTTGGCCACCGTTGGGCTGCAGGTCGACATGGCTGATGCGACCGACATGCCAGAGCTGCAGGACGATGCGTCCGCCCTTTTCGTGCACGGCGGCGGTTACCTTGCGCCAGCCCTCGATCTGTTCCTTCGTATAGATGCCGGGCGTGTCCTGATAACCCTGCCCCTGCTGAGAGATCTGCGTTGCTTCGGAAATGATCAGACCGGCCGAAGCACGCTGCGCATAGTATTCTGCCGTCAGCGGGCCCGGCACGAAGCCTGCGCCTGCACGGTTGCGGGTCAGCGGCGCCATGACGATCCGGTTTGAAAGGGTAATGGCACCGATGGTTGTGGGTTCGAAAAGCGTGGTCTTGGTCATGATATACCTATTATATTTTCTCTGGGTCGGCATTGGTTCACCGACTGCGTAAAGCTCACGCCTGCGTGCGATAGCGTTCGGCAGGAAGCGCGTTGACGAGATTGCCGAGCATGGCTTTGCGGGCGCCATCGAGCGCGTCCCACTGGCCGCCGTCGTGCAGCGGCGGGATTGTCACCGGTTCGCGGCGGTCGAAACCGACCAGGGCCGCATCGACCAGATCACCGACTTCCATGACATTGCTCATGGCGTTGACGTCGGCGCCGACATGATCCCAGATCTCGGTACGGGTCGTGGCGGGAAGTACTGCCTGGATGTAGATGCCCTTGGGGCCAAGTTCGTGTGCCAGCCCCTGCGACAGGAAGAGCACGAAAGCCTTGGTCGCGCCATAGACGGTCATGCCGAATTCCGGTGCCAGGCCAACGACTGAACCGATATTGACAATCGCGCCCTCGCCAGCCTTGGCAAGACGCGGAGCAATGGCGCCGGCAAGCCGGACAGGTGCGGTCGCGTTGAGGGCGACGAGCTTGGTCATGTCATCGACGTTCTGGTCGACGAAGCTTCCGCCGATCGCCGTCCCCGCATTGTTGACGAGAATGCCGATGCGGGCGTCGTCACGCAGCCTGGTCTCGACCTTTGCAAGATCCTCAGCCTGGGTGAGATCGGCCGGAAGGATATCGATCGTCACGCCGGTTTCCTCGCGCAGACGGCTCGCAAGCGCCTCCATGCGCGCAACATCCCGGGCGACCAGCACCAGATCATGTCCGCGGCGCGCGAAGCGTTCGGCATAGGTTGCGCCAATGCCTGTAGAGGCGCCGGTGATCAGGACTGCAGGAATCTGACTCATTTTGGATTGCTCTTTTCTATTGTTGATCCTATATTCATGACAATCATCATGATTGGTTTTAAATATGATGGCCATCATGTAAATGTCAATGGCCAGTTCGGAGAATTTTGAAAATGAAGGTCAGCCGAGAGCAGATGGCGGAGAACAGACGCCGGATTCTGGATGTCGCCAGCCGATTGTTTAAAGACAAGGGGTTCGATGCGGTGAGCGTCGCGGAGGTCATGAAGGCTGCCGGCATGACCCATGGCGGCTTCTATGGACACTTCGCCTCAAAGGACGACCTGGTAGCGCAGACGCTGGCGCATGCTCTTGAGGGAGACGCCGTCGGAGACGGCGACTTCAGCGGTTTCGTCCGCTCCTACCTGGCGCCCCGTCACCGGGATAATGCCGGCAATGGATGCCCAACGGCAGGTCTCGCCGCAGCAGTTCGTCACCAGACGCCAGCCGCGAAAGCCGCCATGACCGAAGGACTGCGCTCCCAGATCGCCCGGATGGAGAAGGCCCTCCCGCAACAAGGGGCACCCGACAAGCGCCGCGCAGCGATCGGAAGCTGGGCGGCCATGGTCGGGGCCGTCATCCTTGCCAGAGCGGTCGATGACCCTGAATTATCCGACGAGGTTCTTGGTGAGACGCGCGCATGGATCGACGCCATGTGGGCTAGTCCGCTTCGAGTGGACGGGAGCGGAAAACTCTGATTGCGGAACGTGTCTTCCACGTCAACCGCATAAAGGGGCTGCTCTTCACGCAAGGAATTAGGGATTACCAACCTGTCAATCGAGATCGCCGCCATGCCGGGCAAAGCCATCGCACAGGTTCTGGCGCTTCTTCCGCAAAATCCGGTTTCACCGGAAGGCCTGACGGTACGTCAGCTTTGCCGCTTCGGTCGTCATCCGCACAAGGGGCTGCTATCACGCATGACGGAGGCGGATGAAGCGGCTATCGAGGCCTCTCTTGCCGCAACCGACCTTACCGGGCGAGCGCTCGATCGGCTGTCGGGCGGTCAGCGCCAGCGTGCCTGGATCGCCATGGCGCTGGCACAGGAAACGCCCATTCTCCTACTCGATGAACCAACTACCTTTCTTGATATCGCGCACCAGCTTGAGATCCTGGACCTTCTGAGGGAACTGAATGAAAAGCGCGGACGGACCATCGTCATGGTCGTTCACGATCTCAATCACGCCGCGCAGTATGCCGGTCCATCACATCATCGCCGTGGCCGACGGCGGCATCCATGCGGCTGGCAGGCCCGCCGAACTGCTGAAACCGGACTTGATCAGGTCGGTTTTTGGCATCTATGCGATGGTGATTCCCCATCCGGTCGACGGCACGCCCTTGTGCCTGCCCCTGTCGGCATGCGGATCGAGACAATCACCGGTGCCGATGATGCCGCCCGGTTAAAAGTTTCCCTTTGGCCCGCGGCTTCCTGCTTTCGGTGCTTGCAGTTTCTGATGACGTGGTTCCGATTGGCTCAATGTGTCCCGAGCAATGAAGAGATGGCCGCACCGACTGCCCGTGTGTTTTGGGCGTCAAGATGGATTCCGTCTTTCAGGGATGCTTCCGCAACCGTGGCGGCATCAAAAAAACCGCATCCCCACCGTGCAGCGATTGCAGCATAAAGGCCGGCAAGCTTGCGTGACTCCGCGATGCTGCGTCCGCCTGACAGAACTCCGTCGGGTGTGGCGGGCTTGCGGAAATGCGGTGGGCTGACCAGCAGCAAATTGGGCGGTGGACGACCATGGCCATACGGAAAAGTCACGACGATTTCGACAAGCCGTTCGATACCTTTGGCAGCGCCCTCGGCCTTGCCGCAGAGATGCGGTTTCAGGTCGTTGGTGCCCAGCATGATGATGACGGTATCAAGCGGAGAATGGCTGGCCAGCAACACCGGCAGGATTCTCGCGCCGTTCCGGTCGGCGGGACCATCATGATCGTCGAAGCAGGTCGTCCTTCCCGGCAGCCCCTCGGCAATCACACGCATGTCGCCGTCCATGCTTTCCAAGATGGAGGTCCAGCGATCCGCGAAAGGGTGCCGCCCTGTACCAGGGTCGACGCCCCAGGTGAGGCTGTCGCCGAAGGCAAGCACCTCGCGGACCATTATGCCTTGCCAGACCCGCTGGACGCTGGAGGAATGGGCGGCATGACATCGTCCGGAATGGGGTTCACGAAGGGATTGCCATCGAGGCGTGCGCGTTGGTCGGCCTTTGCTGCTGCGATCAGCGTGGGATTGAGGATCAGTTCGATTGCCGTACCGGCGATGACCTTGGCGGCGTGCGCCATGCCCTTGTGGGCGGTCGGCAGCTTGCCCTGGGCGACCAGTTGCCAGGAATGGCCGGGTGTTCCGATCGCGTAGGTCGCGCCGCGCATCTGCACTGTGGGCACCACCCAGCTGACGCTGCCGACATCGGTGGAACCGACCATCGATCCGTCACCGGCATAGAGCGGCACGATCAGGTCGCAGAGCGGCTCGTCCTTCTTCGGTTTCAGATGAAACCTTGCATAGGAGGAACTGATGTCCTCCGGCAGGAATGTCGCCTGGAATTTCCGCGCGATCGCCTTGTCACTGTCGTCGAACACCGCCGGGCCGAGACGTTCCAGCTGGCCATGCATGCATTCTTCCAGCGGTGCATTGCCCATCAGGTTGGCTTCGCCGGAGACGATCTCCTGGCGCATCACTGTCTCGGTCATCAGCGCCGCGCCCTCGGCGATCTTGCAAACCCGTGCCACCAGCGCCAGAAGCTCCGGCAGGCTTCGCGCCCGCACGAGGTAGCGCACCGTCGCGCGTGCCTGCACCACATTCGGCGCCGATCCACCGGCATCGGTGATGGCATAATGGACGCGGGCGGTGGTGGGCATGTGCTCGCGCATGTAGTTGACGCCGACATTCATCAGCTCGACGGCATCGAGAGCACTGCGACCCAGATGCGGCGTGGCTGCGGCATGGGAGGCCCGCCCGGAGAAATGAAAATTCATCTCGCTGCAGGCCAGTGAAATCGGATTATTGACGCCGCTGAAGGCCGCGGGATGCCAGGAAATGGCGATATCGACATCATCGAACACGCCCGCGCGGACCATGAACCCCTTGGACGAACCACCTTCCTCTGCCGGACAGCCATAATAGCGCACGCGTCCCTCGAGGCCGTTCACGGCGAGATAATCCTTCACCGCCGCGGCGGCCAGCATCGAGCCGGAGCCGAGCAGGTTGTGTCCGCAGCCATGGCCGTTGCCGCCGGAGATCAGCGGGCGCTCCTCGGCCACGCCGGCTTCCTGGCTGAGGCCCGGCAGGGCGTCGTATTCGCCCAGGATGGCGATGACTGG
>ERZ1034379.236-NODE-236-length-12255-cov-27.600000_pt1 | contig 12255 bp, 13 predicted proteins | sample MGYA00520614_ERZ1034379 | MGnify/ENA primary metagenome ERZ1034379 (study PRJEB33736, sample SAMEA104288465) | Azolla filiculoides | biome: Urban; feature: water surface; material: ditch water | place: Netherlands | collected 2014 ... | reverse complement strand
GGTTTGGCAAGAAGATGCTTTGCACTTTTCTTTCCACTTTAAAGCAGCAATCTTTGAACTCGGAAATGGCACTTTTCCCTGCAAGCCTGAAACGCACGCCTTCCCCAAAAGCGGAACCACCTAACGAGTATTTTAAACAGCAAGCATGATGAACCGGCATGTTCATCAAACAGGTTCTTCATGCATGCATGAAGGCCTTCATGATGATGAAAACCGCTTCATTGGAATGTCACCGTCTCATTGACAACACGAATGATAACGAATTGACAATATGAATAGTCACGTTAGTTTCCCATTCTTAAGCATGGATTATTATACAATAATCTTCATTTGCTTTTTTACTGTTGACAACATGTAGTGCGGGGGCAGGGTTTGAACCCGCAGTCTTCAGGTCATGAGCCTGACGAGTTGGCCATTTACTCCACCCCGCAAGCAAGCAAGCAAGCAAGCAAGCAATTGATCTCTCTCTAGCGAATCGGAATTTCTTTGCCGAAAAAAAGAAGCCGGCCAACTCCTATTCAATCTACTTGTGCGGGGGAATGTTTGCTTGCCCGCAGACCCAACTCCACGTGTTATTGATCGCATTTCCCGCTGTCCGTCCAAATGAACTTGCACTACTGGTTATTAAAGCAGCATTGATGTTACCTTAAAAGCAGCAAGCGCGCAAGAAAAGAAAAGAAAAGAAAAGAAGCAAAAACTAGCACTCCCTTACCGGCTAGGTCTCTCCCGGCAGGCCACTGCCGCATTCCCAAAAAGCAATGTATGGGTTTCTTCCATCACGTCACTGTCGCATCGCTCGTGCTTCGCACTCGCTCGGAGGAAATGGGATTCGAACCCATGATACAAGAAGATTGTATGTTGATTTAGCAAACCAATGCCTTAAGCCGCTCAGCCATACCTCCGGTTGGGATGGGGGATTCATCAAGCCCCCATCCCGAAGTGCGTGCGTGCGTGCGTGCCTACTTGGGCCAGCATGCACCTATTCTTTCTTTCTTTATCATCTTTATTTCCCAGATCTACAAGGGTATCCCTCTTCTCACCTGCATCTTATTTTTTGGGTTTCCTATTTGTGCGTGCTGCTTTAAGTAGTTTCATCTATCCACTTCTCCAGACACAGTATCTTAAGTACCAATGATGGTGGCCACATCTGCTGGCATGTGATTTTTGAACGTAAAGTCAGGTCCTTGTAAATAGGCGAAGCCAGGTGCTCTTATTTTACAACAATAAAGACGATTAGTTCCATTACTGACTGAGAACACACCAGATTCTCCTTTAAGTACTTCAGCTACAGTATAGATAGAAAAAGCTGGTACAGAAAACCCTTCTGTATAAGGTTTGAAATGGTGAATTGGAGATTCCATAGATTATTTCATTTAAGGTCATGATGAAGGACATGGCTTACGATCATCGGCTTTAATCGTGCCGCTGAGCATTTAATTAGGACGTTATACGATGATTCAAATACTTTATCACGTCTCTTCAATGCGAATACAATAACGATCGTGGCGATCTCCCCTGGTACCCACTAGTACATCGGAATCCGATTAGTCATGAACATCGTGAGGTGCTGCTTTTCACAAATCCCAGCATACTCCCGGTTGGGATAGGTAGGCCCCTTCTAGGGCTTTCCCCCCCTCTGAGCCGTACGTGAAAGTTTCCCTTCATACGGCTCGAATGCATTCCCAGAGGCCCGCCCCTGTAACGCGTCTGCAGGCACTTGGAGATGAAGGGCATTCCTGGTTCATGCGTGAGCGTCCATAGCACCAGATTTTGGATTGATTGGCGGCGATCCGGCTGGCTCATTTTCCGCCAGCACAAACAGAAAAATCTTTTTGCTTGCCTCAGGCCACTTACCGCGTGGCCCGCGGCGGGCGGAGAGCGACCGTGACCAGTGGAGTCAGAACGCGCGCTACATCCGTAGCAAACAAACAAACAAACAAACAAAAGGGATGTAGTTCCGACGCGCGCGTAGGTTGAGGGCTTTCATCGTGCGTGCGTGCGTGCGTGCTAGGTTGTTGGCCAAGACTAGTTACTAGTCCGCGGAGCCAATTTCTTTGCCGAAAAAAAGAAGCTGGTCATCATTTACTAATATCCAGGACTTGTCGTAGTCAGGAACCAGGTCGCTAGGTAGTTTCTGACGATATGTTTTGTTCCGAATTCATTCGGGATACCACCATTAGCAATATAAGAGGATCCAACAATCAATCGCGCGCGGGGAACCAAAGGAAACCATTCCCGCCCTTGCCCTTAAGGCTACCCTGCGGACCGGGACTTGATACCAACTAGCGCGAACTCCCTTTACCTAATGCCGCCTTTACGGGCTTAGGAGCTTTGCGGGTTTCCGGGCCTTTGGCGGGATGCGGTAGTATTTCTAGTAACCGGCAGGGTCGAGTTATCGGTTCAACGTGAAAGAATTTTGTATATAAGTGCGCATTCTGTAAAAGAAAAAACGCTTTGCGTTTCCATTCTGGACAAACTGCCATGAATACCAAAAACAAGAAAGAAAGGATTCATTGAGTACGTATTTACCAATAGTATCGTTGTCCTTGCCTGGTAGCTTTGTAGCAGGTGCTTCTGGTCGTTTTCCAGGGTCGAAAGGAACCGCTATAGTAACCATCACGTGCGTTTCATTCTTTTTCATTTTATTCCTGACCGTCTTTCATGAAGTCGCACTGGGAGCCAGTGCTTGCTATATAAAGATTGCTCCATGGATTTCCTTGGAGATGTTCGATGCTTCCCGGGGCTTCCTTGGCGACCGCGAAGCCACCGGATGAATTGCCGGATAGATAGATTATCCGGACGCTGCTGTTGCTCCGTGGCGAGACGGGCTCGACTCACTCTATGGGATAATTTCCTCCCCTAGAGCCTCATAGCATGTCGAGAAAGGGGCCTACTGGACTCCGCCCGCCGAAAACTGCCCGCCCTCCCTTGGCGGCTCCCGACCGTGTCTCCAAGACACAGGTGAGGCTTACGGATCACGAACTACAGATCGGTGGAGAAGGGATCCCGGCTAGCGTCAGGCGAGGTCCCATATACAAAGTATATGTACACCTCCACGCCGGCCGCAATACAGGCTATGGATAAGGCGCATCCCTCGCACATGCGCAGCAAGAGGGCGCAGATGCCTGGACAAGGAAAGGCCTGAGTCCGATAAGGACAGCACACACACCATTGGCAAGCGCACTGTGCTTCAACAAGTGAGAGTATTCGGTGGAACCGGTGAACCATACATTCGCCAGCTGCTGGTTAAATGCGTGGGGCAGAGGGCCCACAGTACCCGCCTCTTCGATCGGCAAAAACAACCAACCGGGAAGCGCCGCTTGAATCAACAGAAGGGAAGGGGCCTAAGTTGGCAGATGCCGTACACTCGAATGAGACGCGGGTGGGACCTTCCTGTTCTTCCTGGACACACGGAAGAAGAAGAAGTTATCCCTCTACTAACCGTAATCCCAAGTTGGTGAGCCGTGTGATGGGCGACCATCTTACACGGTTCGGAGAGCACTTGATTATGCCACTCGGGCGAACGCGTTGTGGTACGGATAAAAAACAAGCTCGCTTGATTTGCAGAGGGAAAGGCCCGGTGAAGTAACTTCCGACCCGGTGTTCGATAGTCCGACTGTAGTTATGTCAATTGTGGTGACATTCGTCAGTAGCTTGGTTTATCTCTATCTCATTTCATATATGTCCGAGGATCCGCATAGCCCCTGATTCATGTGTTATTCACCCATCTCTACCTCTTTTACGCTAATGTTGGTTATTGGAGATAACTTCATTTAATTACTTCCAGGACGGGAGGGAGCAGGTCCCGTTTTATATTTGTCGATTAATTTTCGGTTCGCATGACTTTAAGCTAATAAAGCAGCTATCAAAGCTATGCTTGTCAATTGAGTAGGTGATTCCGGATCAGCCCTCGGGATTATTGGTCGTTCCACTCCCTCTTAAGTAGTAGACTCTCCTACTACTTTCGCTTGTGCTAGTGTTTTCTCTGAACCCAATCACTATTTTCTTTCTCGTAATACGGGATTTTATGCCACAATTGTTATTCGTATCTCACCCCTTGTCGGCGCTATTGGAAAATTTGCATAAATGGGATTGCATACTCGGTTACCTGACGTAACGGAGGGTCTCACTCCAGTATCCGCTTTGATTTACGCAGCTATTACGGTAATAGCAGGCGTATTTATGATAGCGAGGTGCTCCCCCTTATTCGAGTATTTACTCAATGCTTTGATTGTTATTACTTTTGTGGGAGCTATGACGTTATTCTTCGCGGTAACTACTGGAATGTTGTAAAATGATTTAAAGAGGGTCGTAGCTTATCTAATTCGTAGTCAATCAGGCTATACGATCTTTGCTCGCGGCATTCTTGATTATTCAGTTAGCGTATTTTATTTAACGAATTACGCTTTTTTTAAAGTATTACCCCCTTCGAGCGCAGGTTTAGTAATTCATGCCATGTCGGATGAGCAAGATATGCGTAGAATGGGAGGGCTCGCTTCTCTGTTACCCTCCACTTATGCCATGATGCTTATAGGCAGCTTATTCTTAATTGGATTCCCTTTCTTGACCGGATTTTATTCTAAAGATGCGATTTCGGAGCCTGCTTATACCAAAGTGCGACTTGAAGGACATGAGACAATGTGTATAGCCCTCCTATAAGAGTAAGAGAAAGGGGCTATATCGCCATCCCAGCCTGGCGGGAGGCTCTTACCCCACCATGCGTTCTTTTGGGGAGGGTGTGAAGCATGGAAGCGGAGAATATACAATACAACATAGAACCCGCTAAGAGAAGCGAGACTATTCTTTTTGATCAACCACAGCAGGCAGCAGTGAACTGTGCGACGACGCTTCGTAAAAGCGACCTAGCACCTATGAGCTGTAATTGAGTAGGCCCCTGTAGGGATGTGATTTAGGACACGACGTTTGGTTGCGTGCCCCGATCGGCAAATGATCACCGGAGTATAGCACAGGATCGCTTTTTCTTGTAATAAAGTCAACATGTCGACAAGGTAAACCCAATGGGCTCCCCTCGGGAGGTCTGGTCGTAGGATCAGATACCGTCCAGTGGACAGAAGACGATCCGAAAAGCTTTGGCTCACCCTCAAACAAAGGTAAGATAGGCGACAATTTGCCGACCCAGTGTGCTGACTCGAATCCTGGATGACGAAACGCTGTTACCGGGCCACTTCTATTGACCACATGGGAGTAGAAGCGGCCGGGACCGCGAGCGGTACTAAGTGAATATGAGTCAATCACGACGAAGTTGCGACGAGGGAAGGGAAAAAATTTGACTTTCGTGCGTGCCCCAAAAGAAAAGGAGAGAAGAATATTACAAACCAACTGGGGAGAGCAAATTGGAAACGAGCAAATACGCAACTTGCGGCGGAGTGATAGCAGAACACTACGTGGGCCCATCGGTGACCTGCTGAGGCCGGCCCAGCCGTCACTCTTCTTCGCCGCTTGAGCCGTATGCGAGGAAACTTGCACGTGCGGTTCTTTGAGGGGGAAAAGCTTGCTTGAAAGAGCCTATCCATCCCGATTATACCATTAGTGGTAACTTTGTTTTCCGGTCGGGAAGCGTCTCTGTCTTCTTCACTCCCTATCACTCTTCTCGTTTACCTTTCCTAACATTTTCAGCATCAACTAATTCATTCAAGCGAGACATCTTACGATGCCATGATGCGCCCATTCTTATGGCCATCCCTTTAATCCTCCTGGCTTTCGGAAGCATTTTCGTAGGATACTTGGCCAAAGTGTGACCTGTTAGCCCATAAGTCAGTCCCGTGACGAAGCGGCTGTTGCTCACCCAGCACGATCTAAGCAAGGTGAACAATAATTGAGGATTGGATGCGAGCGAAACTCCCGCCAATGGCTGAGATGTTCAGTCGACTCTCTTCTCTTTGTAGGAGGTCTGGCAGCCTCTGAATCACGAGTAAGCAAAAAAGAAGGGAGGAAAGAGGCCCCGGCGAACCTTCATGAGTGAACAAGTGTAAGCTTTGCCGCCCGACAGTATCCAGTACTGACCACACTGAGGGACAGGCCCAGTGAGCAAAGGGCAAGAACGAAGGGTACAAGCAGTGTCAGTTTCTGGCCTTGCACCGAACATCCAATGGACTATGGACTAAGAAACGGCCACTGCATGAAAAGACTATGTCCGGGAGACCGCCCCACGAGGTACATCTTGCGCCTACGGGCCGCTATAACTATCCAATACACTCGAAACTGGAGTATCCCGATAGGGTTCCCTTGTGGTGGGCCGCCGAGCTACAAGCTCTACGGGAGCAGGATTCTCCGAAAAGCGAAGGCCCTGACGAATAAAGGCTAGGGATATGCCCACTTGGAGACTTAGGATCTCGATGGTCAATGGAAAGGGAAATGGATTGTAAGTAAGTTCTACATAGATAATACCTAAACAATACCTTGGTGGGAACAAATCCCCGGTGGTAGCCTAAGACTAAGGCAGTTGTAGACCGGAATTTACCAACAAGCTTATTGCCCCAATGAACGATATGGGCAAGATGCGTGCTCTCCAATCTAGGCGACTCATACAAGATATACACGCAAGACTCTAGTAAGACAAGTCACACAGGGTAACCGAGGGAAAAACAAACACCCCGGGGAAGGGAAGGGAAGGGAAGGGAAGGGAAGGGAAGGGAAGGGAAGACCTCGACAATAGGGTGAGTGGTGACCTTAGGGCCGGGATAGAGACGGCGGGCAGGAGGAGGTCTTCTGTTGGGTGGAAGGGCTACAGCACTCATTTGTTAAATATGGATACCAAAGCAGCCGAGAAAGAGGAAAGCGACCGCTGAGCGCCTTCATGATGAACCGGCGCGCGCGCCTTCATGATGAACCGCCTTCAGCCTTCATTCGTAAAGCCAACCACTAAACTAACAAGTGGGGGTGAGGTGAACCCTTTAGCGAAGTTGACCACACGAATGAAGATTCAATGGGAACGCGCGCGAGTCCCGTCCCTGAGAACACATCACATAAGGAAAGGTTCCCCAGGGGAACCGGAGAGGGCCCTGAAGGTTCCTTTGCTTGCTTGCTTGCTTGCTTGCTCGTAAAGCCAACAAACAAAAAAGTGACTTCCAATAAAGAATACTCGACAACGGGGAGACTCGTAGGGCCTTTGGCCCGCCCTCTGTTGGGGCTATAAAAGCTGGGAAAAGCTATATAACCCTTCTTTCTTTTTACTTTCTTTTTCTAGTTGAAAAGGAATCTAACCTAGCCAGACCGAATAGTTGAATGGCTGGCTAAGAGTACATAGAGGTGGGACAGAAGCCCAATAAAACGTAAAGCGTTTTTTTCTTCTCCGGAATCAACAAAACTACAAACAACAAAGAAAAAGCTTTACAAACAAAGGCCAGAGGCCAAAGTGGCCCCAGCCCAAACGTGCCATTGTTTAGGTAATCTATATCTAAGTATACATATATCTAGAGATTGCCTTACATATCCATATAGAATCGTTTGAAGAAACAAAGACTTGACGAGGGGTGTTCATGTGCAGCAACCTTAACTCCTACACAGGCACTGCCATACCGAAAAGAATTCTTCGAACCTGTAAAGCCAACAAAAATCTTCGATCCTGGGAGAAGCCGTATGAGGCGGAAGCTTCACGTACGGTTTTGAAGCCGAGCCTTTCCAGCAGCAATGGAGCGGCTTAGGTACCGATATGATGATTGGTTTAGGCACCAATTTTCGGGCCAATTCCCTTTCAATGCTACCCAAAAATGAGATTCTTGCCGAATCTGAGTTTGCTACTCCAATCACAATCAAACCAGTACCTATTACGTTTAGCATCTTAGGGGCTTTTACGGCGTATAATGTAAATCTTTTCGCGAACGAATTCCTTTTCGCTTTCGGAACCAGTACTTTCGGTAATGGACTTTATTGCTTTCTGAATAAGCGCCGGTTCTTTGACAAAGTTTTCAATGACTTTCTAGTGAGATCGTTTTTGCATTTCGGATACGAAGTCTCATTTAAAGCCTTAGACAAGGGTGCTATTGAGATCTCAGGTCCTTACGGGATTTCGTACACATTCCGGAAATTGGCCAAGCAAATAAGTTAACTTTAAAGTGGATTTGTTGTGCGAAGAGTACGTCACGACCCGTTGGCCCTAAGCTCCGTGGTGGGTAAACGGTAAACTCGACTCTACGAGCCCAAGAAGGACAGTAAGGGCGGCGTAAAGACCGGAGTTGGTGTAGTGCTAGCAAGAACGTGAGTTAATGAGTCCCGGGCCTTTTGTCCACAAGGCGGCATGTCGAAATGAATAAAGGCATGGTGGGCGTATCTAACGAAGGTCGCGGTATGCCAGGTTTCGCTAAAGCAGGGAAAATCACAGCCCTCTGCCGCCCTTCCTCGAGAATAGCTACGCCGCCATAACTACATGTACGGTTAACAGTCTAGGGAGCAAAATAGCTAGAGCACGGGAAAATAACGATCTCGGCAAGAGCCATACATAACGACTACTAGTGCCGGCTCTGGGATCTCCTGTAAACCCCTATACGGTATGTGGCGGATATTAGGGGAAGCAGTGATGGGGACTACCTCGAAAGTGCTTGCTTGCTTGCTTGCTTGCTTGCTTGCTGCAGAGAGCCGGATGAGGGGAGACCTTCACGTCCGGTTCGGAGGGCAGGGTGACCTTGACCCTACTATCATTATGCTTTCGTTATGTTACTTGGATTAACCATATTCGTGACCTCTTTCGGTACGTGGGATTTTCTACTTTTCTGGGTGGACAGTTGATTGTATCTCATTTTCATAGTTCGTAGTTTCTTCCTATAGAACTCTTCAATACGAACCAACACTGGGGGAAGGTCCGATCCCTCCCCTCTATATCTTCTTTGAAAATAACACAAAGTGTTTCGATTTCTCTTCCATATAAATGAGGGCTCCTCTGCTACTAGAAAAGGAGGATGTAGCTTGCTATACTTCCCGTCATGTCAGTCCCCATGAACTATCCTTCAGTCCTCATGAACTGTCCAATAATGCCATATTCGTCCCGTAGAGAGAATCGAGAGGACATTAAAAATAAGACTTTTAGCCTGTTCTTTTTCTGTAGCACTAGAAGTTTCCATATTAGACGTCGGCTTCTCGTTTGTTTCCAGAATGTAATTATCTTCATCGTCATCTTCTGCTTTCCACAATTCTATTTTTTGTGGGTGCACGGGTGGGTTCCCTCTTGTATTTTGTAGTGAAGAATACCAGGTGCACTAGGAGCTTCCACATCTCGTCATTGCCAAGATGGGGTCGGGACAAACTGCCACTAATACAGAATGAGAGAAAGGAACAATAAAACCATGCTACTCCTTGATGTTTTTCCGGGCATGGCTTTAGTCTCTGCTGTTACGGTCATACGTGCTAAAAACTCCGTCCATTCCGTTCTCTTTTTCATCCTCGTTTTCTGCAACACTTTAGGTTTACCTCTCTTGTCAGGTCCCGACTTCTCTGCTATGATCCTCTTAGTGGTTTATACAGGCGCGATTGCTGTGTCACTTCCATTTGTAGTGATGATGCCAGATATCAAAATAGCGGAAATCCACGAGAATATATTGCGCTATTTATCAGTAGGTGGTACTATTGGACTGATTTCCTGGTTGGAAATCTTTGTCATTCTAGACAATGATTACATTCCAATACTACCAACCAATTTGAATACAACCTATCTGAGATATACGGTTTATGCTGAAAGAATATAAAGTTGGACTAATTTGGAAACATCAGGCAATTTACTTTATACCAACTATCTGGTTTTGTTCCCGGTGTCTAGTCTGATTTTATTAGTAGCCATGATCGGGGCTATAGTACCAACTATGCATAAAACTGCTAAGGTCAAGAGACAGGATGTGTTCCAGCAGAATGCTATAGATTTTCGGAAGACCATCGGAAAGATACGCGAGAATAAACAAATACAAAGTCTTGCTGCCAAAGGAAAGGAAAGGAAAGGAAAGGAAAGGAAAGGAAAGGAAAGGCTGCTGCCAAAGCCTCATTCTTTCCGGTCTCCACCATAACTTCTTCCAAGGGTACTGGTTCAGTCTCCGCACTAACTTTCATAGATATCGGGGGCCAATACCCGAATGTTCATAGTGTGTCGCCCATTTTCTTTCTTTTTCTATACTCAACAACAAGGTGACATGAAAAAAGAGGTGGCGTAGGCTGCTTTAAATTAAAACCTTAGCTTTGCAGCTGCTGTTTTCAACCATCAGACCTTTTACAAGTAAGCAAGCAAGCAAGAGGTTCAAACCCACAGAAAGCAGCTGCTGCTTTTAACAAGCATCTGCATTCGTAGTAAACACGCGGATTCAGCATGAAGGGCGAAAAAAAGAATCGTTTCATTTCCGCTAAATCAACGATCAGACCAAAAACGATAGTTGACCCGCCGTGTCAAACGGCAGATTATTAGGTTAATTTAAACATTACGGGCAAAATAAATCTATATTACCCGCAAGCAACTGCGACTCTGCTGTGGTACAGCAAGCAGGCAAGCAAGCTGCTTTAAGGTTGTTTCAACCCGCTTCTTCTTCTTCTTCTTCTTCTTCTTCTTCTTCTTCTTCTTCTTCTTCTTCTTCGGCCGCCAAAAAAAAAACAAAGATTTGCGTAAGGTTGAAAAACAACCCGTCCACTGCTTTAAGGTGGCAAACGAAGAAAGAGCTAAACAATGAGAGCTGAGCAAAGCAAGCAGAGAAACAGCGTACGGCAACGCATCTTTTTTATGCGGAGGGCTAAACCCCCACCAACCGTGCGTTAGCGGGAAGATGAAGCCCAACCGTGTGTTAACAGCGGCGGTATGGTTTTAATCCGAGCTAAAAATCCGCCTTCTGAGCTATAAATGTTTACAGCGGGGAAAGAATTGATGCTTAAAAAAAGCAGCAAATTAGCGCAAGAAGTGCAGTTTTGCGCTGGCTGGGCACGTATCTTTGAGGGATACGTACCTCTCAGGCCTTGTAATTCTGAGAAGGGATACCTTGCTTGGCTTGAGAGGCTACATCTCACAAAACAAAAGAGAGCTTATAACTAGCTAGTGGTAACCGAAGATAGGTGGATAGAACCAAAACGATTAACCGAGACGTCGCAGACAGATGCTTAAAGCCCGCCCCGACGCGCGCGGTAACTACGTTACGGTCTGTTTTTTTCGGGATGTCGGTTACGGTTCGATCTATCTATAGATAGCTAGTTATAAGTTCTCTTTTGTTCTGTCTTAACGCTAGTCTTAACGACGTCTTGGGTGTAGATGTTTCACCCATATCCTTTCAATTTGTAACTGCTTGCTGCGGGGCCCAAGGAAGATGCTGGGATAAAGCGCAAAGCTCTTTCTCAGCTTCCGCTCCTTCGCTCGTCTGGTACGTGCGGGAGAATGTTCCGTTACTGGGGGAACTTATGTCACACGTGTCGGTGTATCCTGGCTTGGACTGCCGTCTTCAGCCTTACCGGTTTCCTATACTTGTTAAAAGTGTGGGCGACCAGGTTCAGATGGGGTTTAGGCTGATGCTGATAGGATAGATTGATGGAGAGCGGAGTGAGAAGGGTGCCCGTACCCGTATAAAATTCTTTACGATTAATCATGGGCTTCTTCTTGCATCATTTCATATCAGTGCCTGGATTCTGCTGCTTGCTGTTCACCAGGTATATCAATAAAAGCACTACTCATCAGCAGAGTATTAGGAGTATCATGAATCTGATTATTCTAATGGGTCATGTATTGATTACTCATAGTGAAGGGGTGCAATGGAATCTCCTCTAAAGGTGGTATCGTCTCTTCACTGGCACTTTCGTCATAAATCCAGCACTTCTGTTCTGCTGGGAAATAATCTATCATTTCCGGGCTCCGCTCCAATTTTCACTTTATGTCCTAAATTTCTCAATTCTTTTCCCTTTCTCATGCGTGAAAACGAGCGAAAATGAATGAACAAATAATATTTCTAATGCAGAAGCAACGGAAGCTCGTAGAGAAACCTTAAATTATTGGCTCACTTAAAGAAGTACTGCAGCCCGTTTAGTCCTAATTCTTCTCATAACCAATGTTTTCACTTTGATTTCGTTCAATCTCCTGTTATTTCGGTACATTCACGTGGGAATGGAAGAGATTCCGGCAGATCATGTTCACCATGAAGTCATATGAAATCGGATCTCGATTCTCCCTAGAATCTTCCTATTAGTTGCCATCAAAGACTTTTGCTTGTTTTCCGTTCTTTATCAATTGGTTATTTCAAAGGGTGGCCTAAGGTCACCCCCCTTAAATGAAATGAGAGTCCCGCC
>ERZ1034379.232-NODE-232-length-12337-cov-2.931607_pt1 | contig 12337 bp, 12 predicted proteins | sample MGYA00520614_ERZ1034379 | MGnify/ENA primary metagenome ERZ1034379 (study PRJEB33736, sample SAMEA104288465) | Azolla filiculoides | biome: Urban; feature: water surface; material: ditch water | place: Netherlands | collected 2014 ... | reverse complement strand
TAAATCGCTGATTATCGCGATAGAGGGACTAATTAGGCCGCCTTCGAACGGCCCTCTGCATTTTGTCTGGTGTGGCAGCTCTGCCCCATAAGGCGACATCATTAAATTCGCAATGTCCGCCTGGAACGGGGCCGGGAACGGACTGGCGGCTTCCGGGCTCGAAGTTAGGCGAAGTTGCCATTCTCTCGCACGCACAATTTATGCGCTTTCGACCTGAAGCCGTCATTCAGACAGCTTGTATCTATTGGCGGCTTTGCCGGCGGCAGCCTAAAGAAACTCCGGCTCAGGCCCTTTTTCGTATTTTCGTCCCTTTTGGAGAGAGGTGGCTCGGTTTGTCTGAACAGTTTCGGGCGTTTCGCTAAGTGGATTTCCGCCTCGATTATGCTGCCACCATCATTGGTTCCAGCGCGTTGAAGTAGGCCTGATCCGGTGTCTTCCGGTCAAGGGATGAATGTGGGCGTCGGCTATTGTAGAAGGTCAGATAGCGGCCGATGCCAGCGCGGGCCTCGGACACTGTTTTATAGGCGTGGAGGTAGACTTCCTCGTATTTGATCGAACGCCAGAGCCGCTCGACGAAGACGTTGTCCCGCCACGCACCCTTGCCATCCATCGAGATGGCGATTTCCGCCTTCCTCAGCACCGTCGTGAAGTCCATCGAGGTGAACTGCGAGCCCTGGTCGGTATTGAATATGTCGGGTCTGTCATAACGGGCCAGCGCTTCCTCGACTGCTTCGATGCAGAAGGCTGCTTCCATCGTGATCGACAGTCGCCACGTCAGAACCCTCCGGCTGAACCAGTCCACAACGGCGCAGAGATAGACAAATCCGCGAGCCATCGGAACATAGGTCAGGTCCATCGCCCAGACCTGATTGGGTCTGGTAACCGCCAGCTTGCGCAGGAGGTAGGGATAGATTTTATGCCCAGGTGCCGGTTTCGACGTGTTCGGGCGACGGTAGATCGCCTCGATGCCCATTTTCTTCATCAGCGTGGCGACGTGCAGCCGCCCAGTCTCCAGCCCTTCTCCTCTCAAGAGCCCTTGGCTAACATCCGACTTCCGGCAAATGGATAGTCGAGATGCAACTCGTCGATCCGGCGCATCAGAGCCAGATCGCCGTCAGACACCGGACGCGGCGAATAATAGACACTGCCACGGCTGAAGCCGAGAAGCTTCGCCTGGCGCACGACGGATAGCTTATGCTCGCGGTCGATCATTTCTTTCCGCTCAGCAATCCCGCCTTGCCGAGCGCTCCGGCTAAAAAATCATTCTCCAGCGTCAGCTCCCCGATCTCTGTGCAAACGCAGTTTGTCACGTGGCGTGCAGCGTTTTGACATCGACGGGTGGACCCGCCGGTTCCGCCTTCGCTTCATCGCCGAAAACGCCTGTCGCCCCCTCAAGGAGCTGGTCTTTCCACTGCTTGATCTGGTTGGCGTGCACGTCAAACTGCTGGGACAGTTCCACCAGCGTCTGCTCGCCTCGAATGGCGGCGAGCGCCACTTTTGCCTTGAAAGCCGGGCTATGGTTCCGGCGCGGTCGTCTCGTCATGGTATCTCCAATGAAAGAACACAAGGGACAAAACACCTCGCTTTGGCGGCTATTTCTTGGGTTGGGTGATGTTTTGACCGGCGTTTTGACCGATCGGCTAAATCTCTTCCTTCCGCTGGACTGGTTGTTCCCGTCCTTCGGTCTTGAACCATTCTCCAATGCGTGACCCTGATGCCGCTTCTGGCTTCGGTCACAGAGTGGCGTTCGGCTCCCGGTTTCCCATTCTCCTGTAAGAGCGCAGTCCGGCGTTGCCGGGATCGCTAAGATATCATCAGGACAACCGAGATATCGTTGACACGCCTTCCTGCCCATTTACGTCGCGCTGCTCGTAAGCGCGCTGGTCACGCAGGATCTGGAAGGTGATCGTCAAAAGCTTGCGCGCGATCGCAACACGCGCCTTGTTGGTTCCTCTAGTCTTCAGATGCTCATACTGGACGCGCAGCCGCGGATCGGTGGCGATGGCAGGTGCGACCGCTTCCACGAACGCCCAGCGTAGCCACTTGTTGCCCTGCTTGATGATCTTGCCGTGGAAGGTCTTGCCGCCGGAGGAATAGGTCGACGGTACAAGCCCGGCGTAGGCGGCAAGCTTCTTGGCATTCCGGAAGCGGCTGATGTCGTCAATCTCCGCATCGATCAGCCGGGCGAAGAACTCACCGATGCCGGGGATTGTCTTCAACAGCTTCACATTGGCATTGGCCTTGGTCATCGCCCGGATCGTCGTCTCCGACTGCTTGATCCGTTCATTGATGTCACCGATGAAGTCGAGACCACGATCGATCTGGATGCGGTCGATCTCCGAGACCTTCACTTGCGCCAGCTGGACGCGGCCGGTCTTGCCGAACAGGTCACCGAGCTTCCTCAGCAGTGCTGTCTGCTCCGGATAGCGATCAAAGACGGTAACGACCCGGTTCTTCGTCATCGTGCGCAGCCGCACGTAGAACATCCGCTCGCGCAGCGCGACGCGAAGGTCGCGCGATCTCTCGCTTGGTGCCCAGGCTTCCGGAACCAGATCGGCTCGCAGTAGATGCGCCAAGACCGTGGCGTCGATCTTGTCTGTCTTGATCTTGGCATCGGCAATTGCCTTCACCTTCAACGGGTGGGCGAGAACGACATCATCGCAAATGTCGTCGAGCCAGTCGTACATCACCATCCAGTTGCGCGTCGCCTCGACAACCGCGTGGCTGTTCTCGCGGTAGCATTCGAGAAAGCCGCCGAGCGACTGGCGATCGTTCTTCACCCGGCCGGATCTGAGCGTTTTACCCGCCGAATCCTGCACCACCAGATGGCTGTAGGATTTGTGGTAGTCCACGCCGATATGGTATTCATAAGAGGCAGTCATGCTTCCAACTCCCTTGTTGAGATCTTGCAAACCCCAACAGGATAAGCCGAAAGGCTGGAAGTGTGACTGTCCCTCGATCATCATCTGCATCTCAGGGATCTGTTCTCTCAACGGGCGCGGCCTCTTTCATGCCACCTCCTGTTCCTGGCATCTAAGCCGAAGTCAGGCAGAAATTCCACTTATCCCCGCTGTGCAGATTTCCCGAGCCAGCTCTGTGATCGAAGCGGATGTTACTTCGAAGTAGAATGTCCACGCTCAAAAGCCTGCAGTCTTGAAAGGCAAATGCACATGACGGCTTCGTAACAAAGTGCGGAGGTCCTCCTCAACCTCGGCTTCGTCGACGTAGGAAAATGGCAGCCGAAAGGGGATCTCATTGCTTACGATCTTGACGGCGCAGACACCTCAGCGAGCGAGGTTTTGCTGGACGCCCCTAACGCGCTCTACGCCTTCGTGCGCAGCGAGCAAGTTGTCTACATCGGGAAGACTGCCCGCTCGATCAGGAAGCGGTATCGCGGATACTGTCGGCCGGGAAAAATGCAGGCCACCAATCAGCGCTGCCATCGCAACATTAAAGCCGCGATCGCTGAAGGTACCGAAATCCGCATTTTCGTTTTTACGCCGATAACTCAGCTCCGATATTCAGAGTTCGAGATCAATCTTGCCGCTGGTCTAGAGGATAGCCTGATCCGGGAATTTGATCCCCCGTGGAACGGAAGGGATAAAGGGCACCCGATCTCCGAAGATGCAGAACGCGAGGAAGTTGAAGAAACTGAATTTGAGGCATTGGGTGTCGTCACTGTAGCCAACGCTACGTCGGAGCCGCAAGCATCCGGCCAGGCTGTCGCAACCTTCTCTGTCGTGCTCGGAGTTACATATTATGAAAAGGGCATCCTCAACCTAGGCGTCGAGGCCAGCGAGTATCTCGGCAAGGATGGCGACCCGATCCGCGTCCGGTTCAGTGATGGTGGCCAAATGGTGGTCTCGAAGATCAACAGAACAGCCAACCGGACCGGTGCTGTCCGGGTCATCGGCGGCAACGCCCAGATTGCCAGATGGTTTCAGCAGAACTTCAGCGAAGGCGACACCGTGTATGGGAGTGTGGTCGATCCGCATACTATTGAGTTGCTAGCCGGCTAGCCGGGGCGTCCTTAGCGCGACGAGCAGTTGGAGGAGTTGCCACACTCGTTGAGCCGGCGTGGCTGCGGCAGATCGCTGTTACACAAGTTGCTACAGAGGGATAGGCAGCAGGTGACCAGGTTGCTCGCCTTTCGGGATTCCCTCCTAAGAGTACGGCGAGCAGGCCACCGGGATCATGGCTAGATAAAAGCAGGCGATGTGCGCCTTCGTTCGGCTGTGTGTTTTCAAAGACTTACGGCGCATTGGCGCGAGGTGGGCCTGATCGGCGCAGCCTGCGCATTCGCAAATACTTAAATGATTTCAGTGCCTCGGCGCGATGTGTGGGGCCTCAGACATGAGGAGTGAGGAGGTTTTCCGGTTGAGACCAGCATTCCTGAGTAAGGGGTGTTGTCCTGCACAGTGACCAAGCTCGGTTGGCCATTCTGAAAAATGGCGTGACGACATGAATGGCAAGAATGCGCCAATTACAGACATCGCGATGGCATGTCACAACCGTCATAGCGATCGCCGATGCTGAGATTTAGGTTCCGAACCGGAACCGAGAGCTTGCGGTCCAAGCACAGCTCAGAGCGCGAAGCCACACGAACGAACAAGAACGCGAAACCGTTGTCACCACCGACCAAGACATGCGTGGAGGGGGTCACTTTTCGCGAAGATTAACATACTGCGGGAACTGCGCGCCAAATCAAGCGGCCAATACGGCGGGGTCAAGCGCCCTCTCCATACTTGCGACAAGGCACCTAGTCATAGCCGCATAGGGAGCTTTGGGACCTGCTTCACGTTGGATCAAGTCTTGGTAAAGTGCCCTTCTTACGGGAAGAGGTAGGGTGGCATCCAGAATTTGAGCATAGATCGCCATCACTTTCTCCACTTGGTCGTTCCGCATCTCCACCAGTTCGGCCCGGTGAAGCTCCAACAGAATCCGAGTGGCAGTGCCTTGTTGGGTCCCTTTGGCAAAAATCAAGCCACCTGCGAAAATCAGGTGTTCTTCCGGGTCCGTCTGGTAGGGGTCGACGATGTGTTCCAGCAGTGGGTCTTTGTTGCTCTTGTTCTGATTGCAGACCTCACACGCTAGCGTGAGATTTTGCCAGTGCATTGCCCACCCTCACTAGCATCCCATCCCGTTCATCCAGCTCCGGAGGCGCCATAAAAACTTCAATGCGCCCACGGAGAATGTATCCCTCCCCTCGCGAGTGGGCTGCGGTGACAACCAGGCCATGATGAGATCCGCAGACGCCGTTCCCAATAGTTGTTTCGGGCAACTACATTGAACCTCAATGAAATTCTCCAGGACTGGGCCTCGATCTGCCGCAACTAGGCAGCCTGCGTCACGGTGTGATCCAGTACGGACTGTCGTTCCACGCGCGGCAGGTCGCCGTTTATATCGAGATTCATGCCAGGGACGGAACATAGACAGCGCAAAGCCGTCTGCGAGCTCACCTTCTTGGGGGCGCAGCAGGTCGATGTGCACGCCTGCCTGCCCAGGACCGGATGTCGTTGTGGTGATCGAGGACCGGAAGCCTGGCTTTGCCTTTGCTGATGCCTGGCTCAGTCACATCGCGACCTCGTAGATTGTCGTGTGCGTGGCGACAAAGGCCTTGCCATCGCCCGTCACCCAGCCGCGAAACATGCCCGGCGTGTTGTAGGGGGCAGCCACGGTGCCATCCGACCCGACCGCCACCAGCCCCGCGCCGATATCGTGCGCCGCAAGGTCTCGGTGCACGACACCATCGGCGGCGGTTGCGAGGTCCTGGCCGAGATAGGCGACCCGGCTGGCGATCTCGTGGCCCACGACATGGCGGATGAAGAATTCACCCTTGCCGGTGCCCGACACTGCACAGGCGCCATCGCGCGCATAGGTTCCAGCACCAATGATCGGGCTGTCGCCCACGCGTCCGTCGGGCTTGTTGGTATAGCCTCCCGTGGAGGTCGCTGCCGCCAGATGCCCGGCTGCATCCAGCGCCACAGCACCGACCGTGCCATGCTTCTCGTTTTCGGTCCCGTCGGTCCCGGCCTCAGCATGCGCCTTCATCGCCTCCAGCGCCTCGACACGCTTCTGCGTGGTGAAATACGATTGCGGTTCGATTGCCAGACCGCACGCCTCGGCAAAGCGGTCGGCAGCCGCGCCGGTCAAAAGAACCGCACGGCCATCGTCGATCAGTCGGCGGGCGGCCTTGATAGGATTGCGGATTGCAAGCGCGGCCGAGACGGCGCCCGCCTCAAGCGTTGCTCCGTCCATAATCGAAGCATCAAGTTCATGGACGCCGTTTTCGTTCAGCGCTGCACCATGGCCGGCGTTGAAATGCGGACTGTCTTCCATCACCACAACGGCGGCTTCGACCGCATCGAGCGCCCGACCGCCTGATTGCAACACCGCATAACCGGCCTTAAGCGCTGCCACCATGTCTTGGCGGGCCGCCTGCCAGTCTGAAGCCGTCATGCTGCCTTCCGGCATCACGCCACAGCCACCATGAATGGCCAGTGCAATTTTCTTCATGTCCTGCTCCGTTCGTCATGGCACAGGTCGACCGCCATCATCCGGTCGATCGTGCTCTCACTCAAAGTGATGTTGGCAATCACATATTGGCAAACACACGGTGGCGAACACCGGGCGCACCGTCTCAGGTGAAGGCAATGTCGCCGATCACGCGCACGCGAACACGGCGTGCGCCGCCGGGCAGATAGGCAATCGGGATATCCTCGACCTCCAGCGTCTTCAGGCTCTCACGGCTGGCACCCGACGCAACCGCTGCGTCCTGCGCCTCGGTCTCGGCTTTCGCCAGCGCCTCGTCGCGGCTCAAGCCGGAAAACACCCGATCCACCTCGCCGGAGACCTGTGCCATCGCGGCACCCAGCGCATTGGCGACACCGGCATTTTCGACACGCAGCACATCCGACGCCCCGGCAATCCGGTCGGGGATCAGGAATGCGCCGCCGCCAACGGCGATCAAGGCAACATTGTCGGCCGAGGTCTTCATCTGGTCGAAACTGTCGGTGACCATGGCGCGGATACGCTCGAGGCTCGCCTTGACCAAGGCCGGATCGAGATCCTTTACCCTGTCCCGGTCACCCATCTCGATCAACCCAGCGGCAACCGCGATGTCCGATGTCGTCAGCGTATTGCCGCCAAACACCCGCGCTTCGCTGAGGATCCGGTACCCGACCGAACGTGGCCCGATCTTGCCGGTGTCCGGATCGATGATCGTGCCACCGCCAAGAGCGATCGGCAGCAGGTCGGGCATGCGAAACAGCGTGCGCACTCCGCCGATATGGACGATATTATTGGCCTCGCGCGGAAAACCGCCGACAAGGCAGCCGATATCCGAGGTCGTTCCGCCGACATCGACAACCATGCCGTCCGTCAAACCGGTGAGGAAGGCCGCTCCACGCATCGAATTGGTCGGGCCGGAGGCAAAGCTATGCACCGGGTTCGCTGCCGCAACATCGGCAAGCGCCACCGTGCCGTCGTTCTGCGTCAGATAGAACGGCGCGGTCACCCCTGCCTCGCGCAGCGCATCCGAAAACGCCTGCACCGTTGTGCGGCCGAGCGATTGCAGTGCCGCGTTCAGCAGAGCGACATTCTCGCGTTCCAGCAGGCCGATGCGACCAAGCGTGTGCGAGAGGGTGATTTTCGCATCGGGGATCACCGAGCGGACGATCTCGGCGGCCACCACCTCGCAATCGGTGGTCAGCGGCGAGAACGTCGCCGAAATCGCGACCGAGGTAATGCCGGCATCGCGGATTTTCATCGCCGCTTCGCGGATCTCGTCGGGGATCATCGGCACCAGCGGACTGCCGTCATATTCATGACCGCCATGCACCATGAAGATCATCGGGTCGACACCGGCGCGAAGATCGTCCGGCCAGTCGCACATCGGCGGCAGCGACCGTCCGGTCGGCAAAGCGATGCGGATCGCCGCAACCCGCTCCAGCCGGGCACGTTCGACCACCGCATTGGTGAAATGCGTCGTGCCGATCATCACGGCATCGATGGGCCGATCGGTCGGGCCGACAAAGCCGGAGACATGCGCCAGAGCCGCTTTCACGCCGGACATCACGTCCTGCGTTGTGGGAACCTTGATCGAGGACAGGATTGTCTCGCCGTCAATCAGAACGGCATCCGTATTGGTGCCGCCAACGTCAATACCGATGCGTTTCATGAGAATACCGATGTAAAGTCAATGTCATAACCGAAGGCCCTGGGACCGACGGCCGCGATGCCTGCAGGCGACGTCAAAAGCGCCGGCGCCGGCAGGGCAACGACAGTCACCCTCTGGCCGTAGCGCACGGATTCGGTGCCGATAGCGCTGCCGGACACCGTGTCGAGAAGGCAGATGAGATCAGGGGTCATGGCAACCGGATGGCCATCGCGGAGGGCGACGGCCCATTCGTTCTGGAAGCCGAGTTCCATACGCGCGCCTTTGTCGGCATCAATACCTTCGATCAGCGTCGTTCCGCGCAGGAAGCCGCCTGTGGTTTCGCGGGCAACATCGATCACCTTGCCGCGGAACAGCTGCTTGCCGCCTTCGTGATCAAGGACGGCCTTGACCGGATCGTCGTGACGCGCACGCGCCTCGATCACCGCACGGCCAAGTTCGACTGCCTTGGTAACGGTATAATGAATGCCCCAGTCCTTCACTTCGCGCCCGGTGCGTGGTGCCTTGCAGGTGGCAGCCGTCGAGCCGACCTCGGTGCAGACCTTGCGCGAGATGCGCTCCATCCATTTCCACGAGGCGGCACGTGTGACGATCACCTCATTGTCACGCACATCGACAAGCGACAGCGGGAACATCGGCAGATTGCCGATGGCAAACGAGGTCATCTGTGCCTCGGGATAGGCGCGGCCCATGGCATCGGCATTGACGACGGGACGCCCGAGCATGGCCGCCGCGAGAAAGGATGACAGCGCATTCGAACCGCCGATCTCGACGCTCATGATGGCGCGAAAGGGCTTGCCGAGATAATCTTCCATCACCTCGACCGCACGCGCAAGATGGGCGGGATCGCCGAGACGTTCCTGGCCGACCAGCGGCGCGCCCATGTTCGAGACGACGGCCACCATGTCGTCATCCGCGAGCGCCATCGGATCCATCAATTGGACGCGGCGACCTTCGGCATAGAGGCGGCGGAGATTGAGGGTAGAGAGATAGGGATTGCCCCCGCCCCCGGTTCCCAAAATCCACGCGCCGGTGGCGAGCGGCTCGATATTCTCTTCGGCGAATTCCTGAAGCATGTGTCACCTTCGGTCATGCAACGCCGCCCGCGGTCGATCGACCGGCGGCCCGCTGCAATCTGTCATTCTGCGGCTTGAATTTTTATCATCGGTGCAATCGGCAACCTGCGATGTTGCAGGTTGGGTACGGCCCCGCTTGCGCGGGACCGGTTTGTCCTGGTCTGGCGCGAAGATCAGTTCGCGCTGCAGTCCCAATGGAAGTTGGAGAAGTTCAAGTCCCAGCTCTGCATCGGAATGAAGGCATAGCCCTGCAGGCACTTGTTGGCACCGTATCGGCGGTTCGGCGCAACGGCCCAGACATCCGGCTGCAACTCGGCGATCTTGGTCTGCAGTTCCTTGTAGGTCGCGTTCTGGGCAGACACATCGGTTTCGCCCCGCGCCTTGTCGATCAGCGCGTCAATTTCCGGGTTCTGCAGCCATTCCATCGACCACCAAGTGCCGGCGGCCTTGGAATGATACTGGTTGTAGAACATCGAATCCGGCGATGGATAGCTTGGCGAGACGTTGACCTGCGTTGAAGCTGGCGTCGTTTCCGGCTTGGCGGACAGTTCGACGATGCGGTTCCACGGTTCCGGCTTGATGTCGAGCGTTATGCCGATCTGCTCAAGATTGGCCTGCAACAGCAGCGCCACTTCCGCCTCGAATGCGAGCGAAGCAACATAGCTGTTCACCAGCGTGATCGGTTGGCCTGCATATTTCGACTTCGCCAGTTCTTCCTTGGCCTTTTCGAGGTCAAAGACACCAGGCTCGATACCGTCGTTATGCGCGTCCTTGAAGGCGTCCGACAATGGTCCCTTCATGTCGAAGCCCGGATAGATCACTTCCTGAATGGTCTTGTAGTCGGTGGCGTAGGCAATCGCCCGGCGCACATGAACGTCGTCTGTCGGGTATACCTTGGTGTTGAGCTTGATGACAAAGCCGCCGGCGGTGCGGGTCTGGATTAGCTTGTAGCCGTCCATCTTGCCGATCGCTTCATAAGTATCGTTGCCGAGACCGTGCGAGGAAAGGCCAAGCTCTCCCTTTTCGGCCAGCGCCTTGACGGTTGCATCGTCGCTGGTCTGGACGAAGCGTACTTCGTCAATCGGCTTGCCCTTGGTCCAGCCAAGGAAATAGTCGGGATTGCGATCAATGACCATGTCGGCCGAGCGGTTGTAGCTGACCAGCTTGTAAGGGCCTGAACCGGCGGAATGTTCGCCAACATAGGTTTCGCCCCACTTGTCATCAGCCGTTGCGTTGGTCTCGACCAGCTTCTGGTTCAGGGCCGTGAAGATCGGGGTGACCGACATGAATGGCGCAAACGGGCGTTCCAGCTTGAAGACGACGGTCGCATCATCGGGCGTGGTGATGTTTTCTGGCTTGATCAAGCCGACGACCAGGTTGGACGGGCCCTTGTTGATGCCGATCAGGCGCTGCACCGACCAGGCGATGTCGGAAGCCTTGAGCGCGGTGCCGTCCTGGAACTTCGCGTCATCGCGCAGGTGGAACGTGTAGGTCAGGCCGTCCGGGGAAATCTCCCAGGACTTTGCCAGATGCGGTACGATCTCGCCCGCTGGGCTCACGGTGGTCAGACCGTCATACATGTTCACGATCGCCATGTAGCCGGTATAATCAGTCACCTTGGCCGGATCGAGCGACGAGAAGATCTGCATCGTGTTGACGGCGATCGAGACCTTGTCTTCCGCCATGGCAACGGCAGAGGTCAGCGGCAGGCTAAGGGCAGTGCCGACCGCTAGCATGGCGAGGCGCGATTTGATGGAATGCACGTTCATTCAAGTTCTCCTCTTTCGCGGGATTGTTCCCGCTTGTGTTGAAGCTGTTCAGGCAGCCTTCTGCGCGAACGCAGGCAGCGGCGAAAATGTGATCTCGGGATAGCCAAATGCGGCAGGACCGACGACGTCGAGCGCGCGCGCGCTGCGCAGCAGGTCATGGCAGGGGATCGCGACGACCGCGACGCGCTGGCCATAGCGCAGCATTTCCGTGGTGATTGGATAGCCGGTATCGACATCGAGCAGCACGATCAGGTCGGGCACGGTCACCTCGACTTGGCCGTTGCGACGGAAGATCAGGAACTCGTTCTGGATAGAGACGCCGGCGGTTTGTCCGGCGCAGTCGTCGAAGCCGGTCAGTTCGATGTCGCCAACGGCAAAGCCGCCGCGCAGGTGGCGCTTCAGGTCGCTGATCTTGCCGTTGAAGACCCGCCGCCCGCCTTCGAGCGCGCAGACGGCGGCGATCGGATCCTGCTGCGCCTTGCGGGCACGGATGACGGCCTCACCAAGCGCAATCGCCTTGGTATAACTCTTGGGAATACCGTACTGGTGCACGTAATGTGCCTGCATCGGCGCGGTCGCCAGCATCGCGCCGCCGCCCTGGGCGACGACGCAGGCGCGTGCCATGCGTTCGTGCCAGACTTCCGGCGTGGCTGAAGATCACCGCATTGCCATGCAGGTCGCACATCACGGATGGCGTCGAGCTATGACCATAGATCGAAAACGTCGTCATCTGCATTTCGGGGAAGGCACGGCCCATGCCATCGCAATCGAGCATCGGCAATCCGCCAAGTGCGGCCGTCACCAGCGGATTGATCGCATTGGCGCCGCCTATTTCCTCGCAGACCATCGCATCGATCGGTGCCTGGATCAGCTCTTCCATCGCCCTGAGGCAACGCAGGCCTTCGCGACCTTCGCGCAACCGCTCGACACCGACGACCGGCGCACCGATACCGCCGATCGACATGCAAAGGGCATCGCCCTCGATCCGGTCGGTCGCGAGGATTTTCATCTCGTAACCTTCCTTCATCGCCTGCAGCGCCAGCAGCTTACCCTGATAGGGATTGCCGCCGCCGCCCGTCCCCAGAATGCCGGCGCCGATCTCCAGCGCATCGAGGTCTTCGACTGTCAGTATGCGCAGGTCTGCTTCGTCATATTTCAGTTTGCGCACCTCAGCCATGATGGGCTCCCATTTCTCCGACGACTTTGACGTGAATGCGTGTGGCATTGCCCGGCAGATAGGCCAGCGGCATGTCCTCACGTTCGATGACCTCAAGGGTTTCCGCCTGCGCGCCGGCTGCAATCGCCTTTTCACGTGC
>ERZ1034379.218-NODE-218-length-12884-cov-4.288175_pt1 | contig 12884 bp, 9 predicted proteins | sample MGYA00520614_ERZ1034379 | MGnify/ENA primary metagenome ERZ1034379 (study PRJEB33736, sample SAMEA104288465) | Azolla filiculoides | biome: Urban; feature: water surface; material: ditch water | place: Netherlands | collected 2014 ... | reverse complement strand
CGAAATCCTCGACCGATGCAGCAGCATCGCTCTGCGGTATTCTCCTACCCGGATGACCGTTTCCAAGCCATCAAATGAGTCCATATCAATGATCGTTGGTATTAATCATCATTAATCAATTCTTATGCTTTTTGGCTAAGATTAGCACTTAGTCATTTGCTGCTGCGAATCCGTACCTTCATTCATGCGGACGCATTCGTGGACTGCAATTCGGGGATAATATTGTTCAATTGCTTTTGTGGGGCTAATCCATGTCCATGCTTGGAAATGTTGGGATCAGGGCAAAGATCTTCTCGATCGTCATACCGCTTTGCGTCGCGGGCCTGTTGACGGTCGGCTATGTCGCCTATCGTTACATGGACACCAACGCCGCCTACACGAAGTTCATTACCGTCGACAACGCAATGGCTGTCGAAATGGCGCGGGCGAACCGAAATCTCTATTCGCTTGCCTACTACGCCCATATGACGACGATCTATGACGCAAACGATCCATCCTTCCAGGAAACACTCAAGCTCTACGAGCAGAACAAGAAGGATTCTGTCGATCGTCTGCAGCATGTCAAAGCCGGTCTGACTGGCTATGACGAGCAGATCACCCCGATGATTGACGGTGTGAACGGCATTATTGCGAAGATGGATGCTGCCGTCGACGCTGCCAAGAAGGGGGATATCAAAGGAGCTGATACCTTCCTGAAGGATGCTGACGGTGCGATTGTACCGCTGACCAAGCGCATGGTTGATTTCAACAATGCGCGCGCCAACGGGATCAAGATCAAGAGCGAGCTTCTCAGCCACCAGGCCGAGTCTGCGGTTGCGTGGTCGCTGGGTGTCGTTGTCGCCTTCTATGTCGTCAGCTTCATTGTGTCCTACCTCCTGGCAACGGCCGGCATCGTGGGTCCGATCGCGATGCTGCGTCGGCGCATGCAGGCGCTTGCCGAGGGCGATGCTTCCTCCTCGGTTGACGGCATGCAGCGCCGCGACGAGATCGGTGGGATGGCGAAGGCGCTGGAGGTCTTCCGGCAAAACGCACTTGATCGCGTCAGACTGGAATCCGAGGCCGAGTCCACCCGCAGCCTCAGCGAACGGGAGCGGCTGGAGCGTGAGCGGGTCCGCGCCGAGGAAGTCGCAGCCGTCAAGTTTGCAGTCGACAATCTCGCGAATGGTCTCGAGCATCTTTCGGATGGCGATGTAACCTATCGCATCAGCCAGCCTTTCATCGATACGCTTGACAGTGTTCGTAACAACTTCAACGCGTCGGCCGAAAAGTTGCAGGCTGCGCTGTCGCGCGTCGCCGAGAATGCGCGCGGCATTGATGCCGGAGCCAACGAAATCCGCGCGGCAGCTGATTCGCTTGCCAAGCGCACCGAGCAGCAGGCCGCAGCCGTGGAAGAAACCGCAGCGGCGCTCGAACAGATCACCACCACGGTCAAGGACTCGACGCGTCGCGCACAGGAGGCCGGGCAACTGGTCGCCCACACACGCATCGGCGCCGAGAAGTCCGGCGAAGTCGTTCGCAAGGCGGTAACTGCAATGGAGCGCATCGAAAGGTCATCCGGCGAGATCAGCAACATCATCGGCGTCATCGATGAGATTGCCTTCCAGACCAACCTGCTTGCGTTGAACGCCGGTGTCGAAGCCGCGCGCGCTGGCGAGGCGGGCAAGGGCTTTGCAGTTGTTGCCCAGGAAGTGCGCGAGCTTGCCCAACGCTCCGCCAAGGCCGCCAAGGAGATCAAGGCGCTGATCACCACCTCCAATGAACAGGTGCAGGAGGGCGTTTTGCTGGTGGGTGAAACCGGCAAGTCGCTCGAGGCGATCGTCAACGAGGTGATCGAAATCAACGGTCACGTATCGGCGATTGTCGAGGCCGCGCAGGAACAATCCTCCGGGCTCCAGCAGATCAACACCGCCGTCAACCAGATGGACCAGGATACGCAGAAGAATGCGGCCATGGTCGAGGAGACAACGGCATCGACCCATAGCCTGGCTCAGGAGGTCGATAGCCTCAATCGTCTTCTGGCCCAGTTCAAGATGCAGGAGCGCGGCTCCGCAAGCGTCGCAGCCGCTACGCAAAGATCTGCCCCGGTATCCGAAACAGGCCCCACCAGTCAGCCGCGTGTTTCGCCGGCGCGCGCCCTTGGTCGCAAGATCGCATCAGCTTTCCAGGGCAACGCAGCTGTCAAGCAGGATGCGAGCTGGGAAGAATTCTGACCGGATAGCAACGACGCACGTCGAAGCGATCAATATCGGTAGAGTTCCGCCGCGGTTTTCGCGTCGGCATCATGCGCCTTGTGCAGGACCTTGAAGTTGTCGCGCGGATTGTCGGACGACGCCAAGATGACGGCAAAGAGCAGTGTTGCTGCCGCCATGGTGTACCATCCGGCTTTGGCAATCAGAGTGCGAAGTCGTTCGTTGTGTTCGGTGTGCTGCGAGTTGAGGTGCGTGTTCATGGCCGTCTTATTCATTGGATATCGGAGCATCATAGCCGACTACCCATTATAGGCATCGTTGATGACGTGAAGCTGACTCGATTCAGTGAACGCCAATAATTTATGACAATGTGCGCGAGGTTCAAGACGCTGATGCGCAATTTGACAGGTTCAAAAGGCCTCGCGCGCCGACTTGTGTTCACCGGCGCGAAGCTGCGTCCATTTTCATCAGGCGACGTGAAATGAAGTGTGGCGAAGCATGCTTCCACGCTCCGCCACAAATTCAAGATATCTCCCGCTCCGGAGCGCGACCGCTGGCGCTGTGATTACTCTACGCGCGGCCGGATGACGTCTGCGAAAGCTTACTTTTCTGTTGGCTCACTGACGGTCGGGGTTTCGGGTGTCTTTTCGGGCGGCGTGACCGCAGGTGGCGTGACTGCGGGCGGCGTCACTGTCGGCGTGCTGTTCGAGGTCGGGTTCGACGCGAAATTCTGCTTGCCGTTGGAATTGCTGACGTTTGAGCTGTTGCCCTGACCCTGCGGGCCGCCGGACGCCGTTTCGGTCACGCAGCCGCCGCGCGGATCCATGCAGTAGCGGACGGTGTTGGCGATCGACGCAATCGTCTGGCGCTGCTGGCTGTCGGATGACTGCTTGCCGGCATAGGCGATGCCCTGTGCGATGCCTGCGTTGCTGGCGCCGGTCGAGGCGTTGACAAGCGCTGCGACGAGAGCCGCGATCTTGCGGTCTCGCTCGGCGGGAGTGCCCTTGAATGATGCAATTTCGGCCTTGACCAGCGCAAGGCAGTCGCCGCTGCCGCCCGTTGTGCAACCCTTGACCACCGACGATGTCGAGGCAAGTGCCGCGTTTGAAAACATCGCGATGGCGACGGAAAGTCCTGCAATAACAATTCTCTTCATAACTTATCCCCCAAAGATAAACGTATTAAGAGGGGACACTATAAATGAATTTCGAGACCATGCATTAACAATTCGTAAACTAAAGTTAACGCGTGCGCCGAATTTGGAGCACTCCGCGCGAGCACTCGACTTGGAGATGGGGCAGGCCGTTTTCAGGGCGTGTGGGAGCGGAAAAGTCCCAGCACACCGCGAGCCCCTGTTGCGCGCGACCCGGCGGAAAAAATCGAAAGAATTGATTTGAGTGGTGATCCCGACGCGATTCGAACGCGTGGCCTACAGATTAGGAATCTGTCGCTCTATCCTGCTGAGCTACGGGACCATACAAACCTCAATACAAAAGCCTGCGGGCGATGCCAAGCGCTTTCTCCATCAAGATCTGATGACGGCATTTTGCCCTTGCCAGCGCGCGAAACGGCAGGCCGTTCGAATGCGTTCCTATTGGTTAATCATTCCGAAACATGGCTCTGCTACAATTCAGACTGGATCATGTATGTCGTGCCAATGCCGGCGAAAGCCAGGAATTCCGGGGCAAAACGGTCATCCATGTGTTCAGGGTTCTGCCCGTTCCGTCGCGCGATGTTGGCGCAGGGCGGCGCAGTTGCCGGAAGTGTATCTCGTTGAACGGCAAATTGTAGGTTTGAGTGGTCAAGCTCCGTCTACCGCGGAAAGTCGTCATCATTGGCTCGGGCGTCGTCGTTCTCTGCGGCGCTTCCGGGGCTGCGGCGCTTTTTATCGGTCGTGACAAGATCCTCGGCCCTTCCGAAGAAACGCTCGCCGGCGTTGCCTGCACCGACGTCGTGCGCGTTGCCGAAATGCGCAAGGATCGTGGACCCTGGCTTCGCAAGTTCGTTAAGGTGCCGCCGGGCACCGATGGCATGACGCGGGTCAAGACCGCCATTCGCGTTGCCCAGACCATTCAGCAGACGCTGCCTGCCGACCTCATCGAGATTGCCGTTCTGGACGAGGCCGGGCCTGACCAGCGCGCCTTCATGCGTGGTCGTGCGCTGGGTGCCGAGGTGATCCTGGTGAAGGATCCCAGCAAGGTTCCCGGGATCGATTCCAAGTTCACCATCAACTACTACGAGGGCGGTGCCAGCGGCACCGGCATGTTCTACGGCAAGGGCGAGACCATGGCGTCGAAGGACGCCGAGGCGCTTGTCGGCAAGATGGACAAGCTGACGGACTGCGCGCCGCCAGTGAAAAAGGAAGATGCCGCGGCCGCCGACGGCAAGAAGCCCGAGGGCGAAAAGAAGGCCGAAGGCGAGAAGAAACCGCCGAAGCCGAAGGAAAAGAGCAAGGGCGGCGAGACCAAGAAGGAAGGCGCTCCGACGATCGAGCTGCCGAACGATGCGCTGGGCCGCATGCAGAAGGTCGCGCTCGACAAGGTTGCGGAGGAAACGCAGAAGGAAGAAGAGGCCAAGAAGGCCGAGGAGGCCAAGAAGCCCGGCATCATGAAGCGGATGATGGGCATGGTTGGTCTCGGCGGTTCCGGCGAAGAGGCTGCAGCGCCTGCAGGCGAAACCAAGAGTGATCCCAAGGGCGAGGTGAAGAGCGACGCCAAGCCCGCGGCGGAGGGCGAGAGCCAGCCTGCGGCAGACGCTGCGCCCACCGAGCCGTCAAAGCCTGCGGAAACCGCCGCCGCTGCGCCAGAAGAAAGCCCGTCCTTCATGTCCAAGATGATGAACATGGTGGGTATGGGCAAGAAGAAGCCGACTGATATTGTCGAACACTCCAGCGGCCCCGCCATCGTCAGCGGCAAGACCACCGGCGAAGGCGAGCAGCCGGCCGCCGATGCCAAGCCTGCTCCTGATGCAGCCGAAGCGCCGAAGTCGGATGCCCACGGCGGGTAATACTGACCCGGCTGCACGGGCCTCGCTTGTTTGACAATCCCAAAAACAAAATCCCCGGCGCGATGGCCGGGGACAATCGTTCTGGTATCTGCTTCCCGCTCAGTCAGCCTTCTGGCGGCGAGCCGGGAAGAGGATGATGTCGCGGATCGACGGGGCGTTGGTCAGCAGCATGATCAGGCGGTCGATGCCGATGCCGAGGCCGCCCGCCGGTGGCATGCCCTGGTCGATGGCGTCGAGGAATTCCTCGTCCAGCTGCTTTTCCTTTTCGCCACGGGCGTGGGCCTGTTCCAGCTGCTCGACCATGCGGCGGCGCTGTTCTTCCGGATCGTTCAACTCGGAGAAGGCGTTGCCGAGTTCCCAGGCGTTGCAATAGGTCTCGAAGCGTTCGACCAGGCGCGGTTCGCCCGGCACTTCCTTGGCGAAGGGCGAAATGTCCTTCGGGAAATGGGTGACGTGGCTCGGCTGGATCAGCGTACCTTCGACCTTCTCCTCGAAAATGAATGCAAGGCATTCGCCCCAGGTCCAGTCCTTTTCGACTTCGAAGCCTGCAGCCTTCGCGGCGGCGCGGGCTTCCTCGTCGGTCTTGATCGACAGGAAGTCGATACCGGTCGCTTCCTTGACGGCGTCAGGCATGGGCACTCGCTTGAACGGGCCCTTGAAGGAGATCTGCTTGTCGCCGAAGGGGAAGTCCGTCGTGCCGTGGATCTGCAGTGCCAGCGCCTCGAACAGGCGTTCGACGAGACCCATGATGTCCTCGTAGTCGGCATAGGCCCAGTAGCATTCCATCATGGTGAATTCAGGATTGTGCCGGGTGGAGACGCCTTCGTTGCGGAAGTTGCGGTTGACCTCGAAGACCTTGTCGGTCAGGCCCGAAACCAGCGTGCGCTTGAGGAACAGTTCCGGCGCAATACGCAGGTACATGTCGAGCTTTAGAGTGTTGTGATGCGTCTTGAAGGGCTCGGCGGTGGCGCCGCCATAGACCGAGTGCAACATCGGCGTTTCGACTTCCATGAAGCCTTCCTGCTCCATGAAGCGGCGCACACCGGAGATGATCTTCGAACGCTGCTGGAAGCGGAGCTTGGACTCCTCGTTGGTCATGATGTCGAGGTGGCGCTTGCGGTACTTCGTCTCGATATCCGTCACGCCATGCCACTTTTCCGGCATGGGCAAGAGCGCCTTGGTCAGCATGGTGATCGTGTGGACGTTCACAGTGAGCTCGCCGCGCTTCGTGCGGCGGACTTCGCCCGTGACACCGATGATGTCGCCGAGATCGATCAGCGGCAGCAGGTTGCGCGCTTCTTCCGACGTCACGTCCTTGTGGCTGAACACCTGAACCTTGCCAGATGCATCGACGATGTCGATGAACATGCCAGAATTGCGGTTCGAATAGACGCGGCCGGCAACCGTGACGATATCGCCCGTCAGGGTGTCTGGCTCGATGTCCTTGTACTTTTCGGCCAGTTCCGCATTGGTGATTGTGCGGTGGAAATGCGCCGGATAGACGTCGCCAATCGTCTCGCGAAGCTTCGCGAGCTTCTGCACGCGCACTTCGGTGACGTCGGAAGAGAGGGCGGTTTCGGTCTTCTGGTCGGTCATGGTCTTATCCGTTGTTCCTGCTTGGTCTTCTCCCCCTGGGGAGAAGGTGCCCGAAGGGCGGATGAGGGGTTCTCGTTGTCATCGTTGGAACCCCTCATCGCCTCACATTGTTCGGCACTTCTCCCCGAGGGGAGAAGAGGGCGCGCGTCGCGCTTATTTCTTTTCAGCCTCGACGCCGAGTTTCACGGCGGTGGCTGCGGATTTCAGGCGCTGGCGCACGACTGAACGGCCGAGGATGGCCATCGAGTCAAAGAGCGGCAGCGAGCGTGACGAGCCGGAAACGGCGATGAAGAGGGGTGCGAGCACGTCGCGCAGCTTCTTCTCCATGCGTTCCGAGATGGCGCGCAGTTCCGCCTCGATGCTCTCGACGTTCCATTCGAAGATCTTCTCAAGATCGGCCTGCGCGGTTTCCAGAATGGCCAGGACGTCGTCGAGCGGCACTTTCTTGATGTTGGCAAAGTCGGCCGCAGTAAGCCCCAGATCACCCTTCAGCAGGAAGCCCGCGAGGTCCGGCAGGTCGGAAAGGCGCGTGATGCGGCTCTGCGACAGCTTCATGCCTTCGCGGAAGCGATCGTTTTCCTGAGCCCAGGCGAGCACGCGGCTCACGAAATCCGTTTCGCTGAGGCCTTCGCGCAGCCAGCGGCCGTTCAGCCAGTCGAGCTTCTGGATGTCGAAGATGGCGCCGGCCTTGTTAAGATTGTCCGGATCGAACTTTTCCGCCAGCTCACCCATCGTCATCAACTCTTCGCCTTCGGCGATCTGGATGAAGAAGAGGCCGAGGAAGTTCATCAGCGCTTCCGGCAGGTAGCCGAGCGCCGAATAGTAGGAGATCGAGGTCGGGTTGCGGCGCTTGGACAGCTTCGTCTTATCCGCATTGCGCATCAGCGACAGATGCATGAACTTCGGCGGTTCGAGGCCGAGATACGTGTAGAGCAGAATATGCTTCGGCACGGAGGCAAGCCACTCTTCGCCACGCGCGACATGGGTGATCTTCATCAGATGGTCGTCGACGACGTTTGCCATGTGATAGGTCGGCATGCCGTCGGCCTTGAGAAGGACCTGCATGTCGACGCTGTCCCACGGGATCGACACGTCGCCATAGACGCCATCGTGGAAATCGCAGCTACCTTCGGTCGGGATCTTCATGCGCACCACAGAGGGTTCGCCCGCAGCCATGCGGGTTGTCACCTCTTCCGCAGACAGCGACAGGCACTTGCCATCGTATTTCGGCTGCTTGCCGGCGGCGCGCTGGGCAGCGCGCATGTCTTCCAGACGCTCCGGCGTGCAGAAGCAGCGGAAGCCGTGACCGGCAGAGACGATCTTCTCGACATATTCGCCATAGATATGCTTGCGGTCCGACTGGCGATAGGGGCCATAGGGGCCGCCAATGTCCGGACCTTCCGACCATTCAAGACCGCACCACTTCAGGGCGTCGAGCACCTTGGTTTCGAATTCCGGCGTCGAGCGGGTCGCGTCGGTGTCTTCGATGCGCAGAATGAAGGTGCCGTTGTTCTTCTTGGCGAAGAGATAGTTGAACAGCGCGATATAGGCAGTCCCGACATGGGGCTCGCCGGTCGGCGAGGGGGCGATGCGGACGCGGACGTTGGAAGCGGTCATATTCGTTCGTCTTTTAAGGCTGCCTGCAGGCTTCCGGTTGGTCCGGGTGGGCGTTGCAGTTCTTGCCGGTTCGGAAAAAGGGGAAGCCCTGCCCGGAGGGTGTCCGGACAGGGTTTTCTGTGGCGCGTTAGGCCACATCCGTCATCAAAGGTCAAGTAATGTGCGGGTCTTGGCAACCCTTTCGCCGAAAAGGCGAAAGGTCCGTTTGGCTGAAACCGGGTTACTTCTTCTGATCGCGCCTGCGGCGGGCATTGCGCGCCATCATGTTGAGGAACTCGACCAGAGCCGAGAAGCCCATGGCGGTGTAGATGTAGCCCTTCGGAACGTGATAGCCGAAGCCGTCGGCGATCAGGGTCATGCCGATCATCAGCAGGAAGCCGAGCGCCAGCATGACGATCGTCGGGTTGCGCTCGATGAAGTTGGCGAGCGGATTGGCCGCCAGCATCATGGTCGCGACAGCCACCAGCACGGCGATGATCATGACGGGCAGATGCTCCGTCATGCCCACGGCGGTAATGATACTGTCGACCGAGAAGACGATGTCGAGCAGGATGATCTGGAAGATTGCCGCGCTGAAACCGATCGAGGCGGCAGACGAGGGCTTTTCATCGTCATGTTCCGACGTGTCGGTGCTGTGGTGAATTTCCTTGGTCGCCTTCCAGACGAGGAACAGGCCGCCGGCGATCAGGATCATGTCCTTCCACGAGAAGCCGTGGCCGAAGAGTTCAAACACGGGATTGGTCAGCTGGACGATCCAGGCGACGGTGCCCAGCAGCGCAAGGCGCATGATGAGGGCAAGGCCGATGCCGATGCGGCGAGCCCTTTCGCGCGATTCAGCCGGCAGCTTGTTGGTCAGGATGGAAATGAAGACGAGGTTGTCGATGCCGAGCACGACTTCCATGATTATCAGCGTGATCAGTGCGATCCAGGCGGCGGGGTCCTGAGCGAGTAGGAGCAGATCCTGCATTCGATGTTTTCCGTGCTAAACAGAGGAGTTGAGCAACAGCAAATGGGGCAAATGATCGCATATGGCAAGGGTGGGGCGGCCGGTAAGGTGAGGCGTTGTCGAATAAGGCGACAGGTCCGCTGCCGCCTCAGGTGTTTTCCGGCCCGGGCGGGCCGTATGCACCCAGGAAAAGCTTGAGGCCACTGTCGACCACACGCTCGATTTCGGCTTGCGTAATGTCGGTCGGCAGCTGATTGAACAGTCGCTCCCTGAAGTAGGAACCGACGGCCAGGTCAATGAACTGGCGGGCTGCCAGTTCGCAGTCGTCGATATGCAGCTGTCCGCTTTCGGCGTGATGCTGGAGGAAGGCGCGCAGCACGGTCTTGGCATTGGTCGGCGCGCCGGCGAAAAAACGCTGACAGAGCGATGGCATTCGGTCGATCACGCCCAGGACCACGCGCATCGAGGGGATCATGTCCGTGTTGATGACCTGGTGGGCAAACGCGAGGCCGAAACGGCGCAGGCCGTCCTCGGCGCTGGTGCTCTGCTCCAGCAGTTCACGCATGCGCTCGGCAAACCGTCCCTTTTCGCGCTCGATCAGGGCGGCGAACAGTTCTTCCTTGCTCTGGAAATAGACATAGATGGTGCCTTTGGAGACACCTGCCTCGCGGGTCACGTCATTCATGCTGGCGGCGTCATAGCCCATTTTCATGAAGACGCGCTTGGCGCCATCGAGGATCTGGCCACGCTTGATCGGGTCTTCGCCAGCGGCACAAACCGGGTGCTGCCGCGGGTGGCTGCTCCTTCGTCTCGTTCGGTTTTGTCGTCGGTTCGGTCATGATCGGTCCAAATAATTAACTCATGTCAATTTTGCAGGCACGAAGCGGGGATGTGCATCTTGATATGCGTTACGAAACGCTATATGTCAATCGAACCGAACGGTTCAGTTCGAATAGTTTCTTCACCAACTCCCCGGTTTGAGCCCATGTCCGTCACGCAAAGATCCACCGCCCTTCGTTCCGCTCCTCCCGTCGAAGACAGGAATGAGGCCGTGCCGGCCACGCCGCAAGAAGCCGGGGCCACCCCTGCCGAAACGACTGCGCCTACAGTCGCCAAGAAGCGCCGCAGCCCCGTGCTTCCGATCATCGGTTTGGCGATCGTCGGTGCGGGCCTCTGGTTTGGGTACGAGTGGTGGACCAATGGCCGGTTCATGGTCTCGACGGATGATGCCTATATCGAGGGCGACATCGCGATCATCTCGCCGAAGGTCTCCGGCTATGTGGAGACGGTCAATGTCACCGGCAACCAGGTGGTCAAGGCCGGCGATCCGCTGGTGACGCTCGATGGTGGCGATTATCGCATTGCCTATGAGCAGGCTGTTGCCAACAAGCGGAGCGCCGAACTTGCGGTCCTGCGGATGGATGCACAGATCTCCGGTGGCGAGGCCAGCCTTGCGCAGACCAAGGCACAGCAGGGCGCGCTGGAAGCCAGCGTGCGCGGCGCGCAGATCACCGAGAAGCGGGCCAAGGATCTGGCGGCCAAGTCCGCAGGCACCACAGCCGATCTCGACAATGCGACGATCGCGCTGGAGCAGGCCAAGGCAAACCTGATCGCGGGGGAAGCGGCCGTGTCTTCTGCCGAGGCCAATGTTTCGCTTCTCAAGGCACAGCGCGATGAAGCGCTGAACACCGTCAAGGTGCAGGAACTGGCGATCGACAAGGCCAAGCGCGACCTCGATTTCACGGTGCTCAAGGCGCCCTATGACGGCGTCATCGGCAATCTGTCGGTGCAGGCCGGCGATCTTGTCTCCGCCGGCAAGCGCCTCGCGGCCCTCGTTCCGATCCGTGACCTCTATATCGAGGCGAATTTCAAGGAAACGCAGATCGCCCATCTGGTGCCGGGTTCGAAGGTTTCGATCCATGTCGATGCCTATGGTGAAGATCCGCTCGAAGGCACGGTGACCTCGATCGCTCCGGCCTCAGGTGCGATCTTTTCGATGCTGCCCGCCGAAAATGCCACCGGCAATTTTACCAAGGTCGTCCAGCGCGTTCCCGTGCGGATCGCGCTTCCGCAAGACGCCCTGGACCAGGGGCATCTGCGCGCCGGTCTCAGCGTGATTGTCGATGTCGATACCCGGACCGCGCCTGAAACCCAGGCCGTTGCTGCGCAGTAAGCGGATCTGCTAGAAAAGGGGCCGCGCCATGGCCGTTGCAAGCACAGCATCACCCACCCTTGGCTCGGCCTCGGGGGCGGAAGAGCGCATGGACCCGAAGCGGGTCATCGCCTTCCTGGCCATGGTCTTCGGCATGTTCATGTCGATCCTCGATATCCAGATCGTCTCGGCCTCGCTGTCGGAAATCCAGGCCGGCCTCGGCGCCAGCAATGACGAAGTCGCCTGGGTCCAGACGTCTTATCTGATTGCCGAAGTCATCATGATCCCGCTGTCCGGCGTTCTGGCCCGGATCCTGTCGACGCGGGTGCTGTTTTCGATCTGCGCCGGCGGTTTTACGCTGGCCAGCGCATTGGCGGCCACGGCCACGAATATCGAGCAGATGATCGTCTACCGTGCGATCCAGGGCTTTATCGGCGGCGGCATGATCCCGTCCGTCTTTGTCGCCGCCTTCACGATCTTCCCGCCGTCCAAGCGCAATATCGTTTCGCCGATGATCGGCCTTGTCGCCACGCTCGCGCCGACGATCGGGCCGACGATCGGGGGCTACATCAGTCATGCCATGTCATGGCACTGGCTGTTCCTGATCAATGTGATCCCCGGCATCATCGTGGCTGCGACGACCTGGAGCCTGATCGATTTCGACCAGCCGGACCACAGCCTGATGAAGAAATTCGACTGGTGGGGCCTGGCCTCGATGGCGGTGTTCCTGGGCTCGATGGAATTCGTGCTGGAAGAGGGCAACAACAAGGACTGGTTCAACGACCATCATATCGTCATGGGCACCATCGCCATGGTGATCGGCGGGGCGATCTTCTTCCGCCGGGTGTTCAAGGTCGAGCTTCCCGTCGTCGACCTGCGGGCTTTCTCGAATGCCAATTTTGCCTTCGGCTCGCTGTTCTCGTTTGTCATGGGCGTCGGTCTTTATGGCCTGACCTATCTCTATCCGCTCTATCTCAGCCGCATCCGGCATTACGATTCGCTGATGATCGGCGAGACCATGTTCGTCTCGGGGGCTGCGATGTTCCTGACGGCGCCGATCGCCGGCATCCTGTCGAGCAAGCTCGATCCGCGGGTGATGATGATGATGGGCTTCGCCGGCTTTGCCACCGGTACCTATATGATGACCGGGATCACGGCTGACTGGGACTTCTACGAACTGCTGCTTCCGCAGATCCTGCGGGGCTGCTCGCTGATGATCTGCATGGTGCCGATCAACAATATCGCGCTTGGCACCTTGCCGCCGGATCGGATGAAAAACGCATCCGGCCTGTTCAATCTGACCCGCAATCTCGGGGGCGCCGTTGGCCTTGCGATCATCAACACGATGATCACCCAGCGCACCGACGATCATTTCGCC
>ERZ1034379.213-NODE-213-length-13021-cov-2.237621_pt1 | contig 13021 bp, 13 predicted proteins | sample MGYA00520614_ERZ1034379 | MGnify/ENA primary metagenome ERZ1034379 (study PRJEB33736, sample SAMEA104288465) | Azolla filiculoides | biome: Urban; feature: water surface; material: ditch water | place: Netherlands | collected 2014 ... | reverse complement strand
AGCATGATCGAGAACACCATGCCGAGTGTCTGCGCCCAGTCGGGTAGAGCGGTATAGTGCAGGTGGTGCGGGCCGGCCCAGATATACATGAAGATCAGCGCCCAGAAGTGGATGATCGACAGGCGGTAGGAATAGACCGGACGGTTGGCCTGCTTCGGCACGAAATAATACATCATGCCGAGGAAGCCGGCCGTCAGGAAGAAACCGACAGCGTTGTGGCCGTACCACCACTGCGTCAGCGCATCCTGCACCCCGGAGAAGGCCGAATAGCTCTTCACGCCGAGGAACGAGACCGGCATCGCGAGGTTGTTGACGATATGCAGCATCGCGATCGTCACGATGAAGGCCAGATAGAACCAGTTGGCCACATAGATGTGGCTCTCCTTGCGGGTCAGGAGCGTGCCCAGGAATGTGATCAGATAGGCGACCCAGACAACGGTGAGCCAGAGATCGACATACCATTCCGGCTCGGCATATTCACGCCCCTGGGTAATGCCCAGCAGATAGCCGGTGGCGGCCATGACGATGAAGAACTGGTAGCCCCAGAAGACGAACCAGCCGAGATTGCCGCCAAACAGACGTGCCCGCGACGTGCGCTGCACCACATGGAAGGAGGTGGCGATCAGCGCATTGCCACCGAAGGCGAAGATGACTGCCGAGGTATGCAGCGGGCGGACCCGGCCGAAATTGAACCAGGGTTCAATGTTGAGGTCAGGATAGGCCAGTTGCAGCGCTGCAACGACGCCGACGAGGAAGCCGACCACACCCCAGAATACGGTGGCGATCACGCCATAGCGCACCACCTCATCGAAATATTCGGACTTCGGTGCGGCAGGCGTCGTGACCACGCCATTCGTCGGCGCAAATTTCATCCGCCGCAACATGATGATCGTACCGACCGCCAGCACGAAGAACGCAACCCACATATGGGCCGCAAACAGGCTGTCATGGGCAAAAGCCACCCCGAGCAGCGCGGCGAAGGCGAGCAACGCCATCCCCATGGTTTCTATTGTATAATTCATTGTTGGAATCCCCCAACGGCTTGCTGATCCAATTGCGGGCCTATCGCCAGACGGAGAATCCTCCCGCATCATCTGCAGACATCGCATTGACGCGGCGAAACCACCTTGATCCAAGTCAAGGCAATCTCGCGGGGATCGGCCAACCTTGCCAACACACCGGAGGAAGCTGCCTGTCCGCCACAAGATCGGGCCACAAGATCGGGAGGATCGGATCGGTGGCTTGATGCGGGACGGGGCCGCCGTGGACGGCGCGTTGGAGATGATCGACATGCAAGCAAAAACGACTACGTACTCATCCCGCACGGACGAGTTCCGCAGCGGCACGCCACAACTTGCAGACGGTGGCGAAAGCAGCCTGACCTGGCTGGGAAGATCACACGGCGAACAGCTGGCGCTGTGCAAGGAGCTGGAGGAGATTGCCGATTCGTTGCCGTCCAGCATCAACCGGCAGAAGTGTATTTATGCGGCAAAGGCGCTGGGCCCGCTGATCAAGGGCGGACATCACTACGAGGAAACGGTGCTCTTCCCGCAGTTGCAGTCAAGCGAAGGCGCGCCCGCGCATCTCGCACAGACACTCGAGCGACTGAAATTCGAACATTTCGAAGACGAGTGTTTTGCCGAGGAATTGACCGACGCGCTTCTCAAGCTGGGGTCGGGCGATGCGGTCAACATGGAGGCGGTCGGCTATATGCTGCGTGGCTTCTTCGAAGGCATCCGGCGCCATATCGCTTTTGAACGCGAACACCTGCTGGCAGGCGTGAGCGACAAGGCGCGTGGTTTCGATATGAATTGAACACCGCAACAATGGCCGAAACGACCTGCCCTGGACCGTTCAGCTACCGGAGACTGTTCAGGCAGCGAGATTGTTGACGCCGACATTGCCATCGCTGAATGTCAGCACGGCACCATTGATCGCACCCTGGCTGCTGCGCAATGGTGTGAACCGGCCGTAGAACGCCGACACCAGATGGTTGCCACCGTTGAAGCGACTGGCGAAATCACCGCTTTCACCGCGGAAGGCATGATCCAGCGCATCACGCATGGCAACGAACGCATCCGGTTGCAGGCCAAGTTCAAATACACTGCGACCAATGATATCGATCGGGCGCGTGCGCAGCATATCGGCCATCGCCGGGTTGGCAAACAGGTAACGATAATCCCGGGTCACCACGGCAATACGATCGGGCAGACTGCTGAGGATCACTTCGTTGAGCATGTCGTCATCGCCAAAGGCGGGCTGCGGCTTGGAATCGAGCATGGAGACCACGGCATCACCTGTCGGCCTAGCCAGACCACGCGGTCCGAAATACCGCTCGATCAGGATGCTCATCAGGGCGGTATGGCGCAGGACGCAGGACCGATCATCGGCATCTTCGCGCAAAAGCTTGGTCAGCAAATGCAGTTGAAGGTAGATTTCATCGGCCTCGCTGGCGCGATACGCCACCATTTCGCAGATCAGGGGATCAAGCTCGCGATCGAGTGCCGCGACTAGCCGGTCGTTGCCGCTGCGAATGGCTTGCTGCAATTGCACATTCTTCAATGAAACAGCTTCGAACAGCGGAAGAAGGTTGCCGTCACGCGATGGATCTGAAGACATGCACTCACCTCATTCACTCATGTGACATGGGCAAGCCACCACATCACACTCACTCCAACTTGAGCGATAACATGAGGTTGCATCATCTTCAATCTCTGGGCGTAGCCTTCAAGCTCTAGCCCAAAAAATGTTACGGTATATGACGACCAAGAAACATACCTGTCGGCGGCCCGAAATACATCAGATCGTGAGCTTGATATTCCAGCGATCATGATACCAGAGCCACTGCTCGGGGTGTTCCCGGACCCAAGATTCCACCTTGTCGTTGAGCAATTGCGCGGTTGCAGCGACGTCCAGTTGACCCTTCTCGTTTTGCGGCAGATCGATCTTCGGTTCGATCTCGAGACGAAAGCGATTGCCGGGCAGACGGATGCAGCGCGCCGGATAGATGTCGCAGCCGAATTGGCGGGCGAGCTTGGCCAGCAGCGGATTGGTCTGGACCGGATTGTTGAAGAACTGCGTTTGGACACCGCGCGTGAATTTCTGGTCGACGAGCACACCGACGCCGCCGCCCTGCTCCAGCTGGCGCGCCAGGGCAAATGACGAACCCGCATGTGAGGGAACCAGCTTGCCCATGCGCTTGGCACGGAAATCGAAAACCTTCTTGGCGATATAGGGATTATTCGGTGGCCGGAACAGCACCGTCACCATCAGACCGAAGGCGGCGCCTGCGACCGGCAAGAGCTCGAAATTTGCAGTATGGGCGGTAAAGACGATGAACGGCCGCGGTTGGTTGCGCAGTTCCATGAAGATCGGCACGCCTGAGACTTCGATCCGTCCCTCACCCGGCTTCTCTGGGTCAAAGTCGAACAGTCGGTCGAGAAAGACGTATTCCGCGGCAATGGCCCCAGCTTGCCAGCGCGATCGTCTCGCGGTCTTCCTCGGATTTCTCCGGAAAGGCGTTGCGCAGATTGACCAGCATCAGTTTGTGTCGCGATGTCTTCGGCCCGACCCAACGCATCAGCCGGTCGGCAAAATTGATCGCCGCATCGGCCGGAAAAATCTTCAGCAGGTTCAGGAAACCAAACGCAGACTGCGCAACCAACCATTGCGACAGGTTACGCAGGGCGAGCACGATACGGGTGATGATCATCCGCAATGGATCAATCCATCTTTAGGAGGATCTTGCCGAATACCTGGCGGCCTTCCATACGGGCGAGCGCCTTGTCGATATCATCGAATGTGACTTCGGTATCGATAACCGGATGCACGAGACCACGCGCCATCTTCTGCATGGCGTCGGCCATGTTTTCCATCCGGCAGCCGAACGAGCCGAGCAGTTTCAGCTGCTGCTGGAACAGCATCATCAGGTTGACATCGGTGGATACACCGGACGTCGAGCCGCAGGTGACCAGACGGCCGCCGCGCTTCAGGCAGAACATCGACGCGGCAAACGTATCCTTGCCGACATGTTCGAACACCACATCAACGCCCTTCTTCTTGGTGATCTTGCGGACCACGCCCTCGAAGCGCTCGGTGCGATAATTGATAACGTGATCAGCACCCAACGCCTTGGCGGGCTCGATCTTGTCGTCGGACCCGACTGTGGTGATGACCGTGCAACCGATCTTCTTGGCCAGCTGGATCGCTGCCGTTCCAATGCCTGATCCACCGGCATGAATGAGGATCGTTTCGCCCGGTTCAAGCTTGGCATTGTCGAACAGCATGTGTTCGACGGTCCCGAAGGTGACCGGAGCAAGGGCTGCACCGATCGCATCGACGCCCGGAGGGGCCGGGACCAGCAGACGGGCCGGCAGGTTGATCTTTTCCTGGGCAAAGCCGTCGAGATGGAAGCCATGCACGCCGGAGACGTTTTCACAGAGATTGTCGCGACCTTCGCGACAGGGCTTGCACAGGCCACAGGTTCGCGCGCCGTAGATGGCCGCGAGCTGGCCCGGCAGGATATTGCCAACACCCGGACCGATGGCTTCGACGACGCCCGAGGCTTCCGCACCGATCACCAGCGGCATCTTGCGCTTGGCAAATGCCATGCCACGCCAGCCCCAGACATCAATGTGATTGAGGGCGACGGCCTTGACGCGCAAGGTCACTTCGCCCGGACCGGGAGCATCAGGTTCCGGCAGGTCGACGATTTCAAGCTTGCGGTCTTCGACGAGTTGCAATGCGCGCATAGGATTTTTCCCCGCCCGGCGGGCGTTAGTACAGATCTATCAGGGTTGCGAGGCGGATTAGACCGGTTCCCGCGTCATGACAAGGCTTGCGTTCTGGCCACCGAAACCGAACGAGTTCGACGCAACCGCCGAAACATCAGCATCGCGCTTCACATTCGGCACCACGTCCAGCACGATGGCCGGATCGGGATTGGTGTAGTTGATCGTCGGCGGCAGCGTACCCGTAAGCATGGTCTGGATCGAGAACACCGCTTCAACCGCACCGGCAGCCGTCAGCGTGTGGCCGATCATCGACTTGTTCGACGAGCACGGAATGCCGTCCTTGAGACGGTCGCCAAAGACGGAGAGCATCGCGCCGTATTCCATCTTGTCGTTTTCCGGTGTCGACGTGCCATGCGCATTGATATAGCCGACCTGCTCTTCCGACAGGCCCGCATCGGCAAGCGCAGCCTTCATCGTGGCGATTGCCGGGCCACCATCCGGCGAAGACCGGGTGCGGTGGAAATGGTCGGCCTTTTCGCCGCAGCCCTTCATGATGCCAAGCACCTTGGCGCCACGGGCAATCGCCGATTCCAGCGATTCCAGCACCAGCGTGGCTGCACCTTCGGCAATGACGAAACCGTCGCGTTCCTTGCTGAACGGCTTGGAGGCCTTTTTCGGCGGATCGTTGTGGGTCGACAGGGCCGACAGAAGCGCAAAGCGCACCACTGATTCCGGGCTGATCGAGCCGTCGGTGGCAACCGTCAGCGCCCGCGTGGTACGGCCTTGGCGAATGGCTTCGACACCAAGCTGGATAGCAGTGGCACCGGAAGCACAGGCTGTCGACAGCGTCACCGGCAGGCCACGCGTACCGAAACGATCGGCCAGACGCTCGGAGATGGAGCCGAATTGCACGGCTTCCAGAAAGACCGGGTCCGGCTTGGTGCGCATGGCAGCCAAAAAGCGCACATAGGCATCGCCCGGCTCGGAGGCCGGCGGCGCACGGTCGGCGAGTGCAAAGCGGTCATGCCATTCCGGCTCGACCGGCGGCGCGGCGAGAAACAGCGGACCGTTGAAATCACCGTCGATTCCGGCCTGGGCCAGCGCTTCGATCGTGGTTTCGCGCGCCATCGCATAGGAGCGTTCGACGGAGTTGGGTGCCGGAACCTCAAGGAAATCGACGGTCCCGGCGATACGGGTCGACATGCCCTCGGTATCGAAACGCTTGATCTTGTGGATGCCCGAGGTGCCGGACGTCAGCGCCGACCAGTTGTCGGCAAGACCTTGGCCAAGCGAAGTGATGACGCCCATGCCGGTAACGGCGATGATTGGGCGTCCGAGATGGTCGGTGAAGCGGTTGTCAGACATGGTTCCAGTCTCCTCAAGCATTCGCCGAAAGAACGGCAAGGCCTTCGCCGCGTACATAACCGACCGTCGTCACGACAGCATGCGTCGCAGGCTGCGCCTGCTTGGCCTCATGCTCGGCGTCGAACACCGGTACAATTGCGCCACTGTCGATCGACAGGGCTGCAAGAGCCAGTCCGACCGGAAACTGTGCTTCCAGCGAATGACCGATCGAACCGGCATAACCCCGCACCGGCGCCGCGCCGAAGCGCGTTTCCAGCGCAGTTTTCTCGCGCTTCGACAGTTCAGCCATGCCGGAGGCCCCGGAAAACACGATCGTCTGCGTCGGATCTAGCGCATCGGCCTCGGGCGCGATACGAGCCATTCGTGCCTCGAACCGACCGTCGTCACGATTGCCGCGATCTCCTTCGACGGCATCGAGCACGCTATAGATATGGGCTCCGCGGGCTTCGGCATGTTCGCGCGATTCGAGCACCAGGAATGCCCCGACCGTGCCGAGGATCATGCCGCCGCCTTCGGTTCCGTCACGCGACCAGAGCGGCTGCCATGGGCCGGTCTGGTGGGCACGGATGCCCTCGACCAGAAGCAGGATGTCCGGGCGCTCCGAAATGAAGGCGCCGCCGACCAGCGTATGCGTCGACTGCCCTGCCTTGATCCGCGCATAGGCCGTCTCGATCGCCGAGATCCCGGCCGATTCCTCGCCCATGAAGGTGCGCGACGAACCGGTGACCTTGTGCACGATCGAGATATTGCCAGCGAGCAGGTTCGACAGCTGCGCCAGAAACAGCGTCGGGCGCAGTTCGGTCGTCAGCTTCTCGATCAGGAGCCTTTCGCGATCATTGCGCTTCAAGGCTTCGTCGACGATCAGGCTGTCGACCGCGATGTCGCGCTCACCACCGCCTGCCGCCACGATCAGGTCCATCGACCCGCAGGCGTCGGCATCGTCCTTCATGCCGGCATCGTCAAGTGCCAGACCTGCGGCAAACACGCCGAGACGCTGCCAGTTTTCCATCTGCCGCTGGTCCTTGCGGCCGATCTGGGCCGACCAGTCGATCTCCGGCAGCGGATGCACGAGATAAGGCTTGAACTTTTCCGTCTCCAGCACCGGATCCGGTGCCTTCGGCGACGACAACAGGGCGATATGCGGCTCCTTGCCGGTTCCATGGCATGTGACAATGCCAATGCCGGTGATCACCACATCATTTGGATTCTTGACCATATGCAATCCTTTCGCCGGCCCCACGGCCAGCGTCCAAAGCGGGTTTTCCCGATCCACGCCTCAAGGTCAATAGGCGATTGCGCCCAGGAACGGGAAGCAGCCCTCAACGGGCTGCGGCAATCGCATCTATGAGACCGATGTCTTCGGCCCTCTTGCGCACGATCGGCGCAAGCGGAATTTCGCTGAACGGCATGGTCCTGAGCTTCAGCTGTGTATCACAGACCTTTTTGCCCTCGGATGTGATGCGCGCCTTGGTCACGGCAAAGCCGGAACCGTCATGTTCGAGATCGGCTTCGATATCGAGCACGGCACCGGGTTCGACGAATGTGCGCATCTTGGCGCCGTCGACGGCCATCAGAAACGGCATCGCCTCGAAATCCTTCACCGCCAGAAGCAGCAGGCCGGACGCCTGGGCCATAGTTTCGATCAGAAGGACGCCGGGCACCAAGGGCATGCCGGGGAAGTGCCCCTCAAACACGGGACTTTCCATCGGCACGACCGAGCGGGCCTTCAAACGGCCAAGGCCGAGATCCACGCTCTCGACCTTGTCAATCATCTGAAAATATTCAAGCAGCATGACGATCTCCGCCGGTTAAGGCGGATCAGCCCTTGGCAGCCTTGAGTTCGTCGATCTTGGCGCAGAGGTTCTTCAGAACGAAGTATTCCTCGGTCGAGACCTTGCCCTCGTTGACTTCCTGGGTCCACTGCTCGAGCGGGATCTTGATGCCGAATTCCTTGTCGATCGCAAAGACGATGTCGAGGAAGTCCAGGCTGTCGATGCCGAGATCGTCGATGGTGTGGCTTTCCTGCGTGATCGTCTCGCGATCGATTTCGCTGGTTTCAGCAATGATGTCGGCAACTTTGTCGAATGTAGCGGTCACGCCAGTACCTCATATGTCTCAAATTCTGTGTTCCACATAGGGAAAACAGTCTTAAAAGCCAATGGCCGTTTTAAGACTGGATGAAAATTGGCGTCGAAGTGTTGCCTAAACAGCAATCGAATGACGTCCCTTGCCGGTGGAAAGATAGCTGTCGAACACAGCGGCAACCGTGCGGGCAAAGGGCCGGCCGGCCTCGGTAAGCCGGAATTCGCCCTCGACGATCTCGCAGATCCCGTCACGATTGCTTCCCGCAAACTGCCGTGCTTCGGCGATCATCATCTCTGCCAGACGGCCGAAATCTGTCCTCAGCGCGGAGAATGACACTGAAAAACTGCACATGATTTCTTCGATCACCCGGGCGCGCATCCGGTCCTCGTCCGACAGCGCGATGCCGCGCACGACAGCAAGTCCATCGCTGTCCGCCATCCGCTGATATTCGCCGGTTGCTGGCATGTTCTGCACATAACCCTGCGGCAATTGCCCGATCGACGAGGCACCGAGCCCGATCAGCGCCTTGGCGCCGTCATCAGTATAACCCTGGAAATTACGACGCAGCCGCCCTTCCCGCGCCGCGATCGCCAGGCTGTCACCGGGAAGCGCGAAGTGATCGATGCCGATCGCCTCGTAGCCGGCAGCCAGCAGCATGTCCGAAGCCATGGTCATCTGGGCGAAGCGTTCCTCAAGCCCCGGCAGCGCGGCCTCGGGAATCATCGTCTGGTGTTTCTTCATCCATGGCACATGGGCATAGCCGAACAGCGCGATGCGATCCGGCGCCAGCGACAGGACATCGTCAACGGTCCGGCCAAGCGTTTCCAGGCTCTGGTGCGGCAGGCCATAAAGAATGTCGCAATTGACCGAATGCACGCCGCGCGCGCGGACCGCATCGACGACCGACTTCGTCTGCTCGAAGGACTGCAGCCGGTTGATCGTCGTCTGCACAAGCGGGTCGAAATCCTGCACACCAAGGCTTGCCCGCGTCATGCCGATCTGAGCCAGCGCATCATAACGGCTGTCGTCTAGGTCGTTCGGATCCATCTCGACGCTGATCTCGACGTTCTCGCCGAAGCTGAAGGCAGCTTTCAGACAATCCATCAGTGAAATCAGGTCTTCGGGCCTGACCATGGTCGGCGAGCCTCCGCCAAAATGCACGGCCGACACTTTGGCCTCGCCGGACACCAGCGACCCCACCTTGGCGATCTCTTTCTTCAGCGAACCCAGATAGGCGGCGATCGGCTCATATTTCAGCGTGTGCTTGGTATGACAGGCACAGAACCAGCACAGCCGATCGCAATAGGGAATGTGGATATAGAGCGACAGATCCTCGCGGCCGGACAGGGAGCCCAGCCACTGCGCATAAATGCCACAGTCGATCCCTTCATGAAAATGTGGCGCGGTCGGATAGCTCGTGTAGCGTGGAACGGCACCGGAATAGCGCGAAAGAAGACTGTTGTTCATGGCGAGGTGAGGCTCCGCATCGACTTGATTTTAGCCAAGGATAACCTCCTGAAACTGAGCTTCCTTTGACTTCGATCAAGTCTCCGACCGAATATTCCACCTAGTGTCCGGTCGAATTTTTCGGTCGGACAGCGCGCGTTTTTCGCAAACGGCGAACGGCATGAGACCAAGGGCAAGACAGGGCGGCATGATGATGGACACCTACCAGAAACCAAGGCCCGAATGCGAAACCCCTTCTGTCTGCCGCGCCTGCGAGGCTCGCCATGGCGGCCTATGCTCCGTCCTGACCGCGGCCCAGATGATCGAACTCAACCGGCACTCCATCCGCAGGCGCATCGAGGCCGGCAACGAGATCATCGGCCAGGGCGAGCCGGTCGGCAGTTATGGCAATATCCTGAAAGGCGTCATCAAGCTGTCGAAGATGATGGCGGATGGACGCCAGCAGATTGTCGGCCTGCAATTTGCCCCGGATTTTCTCGGCAGGCCGTTCCAGGGTGAAAGTTCGATCACTGCGGAAGCCGCAACCGACACGGAAATCTGCACCTTTCCGCGCCACGTCATCGACCGTATGGTCGGAGACGTCCCGCACATGGAGCGCATGCTTCATGCCCAGGCGCTGAAGGAACTCGACGAGGCTCGCGACTGGATGCTGACGCTTGGCCGCAAGACGGCTCAGGAAAAGGTCGCGAGCTTCCTCTACCTGATCGCCACCCATATCGACCCGGAAAATGCGGACGCCTCGACTTTCGACCTGCCGCTGTCGCGCGCCGACATTGCCGATTTCCTTGGCCTCACCATCGAGACAGTGAGCCGCCAGATGACCAAGCTGCGCAAGGATTCCATCATCGTCATCGAGAACAATCGCCACGTCGTCGTGCCGAATACCGAACGTCTTCGCGACGCCGCCGGCATTGATTGAGTCAACGCCCTGACTTACCGCGCGATCACGATCCGGGTATTGCGCAGCCCCTTGGCCTGGGCCATCGAGAAAAACACGGCGGCATTGTCGGGATGCAGGCGCACGCAGCCATGCGAAGCCGGGCGGCCGAGACGCTTCAGATCGAAGGTCGCATGCACGGCGTAGCCGCCATTGTAGAAAATCGCATAGGGCATCGGCGCATTGTCATATTTGCGCGAGCGATGATTTTTCGACGCCCATTTGGCGCTGTAGCTGCCGGTTGGAGTGACATAGCCCGAGCGGGCGGTCGAAACCTTCCAGCGATATTTCACCACGCCGTTTTCCGTCACCGTGATTGTCTGCTTCGAGATGCTGACGCGCGCGACAACCGAACTGGCCTCGGCCGTCAGCGGTGCGGCCAACAATCCACCAAGCATTGCGGCAAGCAAAAACCCACGCATAATTTCCCCTTCGATGATCTGGTTTGAACTCGAAACAGCCTAGGAGGAAGAAATGAAGATCCGATTGCCGGACACACAGACACCATAAAAGGTCTGGATCGCTTTAACTTCAGGCAGATCTTTTAAAATGAAGCCAACAGCACGGTGAAGAGTACAAGGGCCAGAAGAAGATCGCAGGCCGCATAGAAAACCTCCACGCCGCGCGTGATATCCCGATGATCGGCGTCGCCGCGACCGGCAGCGTGCATCATCGACTCGCTGACAGGGACACCGCCATAGATGCGCGGGCCGGCCAGTTGCAGATCGAGCGCACCAGCCATCGCCGCCTCCGGCCAGCCTGAATTGGGCGAACGATGCAGCCCATGATCGCGCAGCGCCGCCGAGAGCGACATCCGGCCAGCATCCCAGCCAAGACGCAACCAAGCCGCAAGCGCAATCAGCAGCGCCGAGATCCGCGCAGCCGGCCAGTTGGCCAGATCGTCCAGTCGCGCCGAAGCCCAGCCGAAATCGATATAGCGCTCGTTCTTGTGGCCGATCATCGAATCGGCGGTGTTCAGCATCTTGTAGGCCAGAAGCCCCGGAAGGCCGGCAATCGCATACCAGAAGGCCGGCGCCACCACGCCATCGGCGAAGTTTTCCGACAGGCTCTCGATCGCAGCCCGACAGACACCCGGACCATCGAGTGTCTTCGGATCGCGACCGACAATCATCGACACCGCGAGCCGTCCGCCTTCAACGCCGTCCCGTTTCAACCCGCGCGCGACAGCTTGAACATGATCGCCAAGGCTTTTCTGGGCGATGAACACGGCGGCAACGACCGCCTCGAACAGGAAACCGGCAAGCCCGAAAAAGTGAAAGAGCCAAGACAGGACAGCCCCCCCCATGACCGAGACAAACAGCAGCAGCAGGATCGACAACACGCCGTTCAGCCGCCGACCGTCCGGCGTGAAGCGTGCAGTATTCAGATGTTTTTCCAGAGCACTGATCGCGGCGCCGAACAGGACCACCGGATGCGGCAGACGCGACCACAGGGCCGGCGGATCGCCAATCACCCGGTCAAGCCCGATCGCCACGCAGAGCGTCAGCAGGTGCATCATGTCGAACCCGCCCGCCAAAGATCCAGCGCCTTGCTCAGGCGAAGATCGGAACCCCGATCCGGGGCAAGACCGAAACGCAGCCAGTTCTGTGCATAGTCGAATTTGCGGGTCAGGATGTGGTGCCGGCAGAGATGCACGTGCAGATCCGGCACCCGGTCATCTTCCACCAGCGCAAACAGCCCAACGGCGCCGCGACTTTTCAGACCATGCGCGGACAAGACCCGGTCGAGGCCGGCGCGGCGTTCGTCGATGCGATCCATGATCACCCGTCGGTCCGTCGAAAAGAGTTCGGTTGCAATGCTGAGCGCAGGTCCCGAAACGGCCCAGGGACCGAGCCAGTCTGCCAGCCGATCCGTGACGCTGTCGTCTGCGATGACAAATCCGAGACGGATACCCGCCATGCCGAAGAACTTGCCGAAGGAGCGGAAGACGATCACATGCGGCGCGGCAGTCCCTGCCATGCTCATTTCGGGGCAGCTTTCGCCAAAGGCCTCGTCCACGACCAGCAAGGCTTCAGTCTCACGCAGACGCTCGACCAGCGGCGCAAGCCCTATAGGCGTAAACACCCGACCGTCGGGATTATTGGGATTGACCACAATGACCATGCCATGGCGCGCATCGATCTCTTCCAGCGAAGTGACAGGATCGACGGCAAAGCCGGCGAGTTCGAAGGCACGACGATATTCGCCGTAGGTCGGCGAAAAGATTGCCACTCGTCTCGATGGCTCGACAAGGCGCGGCAGAAGCTGGATGGCAGATTGGGTGCCGGGCACAGGCAAAGGCAACAGATCGCCTGAACTATAGAACCCGCGAGCCGCCGCACGCGCGGCAAGCTCCAGTTCACGGTCCGGCAGCCGGTGCCAAGCCCGATCGGCGATCGCGGGCAGAGGCGGCGGGCATGGATTGATGCCGGTC
>ERZ1034379.210-NODE-210-length-13136-cov-2.511735_pt1 | contig 13136 bp, 13 predicted proteins | sample MGYA00520614_ERZ1034379 | MGnify/ENA primary metagenome ERZ1034379 (study PRJEB33736, sample SAMEA104288465) | Azolla filiculoides | biome: Urban; feature: water surface; material: ditch water | place: Netherlands | collected 2014 ... | reverse complement strand
GCGCGGTCTGGCGCAATGCTTCGCCTGCAATCATCGCGGCCGACATGGCGACGTTGATGGAGCGCTGGCCCTCGACCATCGGAATGACGATGCGTGCGTCTGCCATATCATGAACTTGATCGGGCACGCCGGCGCTTTCTCGACCGAAGAGCAGGATGTCGTCCGGCATGTAGGAAAAGCCGGTATATGGTTCTGCGGCCTTGGTCGATGCTAGCACTAGACGTCGGTTTTCAGCGCGTCGCCACTGGTCGAACTGCTCCCAGTTGACATGGCGTGTCATCGCGACGCTGGCGAGATAATCCATGCCGGCGCGCTTCAGGTTCTTGTCGGAGAGGACGAAGCCGGCCGGCTCGATGATATCAACTTTTAACCCGAGGCAGGCGGCAAGGCGCAGGATGGTGCCGGTATTGCCGGGGATGTCGGGCTGGAAAAGGGCGATGCGGAGCGCTGTCATGATGCGGGTTCTACGCCAGCCTAGCACCACCCTCAAGGGGGCTGGGCGGCAAGGTTCAACCTTCTGGTTGTTGTCGGTCTGCAACAGTTGCAGTGGAATGCCCTGTCATGTGCCATTCGCCGCTTTGCAAGCGCTGCCGAGGTGGTTACAACATCATCATCTGTAACACGCACGAGGGAGGGCCATCGATGGATTTTTTCGGTTTGAAGCCAGTGCCCCACCTGCTCGCCAGGCCTGCGTGACGGCGACTTCATCGCCTTTGTATTTCCCAAACTGATTCATCTTGCGGCCCTATGTGGCCTCAATCATTGACATTTCGCGCAGTTGCGACACGTCCCGATGACATGTCCGTTCGCGCGCTTCTTCATGGAGTTCCACATGTTCTCGTGGTTTGAAAACCGCTTGAATGCCTATCCTTCGGATGCGCCTTCTCTGCCGCCGAAGGGTCTGTTTGCCTTTTGCTGGCACTACACCAAGCCCGCATGGCCGTGGCTGCTGGTGCTCGGGCTTTGCTCGCTGCTGATCGCGGTGGGCGAAGTGTTCCTGTACCAGTTCCTCGGTAATATCGTCGACTGGTTGTCGAATGCCGATCGAACCACGTTTCTTGAAAACGAGGGTTCGCGGTTGATCGCCATGGGCGCACTGGTGCTGGTCGGGCTTCCGATCGTTGGGATCATCCACTCGATCACGATGCATCAGGTTCTGGCGGGCAACTTCCCGATGATCGCGCGCTGGCAGATGCACCGCTTCCTGTTGCGTCACTCGATGACCTTTTTCGCCAACGAGTTTGCCGGACGAGTCTCGACCAAGGTGATGCAGACGGCCCTGTCGATCCGGGAATCGACGATGAAGGTCATCGACGTCTTCGTCTATGCCACCAGTTTCTTCGTCTCGATGCTGGCTCTCGTTGCTGCCGTCGACTGGCGCCTGGTTCTGCCGCTCGCCGCATGGATCGTCATCTATGTGCTGATCCTGCGCTTCTTCATCCCGAAGCTGCGCAAGCTGTCCAGCGAACAGGCGGATGCGCGCTCGATGATGACCGGCCGGATCGTCGACAGCTACACCAATATTGCGACGGTGAAGCTGTTTTCCCATGCCGGCCGCGAGGAGAGCTATGCGCGGGAGGGAATGGATGCCTTTCTCGGTACCGTGCATCGCCAGATGCGGCAGATCACGCTGCTCAACATTGCCGTCGATATCAACAACGCCATCGTGCTGTTTTCGATCTCGGCGCTGAGCATCTGGTTCTGGCTCGACGGCGTGGTATCTGTCGGTGCGATCGCGATCGCCATCGGTCTTGCCATGCGCATCAATGGCATGTCGCAATGGATCATGTGGGAAGTGGCGGCGCTGTTTGAAAACATCGGCACCGTCTACGACGGCATGGGCATGATGACCACGGCGCATGACATCGTCGATGCGCCGACGGCAAAAGCGCTGACGGCGCCGAAGGGCGAGATCGTCTATGATGCGGTGGGCTTCCACTACGGCAAGCGCAACGGCGTGATCGAGGATTTCGCGCTGACGATCAAGGCCGGGGAAAAGGTTGGCCTGGTCGGTCGTTCCGGCGCAGGCAAGACGACGCTGGTCAACCTGTTGCTGCGCTTCTACGACCTGGAGAAGGGCCGAATTCTGGTTGATGGGCAGGACATTTCGCAGGTGTCGCAAGACAGTCTGCGGTCCCTGGTGGGCGTCGTCACCCAGGATACCTCGCTGCTGCACCGGTCGATCCGCGACAACATTGCCTATGGCCGGCCGGATGCCACGGATGCCGAGGTGATCGAGGCTGCCCGCCGTGCCAATGCCTGGGACTTCATCCAGACGCTGGCCGACCAGCAGGGCCGTGCGGGTCTCGATGCGCATGTCGGCGAACGCGGGGGGAAACTGTCCGGTGGCCAGCGCCAGCGCATCGCGATTGCGCGCGTCTTCCTCAAGGATGCGCCGATCCTGGTACTGGACGAGGCAACGTCTGCACTCGATTCGGAAGTCGAGGCGGCGATCCAGGAAAGCCTGTTCAAACTGATCGAGGACAAGACGGTGATTGCGATTGCGCACCGCCTGTCGACGCTGACGCAGATGGACCGGCTGATCGTGCTCGACAAGGGCCGGATCATCGAGAGCGGCTCGCATCAGGAACTGGTGGCGCTGGGTGGCGTCTATGCCGACCTGTGGAACCGCCAGTCCGGCGGCTTCCTGGCAGCCGAGGACGGCGACGAAACCGACGAGGCGGCGGAGTAACACCGCCGTTTCCCCCTCATTGCCGCAACGCGTCGCCATTCATCCGGCGGCGCGTTTGAGTTTTTCTGCACCCGGATCAGGAAATGTCGATTGGCATTCAGGGTCCGCATGCTTATTCGGGTGCTGGGCGCACTCCGAAATCAATGAAATGGCGAAGCCGATGCGGCAATATCTCGACTGGATCTGGGCGGCCGTTGCAGGGGGCATGCTGGCGGTGATGGTCACGTTGAACAGCGGGCTTGCCAGCTATTCCACCCCGTTCATCGCGTCCTGGGTCGTGCATGGTGTAGGGGCTGTCGCAGCGATCGTGCTGTTGCAGACCAGCCGGATGCGGTCCCCGAAACCGGCTGACCTGGCGATCCATGCTGCAAGGCCGCCGCTCTGGTCCTATTTTGGCGGAGCGCCCGGCGCGCTTGCCGTTGCGCTGGGATCCATCGCGGTCAATTCCAGCCTTGCCCTGGCCGGTGCACTGTCGCTGATGCTTGTCGGGCAGATCCTGTTCAGTCTCCTGTCCGACCTGTGGGGCTGGTTCGGTACCCCCAAACGCCCGCTCAACCGTTTCGACCTGCTGGCCGCCTTGCTGGTGACCATGGGCAGCGCGCTGGTGATCTATTCGGGAGGCGCGTCATGATCGGGTATGTTTTGATCGCGCTTACCGCCGGTGCCTTTGTCGGCATGTCGCGCTCGATCAATGGCCGCCTCGGCATGGATCGCGGTGCGTTCAAGGCGTCGTTCTGGAACCACCTGAGTGGCTTCCTGCTACTCACCGTGTTTGTGTTGCTGTTCGAACGCGGCAATTTTCACACTCTTGGACTGGCGCCGAGCTGGGCCTTTACCGGCGGCATCATCGGGGCCGTCAGCTCCTATGTGTTTCCGCGCATCGGCGCTGCCCGTTCGGCGCTGTTGATCATCGGCGGGCAGATGATCGCCGGGCTGATGATCGACCAGTTGCAGGTTGCATCGGGTCTTCATGCCGGTCAGGTGATTGGCGTGGTGTTGATCCTGCTTGGCATTTACCTGACGCGTTTCTCGCGTTAGGACCAGATTGGACGGCGCAGGATTGCCGGACACTCTTCTTCTCGAGGCCGACAAGCTGCCACTGATCGAAGCGGCATGAGGCAGTTCCGTCGCTCGTTTGATTTTCGTAACATTCTAATTTTACAATGACTTATGGTGGCGGCGTAGTGCTGGACTTCGCCATCTGAAGTAATTTTTTCTTTAGTTTAAGCTGCCAAGACAGGGCGATATCCATCAAGCTCAGATTGCGGTTTCAGATGTTCAGCAAAGTCAAAATCAAATTTCTTATGCCGGCGCTTTTCGCGCTAGTCGTCGTTCTCCTCCTGCTCCAGGGCGTGCTGGGGATGCGCTCCGTATCCGAGCTCAACGCTCAGGCCGAGAAGCTGGGAGACCGGATGGAGCAATCGCTGATGACGGCAAATCTGGACAGGCTCTTGTCCGAAGTGCGTCGGCTTTACCTGATGACGCTGACCGCCAGCAATGCCGCAGATCAGAAGCGGACGCTTGAACAGTTGCAAAAAAAGACCGCGGAGCGCGCAGACGCTTTCAAGGCATTCAGCGACAGGATTTCCGACCCGTCGACGAAGGCGAGCATGGACAAGCTGAACGCAGTCCTGTCCACGTATGATGCGCTGGGCGAAAAGTTCGTCACCGTGGTCAAGGCATCACGCGTCTATGAAGCAAAGGCCATCATCGCGGAGATGATTCCGATCGGTGGCGAGGCCGGCATCCTCATGCAGGACATGATCAACGAAATCGGCGCCCGGAGCCACGACGATCAAAAGGCCGCAGCGCTTGCAGCCGAGTTCGCTTACATCACCACCATTGGCGCCATTGTGCTTGCTGCTCTGGTGGCTGCCGGCGCGGCATTGCTGAGCCTCGTCCGCGTCACGCGCCCGATCGGCGCGATTACCCACTCGATGAACATGCTTGCGTCCGGCAACAATGAGATTTCGATACCGCATACGGATCGTCATGATGAAATCGGCGAAATGGCCGCTGCCGTTTCCGTATTCCGTGACAATGCCGTCGCACGCGAGCGGCTGGAACTGGAAACCGAAAACAATCGCTCCACCAGCGAAAGCGAGCGCCTTGCTCGGGACGAACACAATGCTCGTACCGCAGCCGACGTCTCGTTTGCTGTCGAGAGTATTGCGCGTGGCCTGAAGGGTCTGTCCGATGGCGACATGACGTTCCGTCTGGACATTCCGTTTGCCGGCCAGCTTGAGCCGCTTCGTGCCAATTTCAACGAATCGGTGGCGAAACTGCAATCGGTGCTGCAGTCCGTCGGCGAGAATGCCCGAATGATCGATGCCGGCGCCAATGAGATCCGTTCCGCCGCCAATGATCTGTCCCGCCGGACCGAGCAGCAGGCTGCCTCCGTCGAGGAAACCGCCGCTGCGCTGGAACAGGTCACGACCGCGGTCAAGGATTCAGCGGTTCGTGCCGGCGAGGCAGGCAAGCTGGTCGAACAAACCCGTCACGGCGCCGAGCGCTCGGGAGAGATTGTCCATCAGGCCGTCAATGCCATGGAGGCGATCGAGAAATCGTCGAGCGAAATCGGCAACATCATCGGCGTGATCGACGATATTGCGTTTCAGACCAACCTGCTGGCGCTGAATGCCGGCGTCGAGGCAGCGCGTGCCGGTGAAGCCGGTCGTGGCTTTGCCGTTGTCGCCCAGGAAGTGCGCGAGCTGGCGCAGCGTTCGGCCAATGCGGCGAAGGAGATCAAGACGCTGATCAGCGCATCGGCTGCGGAAGTCGATACCGGCGTCGGCCTGGTGCGTTCGACCGGCGAGGCGCTGGTCGAGATCGAGCAACTGGTCAACCGGGTCAACGACAGCGTCGACACGATCGCGACGGCGGCCCGAGAACAGGCGACCGGACTGCACGAGATCAACACATCGGTCAATCACATGGACCAGATGACCCAGCAGAACGCGGCGATGGTCGAGGAAACCTCGGCGGCCGGCCAGGCGCTGGCGGAAGAGAGCCACAACCTGCGCCAGCTGCTGTCGCGGCTGAAGATCAACCGCGACCAGGGCCGCTCACGCCGTGCAGCCTGACGCCCGATGGGCATGAACGAGAGGCCGGCGGAGCGATCCGCCGGCCTTTTTCGTTGTCTTGCTCGGCGCGTTAACCATGACGGCAAAAGATGGGCGCCAGCGGTCGGGCGGTCCTAACTCGGCCTTAATGGCTGGCTTCTATTCTGTCTCGCAATGGTCCGATGTCTACCGTCTGATATCGGCCGCTTCGAGAGTGGAACCTGGTATGGCGTCTTCCTTCTCCCAAACCCGTGTGGCGCTTGCACTCGGTGGAGCCATGGTGCTTGGCGCCTGTTCCGCGAGCGACCGGCTGCCTCCGTCCGAGATTTCAGGCGTGCCCGACGACGTGCGCGGCGAACTGGTGCTGGAGGGGCCGGTGGGCGAACGCCGCCTTGCCCGGCGCAGCGGGGCCACCGAACCGCCGATCGCCTATGCGGCGCCGATGGCAAGCACCAATGGCGGCAGTGCGGCGATCGACTATCTGAACACGCCCAACCTTGCTGGCACCGGCGCTCAATCGGGCGAGCCGCAAGCGATGGCGGCAATCGAGGCATCCGGCCAGGACGGGTCCATGGCGATGGCGAGCGTGGCGCCTGATCAGATGGGGGCGGAAGCGCTGGTCATTCCGGAGGGGGGCGTCAACATCGATGCCGAGCTCGGCATTTCGGCCGCCGACAGCGAGGGATCCAGCCTTCAGCAGGTTGAGGGTGTACAGCCGCAGATCGTCACATCGCATGGCGCCATGGCTATTGCCGAAGGCAATACCAGCCAGCCGGTTGTCGATGGAATCGGTTTCGACAATCCGACCTCGCTGAATGCCGGGCAATTGCCGCCGGTCGTGGCGGATGCGGAGATGCCAGTTGCAGAGATCCCGGGCAGGGCGCCGACGACGGCATCCTGCCGCTCGCGGAAGACAGCGGCACGAGCGGCATGGACAGCGCAGCAACGGTCGATTGCTCGCTCTATCTCGACAAGCGCAACTGCCCGAAGGGTTGAGGTCAACTGGCATTGTCGCTGCTGCGTACCGGATCGGCCGGCTGCGGACTTGCGGGCAGGTGGCCGGGCGCCTAGACGGAGGATCCGAGCAAAAACGCCGGTTGATCGAGACCCGCCGAACGCGCCGAGGGACCATGCCGCCACTATCTGAACTGTTGATGTTTGCCGCACTGCTGGTGCTGGCCGGCGGTGTTGCCGGCCTGCTGGCCGGGGTGTTCGGCATTGGCGGCCGTGCTGGTGCCGGTGTTCTATCAGGTGTTCGGCTGGGCCGGCATCGCGCCGGAGGTGATCATGCATCTGGCGGTGGGCACCTCGACGGCGCTGATCGTGCCGACCTCGATCCGGTCGTTCAAAGCCCACCAGATGCGCGGGGCGGTGGATATCGATCTGCTCAAAGGCTGGATCATCGCCGTGCCGCTTGGCGCGCTGCTGGCAACCGTGGTTGCCGCCTATGCATCGAGCGAGATGTTGCGGCTTATCTTTGCAGTGATCGGGCTTGTGCTGGCGGCGCGCATGCTGTTTCTCAGCAACCGCTTCCATCTCGGCACCGAACTGCCCGGCGAACCGGGGCGCTTCCTGACCGGTGGCGTGATCGGGTTGATCTCGGGTCTGATGGGCATTGGCGGCGGCGTGCTCAACAATACATTCATGACGCTGTTCGGCCGGCCGATCCACCAGGCGGTGGCGACATCGTCGGGGGTTGGCGTGCTGATCTCGATCCCGGCGCTGGTCGGTTATATCTGGGCCGGTTGGGGCAGGGCGGATCTTCCTGTGTTTTCCACCGGCTATGTCAATTGGGTGGCCTTTGCGCTGATCTTCCCGACCGCAATGCTGGTCACGCCCTATGGCGCAAAACTGGCGCACCAGATGAGCAAGCGGCAGCTGGAAGTCGGGTTCGGACTGTTCCTGATCTTCGTCTCGATCCGGTTCTTCATCAGCCTGTATGGCTAGATCGATCCGGCCATGGCGCAGCGGAATGTGTTAAGCCTGCGCGTTGTAAACGCGTCAGAGACGGACAATGGCCGAGCATAACGGCCTGACTTGGAGGAATACATCATGAACCTGCGCGCGACGAGCACGGCCGGCAATGCGGTGCTGGCCGGCGTCTTGCTCATGCTTCTCGGCGACTTCCTGTTCTCGCTGAACGATGCGATGGGCAAATGGCTGGTTGCGAGCTTTTCCGTCGGGCAGGTCCTGGTGATGCGTTCGCTCGGATCGTTCGTGATGCTGACGCCGATGATCGCGAAACAGGGAAGCGACGGGCTCTTCAGGCTGGAGCGGCCGTCGCTGCAGGTTCTGCGCGTGGTGCTGACGACGGCGGATGTGGCGCTGTTTTACGCCGCAGTCGCCTACCTGCCGCTGGCCGACGTGATGACCTTCTACATGGCCGGCCCGATCTATGTCGCCGCGCTGTCGCATTTCTTCCTCGGCGAGACCATCGGCTGGCGTCGCTGGCTTGCGGTCGTCGTCGGCTTCATCGGGGTGATCATCGCGCTGCGGCCGTCGTCGGCGATGCTGTCCTGGCCGGCAATTTTCGGTCTCATAGGCAGCCTGTCGTTTGCGCTGACGCTGATCCTCAGCCGGCGGCTGCGCCAGACCAGCGACGTGACGCTGGTGACCTGGCAGACGGTCGCAGCCCTTGTGACCGGCGCGGCGCTCAGCATCGGCAGTTGGAGCCCGATGTCCGGCCTCGACCTCGTGGCCATGCTGGCGCTCGGGATCGTCGCGGCCAGCGCCCATATGATGATCACCCGATCGCTGAAGCTGGCGCCGGCTTCGCTGCTGGCACCGCTGCAATACAGCCTGCTGCTATGGGCGATCATCCTCGGCTATCTGTTCTTCGGCGATCTGCCGGACAGTCAGGTTCTGGCCGGATCGGCCGTGATCGTGCTTGCCGGCCTGTTCATTTTCCACCGGAAAAAAGTGGTCAGCGGGATTGCACCAGACGATGTTGCGCCTGACGGTCACTGAACGCCTACCAGCCAGGGGTTTGGCGTAGCGCGAGGCCGATGCGCGCAGGCGTCACGGCGGCAGCAAGGGGTCCGCCACAGCGCGATCCTTGGCTTTATTCTGACTTTTTCAAGTGCTAGTGACGTCCGCATGCCAAAGACATCCAGCACCGCCATCGCAGCCACAATCTGCGCCCTCATGGTGCCGATGGTCGCACAGGCGATCGACAAAAGCACCGCGAGCCAAATCGAAAAGCTCGATCCGTCCGATCAGCTTGAACAGCGATGTGATCTGGAAGGCATGGATCGGCTGAAGGCGGACAAGGTGATTTCCTATACTTTCTCACGCCCGAAACATACCGACGTGCATATCGATGCAAAAGGCGCCGTGTTTCGCCGCGATGGCGAGTGGTATCGCCTGGCCTATAGCTGCACGACGAGTGCGGACCATCTTTCGATCGTGTCGTTCGAAATGAAGCCCGGCGCGCGCATCGCGCATGAAGACTGGGACCGATATTACCTCTATCCCTGAGCCCGACCGGTCCGAGCGCCGACAGGCGGCGCCCGGGAGACCATTGCCTTTTCCTCAGACCACGATCCCCGTCCGGTTGCTCGACATGGTCAGCTTGCGTTCGGCGCGCTCCTGCTGGGGCGAGCGGTTGTAGAGTTCGCGATAACACTTGGAAAAATGCGAGGCGGAGACGAAGCCGCAGGCAACCGCCACTTCGACAACCGGCATCGACGACTGGACGAGCAGATGGCGGGCGCGGTCAAGGCGGATCTCGAGATAGTAGCGGGCGGGAGAGCGGCCCATTTCCTGGCGAAACAGGCGCTCGATCTGGCGGCGCGACAGGCCGGCATCGTCGGCAATCTCGAGCAAGGACAACGGCTCCGACAGATTGCTTTCCATCAGTTCGATGATCTGCAGCACCTTGGAGTTCTGCACGCCGAGACGCGCCCTGAGCGGCAGCCGCTGGCGGTCATGGGCGGAGCGTACGCGGTCGGTCAGGTGCTGCTCGCAAACGCGGTTGACGAGGCCCTCGCCGAAATCCTGGCCGATCAGGTTCAACATCATGTCGAGCGAAGCCGTGCCGCCGGCGCAGGTATAGAGATTGCCGTCGACTTCGTAGAGGTCGGCATAGACTTCCGCCTGGGGGAAGGTTTCGGAGAATCCGGGCAGGTTTTCCCAGTGGATGGCGCAGCGTTTGCCATTCAGCAGACCGGCCTGTGCCAGCACATGGGCGCCCGTACAGAGCGAACCGATCGCAACGTTGCGGTTATAGGCCTCACGCAGCCAGGCATTGACCGACTTGTTGTTGAACTCCTCGACATAGATGCCGGAACAGACGATCGCCATGTTCGGGCGGTTCTCGCCGCCGAGAAAGCGACGCTCGTCGGCCAGCGACGAATTCACCTCGATGCCGATGCCGGAAGAGGAATGAACTTTCTGGCCATCGACCGAAGCGAGGCGCCATTCATAAGCCGCGTAACCCAGCATGCGGTTGGCAATGCGCAGCGTTTCGATCGCGCCTGCGAACGGCAACAACGTGAAATGCGGAACGAGGAAGAAGGTGAGTGATCGCTTCTTGGTTTGCTGCTTGCTCATGGTGATGTCCAGTTCCCTTGTTTTCCGGCATGCTCGACCGGAAATGCATTCTGGGATGTTCTCACTGCGACATTGACATGGAATTCAGCGGCGAGAAACTATTCAGGACCGCTAAAAAGCGACATTTCTTCCCTGTTTCCATCCTGCGACGAAAATGTACAGGCGATAACAATCGTCAGTTTAGCAGGTCTTTGAAAAGAAATTACTTTGTGGAGGGCGCGGAGACACAATCAGGGATTGGATGTTTTGCCGGTTTGCGACATGACCGGATGATCACGTCGCAAGCCGTTGCGAAACGAAGGCCGTCAGCGATGCATGTCGCCGGCAGGCCAGCCGAGGTCCTTGCGCAGGTCGAGGGGAAGCGATTCCAGCGTGCGCTGCTCGCGGCGGCGCGTGCTCCAGTCATTGATCGCCGCGATAGCCTTGACGATTAGGTGTGCCGGGCGGTTCGCCGCCGGAGCACCACGCAAGGAGCGGGCAATCGGGGTATCGAAATGAACCAGTGTCATGGCATTTATCCTTTTCGGTCAGGCCCAGCGGGGAACCCGTTTGGCTGTTCGTTTATCTGCTCTCGTCACTCATCAATCAAACGAATGTTTCTTATGGCATCAATTCGATTTGCTGATGATTGATCGACACCGCCCAAAGTCAGGTCACGTTGCAGATAGTCCGGCAGACGGGCGATCTCGCGCAGTGCTGCGGCTTGTGTCCTTGCCCGAAGACGGGTGTTACGGCGATCACGATAGCGGTCGTGGCAATAGGCCAGAAAAGCGCCTAGAAGCATGTCTTCCTCCTTTGTTCGGTGCATGGGATGAAAATGCGCCTCGATTGACATTCAATCAAACGCAATGATATCGTCTTCAAGTTCAATTTTCTTGAAGGCTATCGCCATGACACTCATGCTGCGCCAACCCTTGCCTCTGCTCGACAATGATGTGCTGCGGACGTTCGTGGCGATTGCGGAAACCGGAAGCTTCACCACTGCCGCCGACCGCGTGTTTCGCACGCCATCGGCGGTGTCGATGCAGATCAAGAAACTGGAGGAGCAGTTGAGCGTGACGCTGTTCCTGCGCGATGCGCGATCGGTGACACTGACGGAGGGCGGGGAGGTGCTGCTTCCTTATGCCCGGCGTATCCTGGCGCTGTCGAACGAGGCGGTCGGGCGCTTCCGCATGCCGGAGATGAAGGGCGTGGTCAGGCTCGGCGCACCCGACGATATCGGCGAACGCTTCATGCCGACGATCCTCAGGCGTTTTGCCGAACATTACCCGGCTATCATGGTCGACCTGACCGTCGATACGTCCGGGGCGTTGCGCCGGCGATTGCAGGAGCAGCGGCTGGACCTGACGCTGATCAATTGCGCGCCGGGTGCCGTGGTGCACGAGGGCGAGGTTATCCATCAGGAACAACTGGTATGGGCCGGGGCGAAATGCGGCACGGCGCATATGCGCGATCCACTGCCGGTGTCGATCTGGGAAGACGGCTGCTGCTGGCGGGCGGACGCGCTGGCGCGGCTCGACAAGGACAGACGGCCCTACCGCATTGCCTATCTGTCTGCGCATACGATGGCGCAGCGCGCGGCGGTGATTGCCGACCTGGCCGTGGCGCCGCTGCCACGCAGCTATCTGACCGCCGACATGACGGCCTTGGGTTCCAAGCATGGATTGCCGGATCTCGGCGCCTTCGATGTGCGATTGCTGACCGGCAAGGAAAGCAGCGACACGATCCGGGCGGTGGCCGACAGCGTGCGTTATGCATTTGCCGAGATGATCGGCATCGCGGCCTGATCCGAATCTGCCTGTCGGAGACATCATGAACCAACTGCCTCGCCTCGACGATTTCCCGTGCCGCAGCTACGACAAGCTGCGCTATGGCGACACGGATCGCCAGGGGCATGTCAACAATGCGGTGTTTGCCACCTTCCTGGAAACCGGCCGCGTCGAGATGATCTTTGCGGCAAACGAGCCGCTGCTGGAGGACGGCTTTTCCTTCGTGGTGGCGAAGCTGGAGATCAACTATCTGGCCGAGATCCTATGGCCGGGCACGGTCGATATCGGCACGCGCATCGTCAAGGTCGGTCGCTCGTCGGTGACGATGCAGCAGGCGGTGTTCCAGAATGGCGTCTGCTGCGCTTCCGCCGAAACGGTCGTCGTGCATTTCGACCAGTCGACGCGCAGGTCGCATGCGTTTTCGGACGCGCAGAGGGTGCGGTTGCTCGGGGCCGATGCGGACGAACCGGTCGCAGCTACCGATGCCCTATAGGGTTTCCTCATAGGCTGACTGCGCCTGGCGAAGCGCGTCGTCCAGCGTCCGGCCTTCGCTGTAGATCTGCAGATAATCCGGAGCACTGACGCCCGGCGGCACATGCGGACTGATTTCTGCCGCGCCGATCACCGTGCGGACCGGAATGACGCCTGCCCAGAGCGGGATCGTCATGTCTTCCTCGTCGTCGCCCACCCCCTTGGCGCGGCTTTTCGCCGACGCCTCCTCGATCCGCATGCCGATCACCATGGTGGCCTTGACCTCCTGGCCATGGTTTTCGCGGAGTGCGGCGCTGCGGCCCGGATAGAACCGATCGATGACAGCAGCCAGCGCGCGGGCCTTGTCCTGCGGGTCGTCGATGATGGCTGCCGTGCCGAAGCACATGGCCGAGCGGTAGTTGGCCGAATGGTTGAAGCCGGAGCGGGCGAGAACCAGGCCGTCGAGATGGGAGACGGTAAGGCAGACGCGCACGCCCTCTCTCTGGCTCTTCAACATGCGACTGGCCGATGAGCCGTGCCAGTAGAGCCAGTCGCCCTCGCGCCAGTGGATGGTCGGCGTGCAATAGGGCT
>ERZ1034379.209-NODE-209-length-13209-cov-31.920633_pt1 | contig 13209 bp, 12 predicted proteins | sample MGYA00520614_ERZ1034379 | MGnify/ENA primary metagenome ERZ1034379 (study PRJEB33736, sample SAMEA104288465) | Azolla filiculoides | biome: Urban; feature: water surface; material: ditch water | place: Netherlands | collected 2014 ... | reverse complement strand
CTTCTTGAAAGTTCAAAAGAAGAACTTTGGTAGCCATTTATATTACACTTTTTACTTAATAACCACCTGCGAATTGATGACATCCTTGTGAGGTTGGTAGCGATCGAAGGCTAAGTACCAGCTGTATTTGCACTTTCCCTGCTTGCTTGCTTGCTTGCTTGCTTGCTTGCTTGCTGTTCGGCGCCCGCCGCTTTTGTCGTTAGCACTCTTTTGTTCATTAATCAAGCGTTTCGTTCCGTCCGGGCATCTTTGTAAGACGTGAAACACCCGATCCCATTCCGACCTCGATATGTGAAAAGCGTTTTCTGCCATATGTACTGATAATTTTCGGGAGACGTGGTTCGACAGCCCGGACCCTTTCAAATCGTATATGCGATTGCCTAAAGGTCAGATGCGAATCTGATATCAGCCAGAAACAATGAAAAGGCGTACGACAACGCAAAAAAGCAAGCTATGGATGTGAAGACAGATTAGAACGGTAAACACACAATACCAATGATGCGTAAATCCCTGGCTGGCATGCATTATCGGAAAATCTGTTCCTCAACTCTTACGCTCGAGAGAGCTAGGGAACTTGTCAGGGAAATCTAAAGTGTTTAGTTAAACGAGACGCTAAGAAAGGAGGAAGGACGAAGCCCTTCTTGCTTGCTTGCTTGCTTGCTTGCTTGCTGCGGATTGTACAAACTTCGTATCGCACAGCACGGAAAGAGAACTCAAGAGCGTAAAGGAAAAAACAGAGGATGCAGGGTCATTTGGTAGACGTTTTCGTCGAAACAATGAATCCTCTGTCCAAGTACTCGACCAATTCTTTCCGCGCTTCTTCCGCATTTTACAAACGAAGATTATTGTATAATAATCTATGCGGGCTTCTTTTTGTCTCGGTTTTAAGCAGTCACAGGTTGAGTGGCGATCGCAGAACACTCATTAAGATTTTGTACGGTGTTCGGTAGGTTCAACTCCTACTGCATCGAAAAGAATGCATTGGATGGATGCCTGGGCATTGAGAGGGAAGGACGCTTCCAAAGGCGAAAGGCCATGGGGAGATACCGTCTGTGATCCATGGGTTTCCAATCGGGAAACCGTATCCAAGCTTGCCGGGCATGCCGTGTGCTGCGGCTCTGCCTCGGACTTGAGAAACTTAGCGAACTGAAACATCATTGTAGCTAAAGGAAAGGAAATCAACTGAGACTCCGTTAGTAGCGGCGAGCGAAAGCGGATTAGGCAAAGAAAAGGGAAGGGGCCCCAGAAGGGCCGCTTTCCCTGGCCCCGTGCGGGGGAGAACTTGCAGTAGAGGGAAGGGTGGGAACCCTTCCTCAAGGAATTCTGAAAAGGTTGGAAGATCTGGCCAAAGAAGGTGATAGCCCCGTAGATCTTTCCTGGCAAGTTTGATTACCATTACAAAACGCGGATACCGTGTTTGAATAATGATCGCTTTACGTGACTAAGGGGGACCACCCCCGCGCCTAAGTATTCCTCAATGACCGATAGCGTACCACAAGTACCGTGAGGGAAAAGTGAAAAGACCCCGCCGTATGCCGGGAGTGCAATAGAAAACCTGAAATCCGATGCAAACTATCAGTCGGAAGAGCGAAGCTGAGAAAATGCGGCCACTAATGTTCGATGGAACGCATACGCGAAGCTGAGAAAGCGCTGTAGCTTTCGGAGGCAAAGCCACTAATGTTCGCATACGCGAACCCTTGAGCGAAGCTTCGCGTTGTCGGCTCTCGCTTTAGCACTTTCCACCCTAACGGCGTACCTTTTGCATAATGGGTCAGCGAGTGAATGGGAACAGCGGCTTAAGCCATTAGGTGTAGGCGCAACGAGGTTGAATCTTCGGCGTTGTTTCTATTTGACCCGAAACCGATTGATCTAGCCACGAGCAGGTTGAATCGAGCTCTCCACAGAGGCCTTGGAGGACCGAACTCACGTATGTGGCAAAATACGGGGATGACTCGTGGCTAGGGGTGAATCAAAGAGCTACGACTCCGCCGTTCCTTTGTTGAAGTCCGAAGGACCACAAGAAGAGGGAAAAGGAGTCCTCCTCTGGCCTTTCGCCCCACAAGCGTGCGAACGCTTTTTCAATAACTGGCTCATAACGGTGAAACCAGCTTACCCTGTTTTTGAGAGTAATGGCCACACCGTGGGAAGTCGTGAAAGCTTCTCTCCCTTTATTGCGGTCGAGTGCCCCAGCAAGCAAGCAAGCAAGCAAGCAAGCAAGCACGCCCTCAACGACGAGGAATAAAGCGGGTCAGGCCCCAAGATGAAAGCAGGTCAAGTTTGGTAGGCGGTTAGCTAACGCCAACCCGGGTTCAGCAAGCAAGCAAGCAAGCAAGCAAGAATGCGCCAGGATAGGTGCCCCGGGACCAACACTTAAACAGTCCAGGGTCCCACCACCAAAAGGTCTTGTTCCCACTGTCCTCGTTGCTTTATCTCGTATTCCAGAACCACCTTGTTCTTAGGGAATCTCTCTCGTAGCTACGAGCTAGCTCATTGACCCCGTAACGACTGATTCGAAAGATGAGAGCATGATTGTTAATGCCAACACGCCGGTTCTCACTCCCTTCGGCCGAATCCATCTCGAACCAAAGGTTGGTTCTCCGGCCATATGCACCAGTGTATCGAGAGCTGCTGCTTTTCAGCGAAGAAAAAAACTAAACTTTAGACGGGCTTCGTGATGTTTATGCTTTTTCATTGGAGCATCTATGAACATGTGAACACTGCTGCTGGCCCGACTGAAATTCACTTACGTAACCTTCTAGCCGAGGTCAATTTTGTCACTGAGATTGTTGTTCTAGCTAGGCCTTCTTGCTCTCTGGAGCCAAGTGAAGCGCAGTGATCATTGGAATGCAAGGCCATGAACATGACGTAAGGGAAGGCCGAATCCATCTCGAACCAAAGGTTGGTTCTCCGGCCATATGCACCGGTTCATCGTAACCGTTCGAGAGCGAAAAAAAAAACTAAACGCAGAAGCTAGACAATTGCTAGCGGCCCAACAAGAAAAGAAGCGGATTGACGTGGCCGTAGAAAGAATGGATAAATTTCTATGTGACCTACAGAAAACAGAGCCGGCGAGACTCCGAAGTATCGCCGGCACTCCGGGTAATTAGCTCAGTTGGTAGAGCGCCTCGTTTACACCGAGGGAGTCAGCGGTTCGAGTCCGTTATTGCCCATGGTTGTAAACTTGGTTATTAGGACGCCTTAGTTCCTATCAATCTAAAATAGAATGATCAATTACCACGCTTAACCTTTCTGGTCGGAGGGGCCAAAGAGGAGGCCCTGCGGTACAACCTATTTGTTTTCTGAAGGCGTTGCGTGCGATTTACAAAGACCTGAAAGCTTGGCACGCTTTCCCGTTGATTATTGATGGCTCGTGATCTTGTCGGGAAAGGGATGGATGTCTGAGCGGTTTAAAGAGTCGGTCTTGAAAACCGAAGTATTCGGAGAGATACCGGGGGTTCGAATCCCTCTCCATCCGTGAGTATGGTCATAAGTTAGCATTCCCACTTTCCCATCACCCTAACTTGATTTGGAAAGCATATAGGCATTCTATAAGCCTTCTATAAGAGCCTGAGAGGTTAAAAGGGATCGTCGTAAGCGGGCTCCATTGAGCAAGTCGCGCGTTTGCTTGCTTGCTTGCTTGCTTGCGGGAGAATCGAAAAATACGGGGTGGTGTTTCAGTTTCCTCTAATTGCTACGCCATCCGAGCCATTGGCGTTCTTAGCTCTATCCAGTTAGCAGTGAAAAAGGGCGGGTGGTTTCGAAATAAGAATCGATGTGCGGATATGATGGAATTGGTAGACATGCCAGGTTTAGGTTCTGGTGACCTTACTCAGTCGTGGGGGTTCAAATCCCTCTATCCGTAGCAGTTGGAACCTCAGAGTTATGCAATCATTAGGCCTCTAGTGAGAAATCAAATGGGTTTCTTCTCTCCCTTCAATCACTAAGCAGTCCTCCGTCGCCTGGAGAGTGATCCTCGAACGTGTATACGAGCCATCGTAATTACCCAATCACATATTTTAGGGCCCGAACCCGATCCAACGTACGTAGCCTCGAACCAATGAATCTGGTCACAAGAAACGAACGAAGCCCGAACCATACCTTCGAGACTGAACGACCCGAGGGGCTAACTGCCTGCCTGCCTGCAGAGACTGCACTTCCCAACTTTCTTTGGGAAAGGGACTGCCAAGAATCTGGTAAAAGAGTTCGAATGGTTCGGGGAACAATAGAAAGACGCTTTGGTTGCCATCGGACAACCTAAAGACCCGAACAGGGTTGATTTATATAGATCTGGTAATAGTGAAGATACTTTGTAGTTTGATATGAAGCAATCGTACACCGCCGTATAGAGTGGTAGGTCCTTATACACTCTCTTAAAATGGTTAACAACCAACGTCGGGCAACCAAAGCAGCTGCTTTTGGTGAATGAAAGCAAAAGTAGCTTTAGATTCTATTCAAACTAGAATTCGTTTATTATTTAAAGATATGAGTTTGTTTGATCAAAGAAGAAAACAAGGTTTTCTTTGTATTAATAATATTTTCATTTATACCGCAATTTTTCTGCTGTCATACAATAGCATTAGAAAATGAGATATTTCAATTGAAAAAAAAGTGTTATAATGTAAGTTTAATGGTAAAGGCCGTGGCTATTTTGTTTTTCGATTAATTCAGACTCAAGAAAATCTGAGTCTGGGTCAATCTCTGTTGATAAACAATCTGACGGTAAAGATTTTAATAATAATAATTTAGACTCTGGAAAAGAGGCAATCCCTATTAATAAACAATCTAACAATAAAGATTCTAAAATATCGTAAGTATTTCAATCGTATATACATCGAAGGACGTTAAAATGTCTATTAGTTCTTTATCTTTCTTGAAGTGCGCAATAAACCTATCCTGCATGTTGGTTTGCCTTTTGTTGGTCAGCTTATCAATCAAAAAGGCGAGTTATTATAGATTGATCTCTCGTCATTGTTCGATCATTTTTTGCAAGTATTCCTTCCTTCTCAAGAAATCCGCCGAATTTGTTTGGCCCAATCCATCGCTTATCATTAATCTTTCCTTACCTCTCTTTTCTTCGGCTTCAAGCTTAACCTTTGCTTCTTCGAGCAATTGGCACACGCACGGTTTGAACGTACAAATTCCTATTTGAATATATTTCTTATGAGATTTATCTAACGCTGACCGCCAGAACATTATTCTTGATAATAAAGTTAGAAGCAGGCAAAAGAAATTCTTCAACCTCTGCTTCGCTATCGCCGTCACTATAGGGCTCTTCGCAGTCCAGGTCATCAAGTTCCGCCACAGCGAAGGCCTGTAATCTGAGACATTGTACACAGGATCGATGGAGTCGAGCTAGCCGCTTCATCGTTGAGATTAACCTTGAAAGGGCACGGTTTGTTGTTTGCAGAGTATTCTCCAGGAGCAACGGTGAATAAACTCTCTGGAAACGAATCTTCATTGTTGTTAGGTGTCTTTTTCCAATGACTTAACAATGCCGGCAAAGACTTACTCCGTTGTTTTTTAACAAGTTAGACAGGGAGGGTATAGTGCTTTTTGTGCTGCTTTTGTGCCCCCATGTCCGAGGGGCGGGCTCAGATGCCCCCAATTATCAGTAGGGAAGGGAGTGCGAACTTTCTTCATTAAATTCACGTAGCACCAAATTCACACCAGAATCGAATTCTCGCTTTCTTTTTTTTTGGCAGGTCTCATTGTCAATATTAGAATCATTAAGCATTCGAACGATGGATTACCAATTACTCGATTCTGCGATGTAGGGTGTGTGCTGCTAAAGTGTCTAACAGCTCTTGACCCCAGCTCATTACATGTTTTCAATGGTTCACCGCCACCTATAATGCGCGAAACTTCTATTGGCCTCTGCCGGTTTATGAAGATCATCCCTTCTTTTACGAACATTTCCCTTTCTTTGATAAGCATCCGGTATCTCAGCAGATGAACATTAATCCAAGCTCTGGCTATTTCTGCTCATAGTACGTCATTTGACAGCTGCTTCCATGATCCGACGAAAAGCTAAGGTTTCTTAACGTTCTTTGGCAATAATCTTGAGTACATTACGAGTAGTCCCTGCGATTCTCACTTTCTTGATTTCGCGAGTAGGCTTGACATTCTCTATGGCGTTAGCCAGGAGTGTGATAACATGAACATCGGGTTCAGTTCAGGAAAGACGAGAAGAAGTTTAGGAAACAATAACACGAGATTTTGTTCTTTTACCATCAATCATACAAAAGTGGACTAATTTCTTGATTAATCTTTTTTGTTTATTATCCACTCCCCAGATGTAGCTTAATCTCTCCGAGCAGCTGTATGTGCTTCCTTCACGGCCTCCCTTGGGTCTGGGTGACAAAAGCCCTGCTAGATGGGCGCAGAAATATTTGCAATGGGATCGAAGCGGATGGCTTTCCGTTCCAAAAGTTTCCGCCGGTCATTCTGAAAGTCTTCCCGAAAAATTAAACCGGTCTGAAGGCGATGAGCGAGAAAAGCAACCATTCCCTGATTTGACCTTTTTATTCGTATCGAATTCTTAGGTTTCTCTGTACCATGTTTTAGTCTGCCTCATCTTCAATCCGGGATTCCCTACGAATCTTTAACTCCTCGAATACGATGATAATTCACACCTAACGAATCTTTCACTCTACCTCCTCTAGCCGTAACCGCAGGATGCTCCTATGAATTATAACCCTCGCCAAAGATGTGAGCAATGATATTCCTTCAATTGCTTGAACGTGCCTTGGCTATCTTGCATAAAGCCAGATTAGGTTTTTTTAGTGTTCTTGTCGAAACACGCGGGCGTACCCCAAACTTTTAGAGACATTAATTCGAAGCTCAAGTACATGTTTTGTGACGTTTTGCCCTTCTACAATGACGAAGCAATTAATTTATGGTAGGCGTATTTCGCAATCTGTGTTTTTCCTTCTGCGTGCGGCCCCGAAAAGCGTTCATCATGCATCCGCCCGCTTGACACAGCACTCACCCCTTGACATAACCGAACGATTACCTTTCGGTTGGCGGTAAATCGTTTAGGTCAAGCAACCTGGACTCGCCACTACCGTACCTAGGGCCGTCCATTGCGATTATGCCGAGGGCGTCTGCCGTAAGCCTAGCAAAAGAAGAAGATATTGTTGTGATCTGGGAGGCGCGCGCCGTAGTAGCTGGGGTATCGGTTCTTTCCTCCTTTTATTTTCCCGGTCGGTGCTCTCACCCTCGAAGAAGCATCGATCGGACGATCGCAAGGCGGCATTCTGTTTACGAAATTTCCATCGGCGGGCGTGAGAGGGGTCTGGACGCCGTTTTCTTCCGACCAGAACCCCATTAATTATGACGTTCAACATCACAGTATGCTCAATTCATTGAGGTAGCCAGTCAAAGGCTACTGGAACGCCGAATACAGAAACTACCCGAGCTAATGATAAAGGCGGGAAGACTTTCCGTCCAAGTCTCATTGGTTAATCATAACAATGTCATAGAAATGCTGCGCAAACCCATATATATACGAACGGAAAGAAAATAACCTTTGTGCCAAACCAGATTGAGCCCGGAATTCCCTGGAAACTAGGAAGATCTAAAATGGATGGCCAACCTCCCGGGAAAGGCGGTGTACATAGACTAGGAGAGTGAGGGCGCGGCTCTGTGGCCCTTAGCCCAATAGGTGTATCCACACCCTTCTCAAAGAACCGTACGTGACACTCTCGCGTCATACGGCTCCGTCCCGGGAATATTGAGTTTCCTCTTCTCCAACCAATGCAACGTTTAGGTCTTCGAATCCGATCTCTCTCTCGCATGGATGTCTCGGTGGTGGTTGGCACAGCAGCAGCAGAGTGGGATCGACTTACAGTTCAGGCTGGCCTACAAGGCGGTTCATCAAACCCGCCAACCCCTTTTTCATCATGAAGGCCTTCATGATGAACCGGTTCATCGGCTTAGAGCCCGCATAGACGGAGAAAAATCTCTAAAGTGAGTGAGTCCCCAGGAGAACAATGAGAGGTAGGTGGTCAAAGGCCGAGCGAGAAAGTTCCTGCCTGCCTGCCTGCCTGCCGGGGGGAGAGATTGAAGCCACTCAACCTACAGAAAGGGCAGCTGAAAACAACCAACCGGGTTTGTGCTTGCTGCTGATAAGCACACTTTCTTTAGGTTTTAACCCAGCAGAGAGAATGCGATAGCATTAAAGTGGGTTGGCTACCAGACCAGGGTACTCCTCCCTCCTCTAACTTGGAATTGATAGCGGAGCGTTAGTAGGGAGCTGTGAGATACGGTGCTTTACCTTCTGACTCCGAGAACGAATTTTTGGAAATAAACAGTACCATCACTTCTCCCGCGGGCTCGAGCAAGGCGCCTGACAAGAGGCGCAGCGAGTCTTTCTCCGACCATTCCAAAAAGATCCCCTTTAACGTAACGAACAAGTTTTCAGCAGAAATCCCTCTTCGCTGGGGGTTAAGTCGCCTGGTTCAGACTCAATTTGCTCATGGGACGCCAGTAGCAAGCAGTCTCTCGTCCGCAACAGGAGTACATGGGGCTGCCGTTGTCTCGGTGATTCTGTTTTGCTAGCCTTTCAGACTAGTGTCTACCACTGTTGTTGGTGAGTCTTCTCTCCCAGGACCAGAATGATTACCCCTGTCCAATGAGTTTACATTCATCCCTGGATGTCGGGTACTGTTTCCTTCCCCGCCATCTTTGTAGCCGTCACCTGTAATCCGTGCAAGTGTGTCCGCACCCCCTGGAGGAAACGAGAAGGGATTTCTCGGAGCAACCCTCCCTGGTTCCAGACCTAAGAGCGCACTTTCCCATATGAGCATTCGATAGTATAGGTCTGGGGAAGAGTTGCGGGATAACCACCTGAGATATCCTCCTAATCTTAGATAGGTCGTCCGACGGGTTCGCGGTTCATTGCTGTGCTTACACACCAGGCTACCCCTCTTCGAAAGCTTCGCGGGACCTACTAGTCTTCAGATCGTCGCCCGGAGGAGTTTACTGCACAAAGCCCTTGAGGGGACGCTGGCTCCTGCAGGGAGCGGAAGCCCAACGAATGTCGGATGCAAGGCTCCGCACCTCATTAAGATCGTATTAGCATATTCTCCCGAAAGAGAGGGAGCAAATCCCATTAAAAGATATTCCGCATTATAGCCCACGACTGATTCAACTTCTACTTCTAGTAGATCAGACGGAGCTCGATTAGTTTCTACTGAGCGAAAGATAGAAAACAGAATCAATACGGAGAACAAGAGAATGCGAAACCATATCTGCTCTTACGCTATGACAATCTCACTAAAATTACAAAAACCTACACAAATTAGTGCAGTAATGATAATAGGACCAATAGATACTTCGTACAAAACCATTTAGACGGCAAATCATGATACTCCTGAAAAAGCATATTTGGAATAAGGAGTGAAGCTGCTTTTCCACCAATCAACAGGATCAGTGTACGCTGAGTCCTCTCCGAACCATACGAGCACGTCGCCGCGCATACGGCTCTCTACCCCAACAACTTGCTTTAGATCGCCCGGGAAACCCGCCCGTCGATGTTCCTTCCGTAGAGGCACATTGACACGTGGTTGGCGGGGAGGGCAAAGCCGTACGTGATAGTCTACCACCATCTGGCTTTCTTTTTCACTCCGAGAGGTCCGACGTAGTTGCAGGGGTTCGTCGTCTCCTGCTTCTCTGTCGTCCTCTTTAGTTTAGCGGAGTGGAAAATTCTGACTCAGCGCCTTCATGATGAACCGGCGCGCGCGCCTTCATGCATGATGATGAAAACCGCTTCTTCGGCCGCCATAAAGCAATGCTTTATAATACCTCGCTCCGTACCCTTCCGTCCCGTTTGGGCTTGGTTCTGGCCCCCCTCGAGTACGCCCGTTCTTGGCGGTCGTCCTCGTGGTTCGTTCCCAGCAGGCAGGACTCGAGAGGAGCGGGCCGGACGTCATAAATCCAGGTCCTGCGGTCTAGCCTTAGCCCTCGGTAAGCAGATCGATCGCTTCGTGTTCTCTCTCTGAATTTTGTGGTATGTCCTGTTCTTTTAGTTAAAACTGCTTGCTGGAGATCCACCAAACGACGATCAATTCTATTCCGCATTGAGTCAGGTTTCGGGGATTCGAGTTTGCAGATTGCGTTGAGTAGAATCTGCCGAAGCTAGGCAGACATCCAGACTCCTTTCCTGCTGCTAGAAGAAAACAACGTGGAAAAAGAAATAAAGACTTTCCTCTTCCCTGAAAACTAGCGTCTTCCCCGTGCGTGCGTGAGGGGCCCCTTTCGGGTTTGGCGGGTACTATGAGTCCTCTGACTACCTGCCAGAACAAAATCTGGCTGGGTTTCGCCGGTATCACCTACGGCTCTCATCCCAGATGTCCTGGAATGCAGTAAATCGGGATGTCGTTCAGTCTCTTGTCCCCAAGAGGATGGGTAATGTGCCTTCATGCAATGGTTGCTCCAATCCGATCTGGCCGGCAAGCAATCCCAGCTGGCAGAAAACAAGACAGCGTACAGTCGTTCGCTCGGCACAGAGGTACAAGGATAACTGTAGGTCGTTGGCTACCCAAGGAGACTTCAATTCGCTAGGACGGCACCTCATCCTGATCCACAAGGATAGGTTCTTCCACATGGTGTTGTTAGGTACTCCCTGGGAAGACAGGATCGACCTTCAACCATGCTTTTACGGCATGCTCTTCCTTTCTTCCTGAACTTCTTTGAACGTATCCCTATCCCCTTTTAGCCTCCTACACAAGAACCCCCCCTACCCTTCAAATCGCGAGTCAAGCCTATTACTAGTTCTGTCGAAGAGCCCTACACCCTGTATAGAGCAGATCATTCCACACTACAAACAATTTGACCACATGGGCGGGCTGCTTTAGTACCACAGGTGACTGAACGGCCGCCCTACTAGACCGACCCACTGTAATAATCCCATAAACCCCTGGAGAAGATATAGCAAATAGATAGAATGTACCTACATTTGGATCCGACAATACCATACCATAATCAGAAAGTGTAACAGCCCGAGCAACCAAACTTAAATAGGGGTCAGTCAATGCTGCCCTCCAAACCGTACGTGGCAATCTTTTGTCATACAGCTCTCACTCGGAACACCTTAATTGCTTGCTGAGAGTATTGCCGTCCCTTCCGTTTCGAAGAATTGTTCCTTATTCTCAACGCCGGCCGCATACGTACTGGCCGCGTTGAACTAAGGTTTGTTCTGACTAGTTGCCTTCGCGGCTCGGCCAGGTTTCTGGCATTCCTCCCTCGCTACTATGCGACCTCTGAGACCGCGCATCGTTTACTAGACAATGCGAAGCGGTTACTTCCCGTGGTTGCTCTCTTTTCGTGTCTTTGCCTTTCGAGGACGGAGTAAGCGCTACGCACTTCCCTGCTTCGCCCCGTCAGAGCACCCAATGGTTACAGGTCTTTGCGCACCTGCTCGATTGTTTAAGTCAGTTCCTATGCTGGAATTACTTGTGGCTGGCTGTCCGGCAACCTTGACCGCTTCATGTGGAAGTCAAGGCTTTCGCCCAAACTGGGCCCTGGATTACTCCGCCACACACATACTGACGTATTCTGTTCGGGATACGTAGCCCTTACTCAGGCAGTAGGTACGTACCAAGTGAGTCAATCTAACCTTTCTCGCATCAGCTGAGAGACACCACCGAGGAGGGCTAAGCCGTCCTTCCTTCGGGGACCGGGGAAACCGCTTTGCCCGGCTTCGCCCCTTTCCGACTAACTGCTCGCGAACTCGATGGATTATTAGCCCAAGATGTTGTATTGGCCCGCCGTATATACTTCCAAGTCAAACATCTATGTTGGTTGTAGAAGGGTATTCTTCCGGAAAGAAAACGAGCCTCGCACGGCGCACCGTAGATGTAATTACCAGAACCATTACAGAAAGAAAGAAATTAGCACTTGGAGGTGGAATAGGTTCTTTTAAAATTGATTTCAAACCATCCGCTAAGAGTTATAACAACCCAGATGATCCCACCACATTAAGACCCTTTCAACGTTACATGGAAGCCATGACTTTACGTTCGACTGACACTGGAAAGACTACTCCTGGTAAAAGTAATATGATGATTCCAAAGATTTTAGCTAGGAGACGAAGGATATACGGCTTCGTTTCGTCAACTAAGATAGGTTTCAAGAAAATGCCTTCAAAGCAGCATTAGAGGGACTTGCGTTGGCTTTCTTTGCCAACACAAGGTCTGTTCTTGATATTTATGGCAGTTCTTTCTTTCGTTGGCCGTTAGCGGCGGAAAAAAGTAGTCAATGAAATAATGTCACTTGATAGGCCTCTGACAACGACGTTGCCGACAACCAACCTCTTGAGAAAGGTAGTAAGGATCAAGGTGTGGATGATGTTATTGATGTTGCGACCCAGACCGACATGGATGGTATTGATGTAGGAGTTCAGACGGATATCTTATTATACCAGCAGGTGCAACTACTCAATTTATTGAATTCTTACCGTAAAGAGCAGCTCGGCATTGAGGGAAAGCAGGAACCCACGAGTTTCCTTGAACAGTCTGCAGGAATTGACAGAAAATCTTGTAGATAGAATGGCCGCCTTGACTTCCGAGGCTCGATGAAACGGGCTGGCTGCTATGAAACTGCCCAACCTACTTAACTCAGGGGTTAGAGTATCGCTTTCATACGGCGAAAGTCATTGGTTCGAATCCAGTAGTAGGTAACTTAATAAGATTTTTCATGCATGGTTTCACTAACCAAGTACCGAGTTCCGTGTTTTCCAGCTTGCATTCGTCGTGAGCCAGAGCCAGTCCTTTGTCGATGGAAGACTCGCGGATGAAGCGGTTCATTGCTGCTGCTTTCGTTCCGATACAAATTAGATAGACCGAGCACTATACATGCCGCTATTGCTTCTATGAAATAAAGTAAATGGGGGGAAGGTCGACCCGCTTTCTACCAGGCGTGCGGAAAGCGATGAAAACCTAACTAAACTAAAGGTCCAATTTTCTGGCTGCCTGCCTTATGGTTGAAGCAATGTTCGGTGGCCCGGCGACTAGTGGATGTGGGACGTGTAACTATCCGATTCTGAAACGAACGCCGATGGTCTCATTGACCCAATTTACCGAGAGAGAATTCCGCTAACCATCGTAAGGTGATTAGGTCTGCTGGTTTTCATCGGGGCGGTCCTATGAGATGATTAGAGTGTATCTCATCACATTCCAGATCTATCAAATAATCGATTGTAAAAGAGTA
>ERZ1034379.205-NODE-205-length-13273-cov-2.029732_pt1 | contig 13273 bp, 13 predicted proteins | sample MGYA00520614_ERZ1034379 | MGnify/ENA primary metagenome ERZ1034379 (study PRJEB33736, sample SAMEA104288465) | Azolla filiculoides | biome: Urban; feature: water surface; material: ditch water | place: Netherlands | collected 2014 ... | reverse complement strand
GTCATGGGAGCCGATGCCTTGAAGGCTTCCGACGGTGTCCAAAGGGGCATAGTATCTGTCATGCATTCCTCCTCACATGGTCGATGTGTATATCATACCGCATCGCAATATAAAGGATGGTCAGTCCTGCGGTTTGCACGGCTCCGCCAATTCCTGTATCGGGCGAGACTAGGCAATCACGGTTGGACACGCCACCGCCTGAAGGATCGAGAATGTCCGACGCCCGGATGAGCAAAAAACTGCACAACAGGCAACAGCCCGGCCGGCGCCGGCTGCTGCGGCTTGTCATTGTGGTTTCAGCCAGCGTGATCCTGGCCTCGGTTCTGCTTCGGATCGCGGCGCCGCATCTGATTTCCAGCAGTCTGGTGCGCTCGGCGATCGGATCGGCGGTCAGTGGCTGGACAGGGCATGACGTGACGATCAACGGGCCACCCGTGATCAGCTTCTGGCCGGAGCCTCGGGTGACGCTGACCGATGTCAGCGTGCACAAGCGTGAAGGCAACAGCGATCAGTTGCTGGCTGAAATCGATGCACTGTCAGCTTCGTTCGGCTTCTACAGCGCCATCCGTGGCCAGCCACAGTTTTCAGAATTTCGATTTGTCCGGCCAAGGATCAGGATCGAGCGTAACAGGGACGGCAAGCTCGACTGGAGCAATGAAGGCAGGCTGACCGCAGCCGTGCGCGACGCGCACCGGAACGGAGCCGGCATGCAGGAAATCGATCCCAGCCTGGATGCCGCGGTCGACAGCGTGCAGGTCGTCGATGGCGAGGTCACGCTGGTCGACGAGACATCCGGACAGGAGTTCGTCGCCCAAAGCCTGCAGGCGGACATCGACTGGCCCAGACTGTCCAGCGCTTTCGACGCCAAGGCATCCTTGAGTTTCGAAGGCCGGCCGGTCACCCTGCAGATCCAGACAGATTCACCTCTTATGCTGATCGGTGGCGACGTCGCGGATGTGGTTCTCGGGATTGATGTCAAAGGCCTTACCGGCCGCTTCCAGGGCAAGGCGAACCTGATGAAGGGCCGGCTTGGCGACGGCAGCCTCGAACTCAACGCTGCAGATGTCCCGGCGTTTGCCGCCTTTAGCGGCCTTCGTCTTGCCGGCAGCGAGGATTGGCAAACCGCAGCACTGAAGACAAATCTCGTGATGGCGGTCAATGAACTGCGATTTGAGGACCTGTCCTTCCAGGTCAACGGCACTAGCGGCGACGGGTTCCTTGCGCTAACGCATCCGGATCAGGCACGCCCGACGCTCAGCGGCACGCTGGCGCTTGACCGGCTCGACCTTGCCGGATTGCTGCGCGGTCTTGAACTCGATGTCGACGACAAGGCGGAGGCCCGATTGCCGGGTTTTGTCGATTGGATCGATTTCGACGTGACGGTATCGGCGCGCATCGCGACATTGGCACCGTTCGAACTCACCGGTCTCGGAGCCAGCCTGATCGGCAAGGGCGACAGTCTGAAACTGGTGATCGGCGACGCGGAATTTCTCGGCGGTTCGCTCAGCGCCCGCTTCTCCCGCCCGGATGGCGCCGTCGGCCAGGATGCGGACCTCAGCCTGTCGCTCGAGGGCATTGACATAGAACACCTGATGGAGGGCCTGGCATTGGATGGCACCGTGCCAGCGGGACAGGCCTCGGTCGATCTTGTGGCACGCCTGCCGAACGGCGGACCGAATGGTGGGCTCAGGCAAAGCGTCGAGACCATGTCGGGCACGTTGCGGTTTCGCGCCGATGACGGGGTGTTGCGCAATTTTGATGCTGAGGGTCTTCGGGCCATGGCAAAGGGGCACGCCTATTTTCAGCTGAGTGCTGCGGGCGATGAGGATTTTTCTTTCAGCCATTTCGACCTTACGGCGCGCTTCGATCATGGGTCGGCTGAAATCGAAAAGGCCCAGATCTCGGGCAGCAGCGAAACCCTGACACTGAGCGGGATCGCGCCCTTCACCCGCCAGGCACTGGCCCTGCGGGGTGAACTGACCCCGACTGATGAAGGCGGTGCAAATGCAGACAGCCCGCTGTCCTTCTTCATCGGCGGCGTCTGGTCCGATCCGGTGATCTCTCCGGTGCCGAATGCCCCGTCGCCATCCATCGCGCCCCGTCTGCCAGCCAATCCCGCGCCGTAGCGATCAGGCCAACTGCTTCCCATTGTTTCGGCAGTCGCTAAGATAGACCGAATCAAGCGTGTCTGGGGGAACGGACGTTGCGGGGAATATTATCGGGACTGGTCAAGGTTGCGCTGGCATCGCTGATTGCCGGCACATTCCTGTCGTTTTTCGGTCTCTCGCCCAGAGCCGTTCTCGACTATTTCGGTGTCACGCCCGACGAGATCTACTCGGCGATGATCGCCGGGTTCGGCTGGGCCGCCCCGCGCATGTTGCTTGGCGCGATGATCGTCCTGCCGCTGTGGCTGATCACCTATATCCTGCTGCCGCCACGCGACTAGGCATGGCGGCATGTCTCGCAGATCTTACGACGTTGCCCGTGCCGCGACATGTTCGTCGCGCTGGCGCTGCAGTTCCCGCTGTTTCGTGGTCAGGGAGGCGATGATGACGCCAATGGTGACGATGCCGATCAGGATGGTGCAGACCGCATTGATTTCCGGCGTGACGCCGAGGCGCACCTGCGAATAGATCTTGATCGGCAGCGTCGTTGCACCCGGCCCGGTGGTGAAGCTCGCGATCACCAGATCATCGAGCGACAGGGTGAAGGCCAGCATCCAGCCGGACACCACCGCCGGCAGGATCAGCGGAAGGGTGATCTTGAAGAAGGTCTTGACCGGCGGGCAGCCTAGATCCTGGGCAGCCTCCTCCAGGCTGGTGTCGAAGGTCAGGAGACGCGACTGCACGACGATCGCCACGTAGCACATAGTGAATGTCGTATGGGCGATGATCACCGTCACCAGACCGCGATCGACACCGACGGCAACAAAAAGCAGCAGCAGCGACAGGCCGGTGATCACTTCCGGCATGACCAGCGGCGCATAGACCATGCCAGAAAACAGCAGGCGGCCGGGGAAACGGCCGTAGCGCACGAGAGCCAGCGCCGTCAGCGTTCCAAGCACCGTACCGAGCGAGGCACTGAGCAGGCCGACCCGCAGCGTCACCCAGGCCGCATCCATCAGCCCGGCATTCGACCACATCTCGCGATACCATTTCAGCGAGAACCCGCCCCAGACGGTGACGAGCTTGGAATCGTTGAACGAGTAGATGACCAGGATCAGGATCGGAATGTAGAGAAAGGCAAAACCGATGGAGAGGATGGTCGCGTCGAACTTACCGGATTTCATCGTGGCACCCTCCCCTCACGCTTTCTGCTGCTGGTTCTGGAAGATCGCGATCGGCACGACCAGCATCAGCAACAGCAGCACGGCGACGGCAGAGGCCAGCGGCCAGTCGCGGTTTCCGAAGAATTCCGTCCACAGCGTCTTGCCGATCATCAGCGTCTCGGCACCACCCAACAGGTCGGGGATGACGAATTCGCCGGTGATCGGGATGAAGCAGATCATCGAGCCGGCAATCACGCCCGGGATGGACAGCGGGAAAGTGATCTTCCAGAAGGCCTTCCACGGTGGGCAGCCGAGATCGCTCGCGGCTTCCAGCAAGGTGCCGTCGAGCTTTTCCAGCGCCGAATAGAGCGGCAGGACCATGAAGGGCAGATAGGAATAGACGATGCCGATGAACACGGCCGTCTCGGTGCGGAAGATCTGCACCTGATCGTTCGGGTCCATTAGACCCAGCCAGTGCAGCACGATGGTCAGCAGGCCCTCCGGCTTCAGGATGCCGATCCAAGCATAGACGCGGATCAGGAACGACGTCCAGAATGGCAGGATGACCAGCATCAGCAATGTGGGTCGGATCGTGACGGAGGCGCGCGCCATGGCCAGCGCCATGGGATAGCCGATCAAAAGCAGAAGAAGCGTCGAGATGCTCGCGATCCGCAGCGAAGACAGGTATGCGTTCATGTAGAGCGGATCTTCGAGCAGGAAGAAATAGTTCTCGAAATCCAGCTGCGAGAGATAGTCGCGGATCGAGGCCAGGCCTTCGAAGACCGGTGTGTAGGGCGGCATCGCGATCGCCGTGTCCGACAGCGAGATCTTCACGATGATCAGGAAGGGCGCGACGAAAAACAGCACCATCCAGAGATAGGGAATGACGACGACCAGCCAGCGGGCCGGATCGGATTTGCTTGTCGAGACTGGTTCGGCCATGGTCGCCTCCTCAGCGGGTCAGGACAAGGCCGGCATCTGCCGACCAGGACAGCCAGACCATGTCGCCGAAGGTGATCGGCCGGTCGACCAGACGGGCGACATTGGCCTGGGCTGCACGGAACATGCGGCCATCATCCAGCTTGACGATGAAGACCGAAAAATCGCCGAGATAGCCGATATCCCAAACTTCACCATGCAGGGCATTGGCCGAGATATCGGCCGGCTGATCGAGAGAGATGCGGACCTTTTCCGGGCGGATAGCAAAGGCGACGGCATCGCCGGGCGACGCTGCGCAGCTTTGCTCAACGGCAACGCTGATGCCTTCGCAATCGACCTTGACGATATCGTTGCCGGTCGCGGCATCGCGGCTGACCAGCTTGCCCTCAAGGATATTGATGTCGCCGATGAAATCCGCAACATAGCGGCAGTTAGGCGCCTCATAGATCTCGGCCGGCGTCGCGACCTGAACAAGGATGCCCTTGTCCATGACGGCAATGCGGTCGGACACCGTCATCGCCTCTTCCTGGTCATGGGTGACGATCAGGAAGGTCAGACCAAGCTTGGTCTGGATATCCATCAGTTCGAACTGGGTTTCCTCGCGCAGCTTGCGATCGAGCGCGCCAAGCGGCTCGTCGAGCAGCAGCACCTTGGGGCGCTTGGCAAGAGAACGGGCCAGCGCCACGCGCTGGCGCTGACCGCCAGAAAGCTGGTTCGGCTTGCGCTTGGCAAACTGGTCGAGCTTGACAAGTTTGAGCATTTCCTGGACACGCGCATCGATCTCGCCCTTGGGCAGATTGTCCTGTTCCAGGCCGAAGGCAATGTTCTTTTCAACCGTCATATGCGGGAAAAGCGCGTAGGACTGGAACATCATATTGGTCGGGCGCTTGTAGGGCGGCGTGCCTGAGAGGTCCTTGCCTTGCAGCAGGATGCGGCCCGATGTCGGCTGCTCGAAACCGGCCAGCATGCGCATCAGCGTGGTCTTGCCACATCCGGACGGACCAAGCAGCGAGAAAAATTCGCGCTCGTAGATATCCAGCGTCAGATTGTCGACCGCGACGAAATCGCCGAAGCGCTTGGTGACATTTTCAAAACGGATGAAGGGAACCGCGTCCGGATCGGTCCATGGTGAGAATTTACGCTTAACTGGCCCCAGAGATTTCGCCATCGCCTGATCCCGACTGTTTTGTTGTTCTTGCTTGTTGTTCTTGCTTGTTGTTTTGGCCCCACAAGAAAAAGCCGGGCGATTGAGGCGCCCGGCTGGTGTTTTTGACCGTTAGCTGCCGGTCTTGATCTGGGTCCAAACCCTGTTGAGCACCCGCTGCTCCTTCGGCCCATAAGGCGAGATCGTGAAGAGCTTCTTGACGGTCTCTTCGGTCGGGTAGACGGACGGGTTTTTGATCACCGCCTCATCGAGCAGAGCCTGCGAGGCCAGGTTGCCATTGGCATACTGCACATAATTCGACGCCTTGGCGATCACTTCCGGCTTCATCAGATAGTTGATGAATTCATGTGCTTCGGCGACATTCTTGGAATCCGCCGGGATCGCCAGATTGTCGAACCACATGTATGTGCCTTCCTTCGGGATCACATACTCGATCTCGACGCCGTTCTTGGCTTCTTCCGCACGCGCCTTGGCCTGCAGGATATCGCCCGACCAACCAATCGTCACGCAGATGTCGCCATTGGCGAGATCATCAATATAGGAGGATGAGTTGAAGGTCTTAACGAACGGGCGGATCTGGGAATAGACGGCACTACCGGCTTCGAGGTCGGCGGCCGCCTTGCTGTCCGGGTCCTTGCCGATGTAGTTCATCGAGATCGCGAAGGTCTCGTCCGAAGCATCGAGAATGTTGATGCCGCAGGCCTTCAGCTTTTCAGCATTTTCCGGCTTGAAGATCGCATCCCAGCTGTCGACCTTGAAGTCGGCGCCGAGCGCTTCCTTGATCTTGGCAGCGTTGTAACCGATGCCCGTCGTGCCCCACATATAGTTGACGGCGTATTCGTTGCCGGGATCGTACTTGGCCAGACGCGCAGAAATATCCGGCCACATATTGGCGAGGTTCGGCAGCTTGGACTTGTCGAGCTTCTGGAAGACGCCGGCGGTGATCTGGCGGGCCAGGAAGGGACCGGTCGGCACGACGACATCGTAGCCGGAGCCGCCGGCCAGCAGCTTGGTCTCCAGCAATTCGTTCGAATCAAAGACGTCATAGACGACCTTGATGCCGGTTTCCTTGGTGAAATCCTCAAGGACGGACTCATCGATGTAATCCGACCAGTTGTAGACGTGGACGACGCGCTCCTGCGCATGGACAGCCGATGCGATGAAGATCGTCGCGAGGGCCACCGACGCTGTACGAATGAAATGAGCCTTCATTTTTTCTCCTGTTCCTGCCTGCGGACCGAGGGTCTCGCATGCCATTCCCGTTGTTTTTTTAAGAGACTAGAAAGGAATTGGACGGGCGACAAGCGAAATTCTTCGCAGTTGCAAAGGCAATATTGGGCCTGCCCTGAATTACTGGAAATCGAAGGCGCTCAATCCCGTGACCATTTCATCAAGGCCGAGCGGACGCGTCAAAGGCGGCTCGGCGCGCGACAGACAGCCCGAACGCTCGCACAGCCGACAGGCGGTGCCGATCGGAACCGGCTCCACCGCCGGCGCACGGACGGCATCCGCATAAACCACATCGTCCGCCTGCGCGATGTCGCAGCCGATCAGCAATGCCGTGCGCCTCACCCGTTCGCCAAAACCCGCCTGGGGTCCCTCCAGCGTTCGCGAGACCGTCAGAAAACCAGCGCCATCCGGCATCTGGACATGGTCGACAAGAATCTGGGCCGGCTGGGCGAAAGCCACATGAATGTTGAGCTTGGGACAGAGGCCGCCGAATTTTGCCTGGGGAAAGCCTTGCGCGCCGCTGCGACGGAAGCGATTGCCGGCATTGTCGACTTCCAGAAGGAAAAACGGCACCCCCTGCGCACCCGGCCGCTGCAGCATGGTCAGGCGATTGGCCGCCTGCTCGAACGAGACATTGAAGCGGGCGCGCAGGACGTCGATATCGTAGCGCACGCGCTGGGCCGCCGACAGGAAGGCGCCGTAAGGCATCATCAACGCATGGGCGGCATAACGCGCCAGTTCGAAACGGCCGAGCCGCCTCGCCTCGCCGGAGGTCAGGGCCAGATCCTCCAGCGCTGCCTGGATCTCGTCATTCAACGCCAGCAGACAGACCTCCATCGCCACTTCGCGCAACTGGTCGAAGGCGGACAGCCGCTCGGACAGAAACAGGCGCATGGAATGGCGGTCGTAGCGGCGGCGCAGTGACGGCATGGTCTGCACCGGCAGGGCGCGCACGACGATGCCGTGCTTGTTTCTCAGCCAGGCTTTCAGGGCAACCGCTAGATCATCGCCGGCGACCAATCCAAGGGCGGCGTGGAAGGCCTCGGCGGCATCCTCGATGCGGGCGTGGAAATTGGCGCGCCTCTCGATCACTTCTCGCACTTCGTCAATCGGCAGCCTGGCGCCCGAAAGGGACGTCTCATGGCCTTCGCGGGCCAGAAGATCGGCGAGATCGGTCAGGCGCGCGGCCTGCTCGCGATAGGCGCGGTAGAGCTTGACGATGCCGTTTGCCGCATTGGGTGCTGCTTCGGCAATCTCGATCAGCTCCTGATCGCCCGGCAGTTCGCCGGACAGAAGCGGATCGGCGAAGACCTCGCGCAGCAGGCTCGCCGTGCCGCCGGCCTCGCCCTGCAACTCGTCGAGATCGACCTTGTAGACCGATGCCAGTTTCAGCAGCAGCTGGACCGTCAGCGGACGCTGGTTGCGCTCGATCAGGTTGAGATAGGAGGGCGAGATTTCCAGCGCCTCGGCCATCGCCGTCTGGGTCAGGCCCAGACCATTGCGGATGCGCCGGACACGCGGGCCGGCAAAGATCTTGTTCTCAGCCATTCGACAGCCTCTTTACAAATTCCGACAACATTCCCGCCCGTCGTAACTTTACAGGATTTACAATTTTACACTTCGAGCTTGTCAAAGACAAGACAGCCTAACCTCTTTCAACGCGTTGATTTCATGTTTTTTCTAGCTGATTTGTGCGGCGCGATGTAAATATAGTCATATCAAAGGCGAGCAAAATTGACGATGAGCTCGTATCGAGGAGTGAAAGGGAGACTGCAATGACTGATTTTTACAATCTCGTTCCGAACGCGCCGAAGGGCCGCTATGACGGCATCCAGCGCAGCTACACCGCCGAAGACGTCAAGCGTCTGCGCGGCTCGGTCGAGATCAAGCATTCGCTCGCCGAAATGGGTGCCAACCGTCTGTGGAAACTGATCCACGAGGAAGACTTCGTCAACGCGCTCGGCGCGCTCTCCGGCAATCAGGCGATGCAGATGGTCCGGGCCGGGCTGAAGGCGATCTATCTCTCCGGCTGGCAGGTTGCCGCCGACGCCAATACCGCCTCGTCGATGTATCCCGACCAGTCGCTCTATCCGGCCAATGCCGCACCGGAGCTTGCCAAGCGGATCAACAAGACGCTGCAGCGCGCCGACCAGATCGAAACCCAGGAAGGCAACGGCCTTTCGGTCGAAACCTGGTTTGCACCGATCGTCGCCGATGCCGAGGCCGGTTTCGGCGGACCGCTCAACTCCTTCGAGATCATGAAGGCCTTCATCGAGGCAGGCGCTGCTGGCGTTCACTATGAAGACCAGCTCGCGTCGGAAAAGAAGTGCGGCCATCTCGGCGGCAAGGTTCTGATCCCGACGCAGGCACATATCCGCAACCTGTCCGCGGCGCGTCTGGCCGCCGACGTCATGGGCACGCCGACACTGATCATCGCCCGCACCGATGCCGAAGCGGCCAAGCTTCTGACCTCCGACATCGACGAGCGCGACCGGCCCTTCGTTGACTACGATGCCGGCCGCACGGCAGAAGGCTTCTACCAGGTGAAGAACGGCATCGAGCCGTGCATTGCCCGCGCAATCGCCTATGCACCGCATTGCGACATGATCTGGATGGAGACATCCAAGCCGGATCTCGAGCAGGCGCGCAGGTTCGCCGAAGCCGTGCACAAGGTGCATCCGGGCAAGAAGCTCGCCTACAATTGCTCGCCGTCGTTCAACTGGAAGAAGAACCTGGATGACGCGACGATCGCCAAGTACCAGAAGGAACTCGGCGCGATGGGCTACAAGTTCCAGTTCATCACGCTCGCCGGCTTCCATCAGCTGAACTACGGCATGTTCGAACTGGCACGCGGCTACAAGGATCGCCAGATGGCGGCCTATTCGGAGCTGCAGCAGGCGGAGTTTGCCGCCGAAGCCAACGGATATACTGCGACCAAACATCAGCGCGAAGTCGGCACCGGCTATTTCGATGCCGTGTCGCTGGCGATTTCGGGCGGCCAATCGTCGACGACGGCGATGGGCGAATCCACAGAGCATGACCAGTTCCGCCCGGCGGCGGAGTAGTACACGCACCCTCCCCTTGAGGGGGAGGGTCGGCACGAAGTGCCGGGGTGGGGTGACCTTCGCGAGACGCAACGGATCACCCCCACCCGCAGCTTTGCTGCGACCTCCCGCCCTCAAGGGGGAGGTCATTCAACAACCCCCAATACAAGAGGAGAAATACCATGACCCCGCAGACCCGAGTCAAAGAACGCGCAGAAGAACAGTCGTCGGCCATGAGCACCGATCAGCAGGCGATGATCCGCATGCTGGCCAATGACCTGCATCGCCTGAACCATTCGATCATGAAGGCCGGCGATGCCGGCGTGTCCGTCGAGCTGGTCCGCTCCGCCCGCCACCATGGTGGCGACGGCAACTGGGGCGACCTCTTGATCCCAGTCATCGTGACCCAGGGCGCCCACGCCGCCTGATCAGAACACCGTCTACCGTCCGGCCCTGACCTCCGGAACGGCTGCCCGCACAAGGATCACCTCGGGGGAGGAGCGACGGTCGTTGTGCGGGCTTTTTCTTCAGAGCCGGCGCCAGTTCACGCGCGGTTGGCGCGATGTCCGGCAAAAAGCTCGGAATGCGAGCGCAGCAGTTTTGTCATGCGGTCGACCACCGTGCGGATCTCCGGGCGATGGCGGTCGTCGTTGTTCATCACGATCCACTGGCGGTGGCGCAGGTCGACGATCTCCCCGCCCGCCCTCTGCAGCCGCGGCTCCAGATCGCCGACAAAACAGGGCAGCACCGCAATGCCCGCACCCGCCAGCGCCAGATCCCTGAGCGAGCGCGGACGGTTGACGGTGGCAACGATCCGTTCCGCCACCTGCTCATGCGGCCAGCGCAGATAGGCGGAAATGGCGTTGTCCCGATCGACGGCCAGCCAGCGCTCCGGCCCCGCATCGACGGTGTTACGGGCCCGGAAGGGCGCATAGGCCACCTCCCCGACCAGCGAGGTGGCGAGGTTGCGTTCATCCGGCTCGAAAGCGCGCATGCCGATATCGCTTTCCCGATGAGCGAGACTGGCGCGCTGTTCGCCGATGAAGAGATCGATACGGAAGGTATCGCGTTCCTGGCGAATGGCCGGGAAGTTTTCCGCCAGCAGCCAGCCGTTCCAAGTGCCGACCGCAATCCGCACCAGGGCATCGGACGCTGTTCCGCGTCGCCAGATATCGATCTTGCGCGAGGCGGATTCCAGTTCACCCAGATGATCGAGCAGGGCCTTGCCGTCGCCGGTCAGCGTGTAGCCGGTCTGGCTTCGGTGAAACAGCGGTCGGCCCAGATCCTCCTCCAGCACCAGCATGCGACGACCGATGGTGGCGGGGCTCAATCCGCTGACGGAAGCCGCACCCGTCAGGCCTCCCAGGCGGGCGACTTGCAAAAAGAGCTGATAGGAATTCCACGCTATGTTTTTCATGGATGAAACACATAGCGCATTATCTCGTGTTTATGGAGCTAAATTTGCCGAATAGATAGGGTGATGGATTGAACGAGAGGAGATCCGTCATGGTGGAGATCTATGCGGCAATGGCTGTCGAGCTGATGCGGGAGCGGCATGCCGTTAGCCCGCGCCTGCGCGAAGAGGAATTCTACCGAGCATACCGGGAAAGCTGGTGGGAGCGACTGAAGAGGACGTGGACCGCCAAGAGGCAGAACCAGACAGACGAACCACCGCAGACCGAGTGTGGCTGGTCCCGTGGCGAGCAGCCGGCCGAATGAAGCGGTCGGCATCTTTGGTCATCTACCGCTTACCTTATAGACAGGGATGGTCTCCGCGCCGGCAAGGCTGACGCGGAGACGATTACAAGGCTCAGACGCTGACGCGCCGGCCTTCCTTGTCGGCAGACTTCCGGTCGGCGCCGTGCTTTTCGATGATCGCCTTGGCATCCTCGACCGAGATACGATGCTTCTTGGCAAAAGCGATCGGCTCGTAGGGCTTTGCTTCAGCGCCTGTGTTTTTATCGGACATGAAAGTCTCCGTTCGTGCGGGTTCCGGCGGGGCGCCGAAGCCTGTGGAATTCGTGTTGGCTGGTAAGGATTGGGTCGGCCAAATCTGCCCGCGATCAGTTCGCAGGCGGCCGCCTCGACGTGTTCTCTATGTGGGAAGAGGCTGCGTCTTTACAAGGATGCGGTTCGGACTGGCGCATCTGCATGCCTGTCCGCACATGACATCCACCATGCGGCACCTGCAATAGAAGGCGTCGCGTGAAGAGGGTCTTCAATATTTCTTCTTGCGCACAGTCTTGTTGCCGCGCGGTCCCGACGTGACGGGCGTGCGGCTGCGGCTTTCCTCCAGGAGGCCGCGCCAGCGTCCCACACGATCGGCATCGAGCGTGCCCATCGTGACCGCCGCCTGGACGGCGCAGCCCGGTTCGTGGACATGGGTGCAATCGCGAAAGCGGCATTGTTCCGCAAGATCGGTAATATCACTGAACAAGGCTTCGATACCGTCGGCGATGTCACTGACATAGAGGGTGCGGATGCCCGGCGTATCAACGACCCAGCCGCCGCCGGCAATCGCATGCAGCGAGCGCGCCGTCGTGGTGTGGCGTCCCTGCGCATCATATTCGCGGATACCGCCGGTTTTCTGCAGGCTGTCGGATCCGGCGAGCGTGTTGACCAGCGTCGACTTGCCAACGCCGGAAGAGCCGACCAGCGCAACCGTCTGGCCTGCGCCGCACCAGGGTTTCAACGCTGCTATCGCATCAGCCGATTTGGCATTGAGGACCACGACCGACAGATCGCGCTGCAAGGCCCTGGCCTGCTGCGCATAGGTGTCGGCGTCGGCGACGGTGTCGGCCTTGGTCAGCACGATCACCGGCACTGTTCCCGCCTGATGGGCCATGATCAGATAACGCTCCAGCCGGGCCGGGTTGAAGTCGGCGTTGCAGGACGTGGCAATGAACAGCGTATCGACATTGGCGGCTGCCAATTGCTGGCCATGCTTGAGTTCGGTACGCCGCTGCAAGACTGTCTTGCGGTCGAGGCGGCGAACCAGCATCTGCGTGAAGGGATCGGCCAGAACCCAGTCGCCCACGGCGAAGTCTGCGGTGTTGACGTTCGATCCAATCTCAAGCTCCACCGGGCCATGGGCATTGATCGCCTCGAGGCGTGCACGATGAACGGAAGAAATGCGCCGGGGCGCCAGATCCATTTCGTCCGACATGACCTGCGTGCTGAAAAAATCAGACCAGCCCAGCAGCTCCAGCGATGATGGATTGTTCGAACCAGTCACAGTCTGCGCATCATTCATAGCTCATCCCGATGTTTTGGCGCGGTCTTGCCCGCCAGCAATCAAGATAGGCCTAACGGCGATCCGATGGATTGCAACAAAAAAAGGCCAGGCAATCAGCCTGACCTCCCTGGGTAAACTTGCTTTCGACAGTGCCGGTACATCCGCGGTCAAAGGAAAGCAGTTTCCGATTATACAGCCTGCAGGTTGCAAGCAGACATCTTGCCCGACTTCTTGTCGCGCTCGAGGTCGAAGCCGATCTTCTGGCCTTCGACGATTTCGCGCATTCCGGCGCGCTCGACGGCAGAGATATGAACGAACGCGTCAGCGTCGCCATTGTCAGGCTGGATAAAGCCGAAGCCCTTGGTGGAATTAAACCATTTTACTGTGCCGGT
>ERZ1034379.200-NODE-200-length-13674-cov-5.097144_pt1 | contig 13674 bp, 10 predicted proteins | sample MGYA00520614_ERZ1034379 | MGnify/ENA primary metagenome ERZ1034379 (study PRJEB33736, sample SAMEA104288465) | Azolla filiculoides | biome: Urban; feature: water surface; material: ditch water | place: Netherlands | collected 2014 ... | reverse complement strand
GTCCGATAGACCAGCCGTTCCTGATGCCGATCGAAGACGTGTTCTCGATCTCGGGCCGTGGTACGGTTGTGACGGGTCGCGTTGAGCGCGGTATCGTCAAGGTTGGTGAAGAAGTTGAAATCGTCGGCATCCGTGCAACGTCGAAGACGACTGTTACGGGCGTTGAAATGTTCCGCAAGCTTCTCGACCAGGGCCAGGCCGGCGACAACATCGGCGCTCTGATCCGCGGTGTGAACCGTGACGGCGTTGAGCGTGGCCAGATCCTTTGCAAGCCTGGTTCTGTGAAGCCGCACAAGAAGTTCAAGGCCGAAGCCTACATTCTGACGAAGGAAGAAGGCGGCCGGCATACGCCGTTCTTCACGAACTACCGTCCGCAGTTCTACTTCCGCACGACGGACGTGACTGGCATCGTGACGCTTCCGGAAGGCACGGAAATGGTTATGCCTGGCGACAACGTGACCGTTGACGTCGAGCTGATCGTTCCGATCGCGATGGAAGAAAAGCTGCGCTTCGCTATCCGCGAAGGCGGCCGTACCGTCGGCGCCGGCATCGTAGCCTCCATCGTCGAGTAATTTGGTACCCGCAAGGGACTGATCGAAACCCCGCTGGCGACAGCGGGGTTTTTTGCTGTCTGCGATCAAGGGGGCATGGCCAAAAAGCAAAACCCGCCGGAAACCGGCGGGTTTGCACTGTTTCAGTTTGGCGTCGTACAGACGGGCAGGGCGGAAGCCTTCCTCAGTTCACGGTGATATCCAGATAATCGCCGTCGTCACTTTGATAGACCTTCACGTTGATCATGCAGTCACCACGCAGCAAGCGTCGGCGCGCTTCGCGAGTGATACTGCCGTCGCGGATCATCCGTTCGGCCTTCGCGCGGTTGGCGACGGATGAGAAGAACTGGTCTGCTTCATCGCCATCCTGACGGATGCCATATTTGTAGTAGTTGGCGCGATCCTGGCGGATGATCTGCCATGGCTCGTTCAGGCGTTCCCCATTGGAGTTATAGAGATCGTCATTGGCGATATAGGCGTTGTATTCGTCGACGAGGTCATCAGCCTTGGCGATGCCGGCAGAGCCTGCCAGCAGCAGGCCAATCGCAGCTGCGCCCATGAACTTCCGGAGCATTTCAATCCCCCAATTGGTTGTGCAACGCCTTGAGCTTATCCGACTTCTCGGAAAGGCGCGAGAGAGATGCGGCATTTGATAAATTTTGCCCTTGTCAGGGTGAACCGCGGGGGTAGTGTGTGCGTTACCCACCATAGCTAAGACCACCCCAACACTGTCCTGTTCTTGCGGGAGGAGACCCCATGAAAAAGCGAATTCTGTTCACCGGTGGCTCCGGCAAGGCCGGCCGCCACGTTATTCCGTGGCTGTTGGCCAAAGGCTATGAAATTCACAATATCGACCTGACGCCGCTGGATTATCCGGGTGTCACGAACCTGATCGTCGACATCACGGATTCGGGGCAGGTTTTCAACGCGCTCAGCATGCACCGCGACTTTCCGGATCTTGAAGCGGGCAGGGGCGTGCAGCCCTTTGATGCAGTCGTGCATTTCGCGGCAATCCCCCGCATCCTCATCAAGCCTGACAACGAGACCTTCCGGGTCAACGTGATGGGCACGTATAATGTGATTGAAGCCGCCGTGAAGCTCGGCATCCGCAAGGTTATCGTCGCCTCAAGCGAGACAACATTCGGCATCTGTTTTGCAGAAGGCGAGCGCATGCCGCACTATCTGCCCTTTGATGAAGAGTATGATGTCGATCCCATGGACAGCTACGGCCTGTCGAAGGTCGTCAACGAAAAGACGGCCCGCGCCTTCGCGGAAAGAACCGGCGCTGACGTCTATGCACTGCGCATAGGCAATGTGATCGAGCCACAGGAATATGAGCGCTTTCCGGGTTTTGTCGCAAATCCGGAGATCCGCATCCGCAACGCCTGGTGCTACATTGATGCGCGGGATCTCGCACAGATCGTCCACCTCTGCGTCGAGAAGGATGGACTTGGCTATCAGGTCTTCAACGCGACCAATGATACCCTGACGACGGATCTGACGCCGCAGCAGCTTGCTGATCGTTTCTTCCCTGGAGTCAAGTTCAAGCGCGAAATGGGCCCGAAGGAGGGCCTCATCTCCAATCGCAAGATCCGCGAAGTCCTCGGCTTCAAGGAAGAGCACGACTGGCGTAAATACGTCTGATTTCATCAGGCGGATAAATCAGAGCGAAAGGTCGATGGGGCGTCTGCCCGCGTTGGCCTTTATTATTTTGCCTGCGCGTGGGCCGCGTCCACAAGGGCGATCAGATCGCTCAAAAGGTGACCATTGATCCTGAGGCCAACGATCTCTGCGTCCGTTATCTCCACGTGCCGCAGGTTGACGCCCGAGAATCGCGAGTGCGAGAAATCGACATCTATGACAGCGGCGCGCTTCAGGTCCACATGCTGGAGTGTCGCGCCTGACATCGCCACATCCCGAAATGTCGCGTCACACGCGCTCGCATTGCTGATGGAAAGCTTGTCGAGGTTCACGTTGCTGAAGCGGGAACTTTCGAGATCGACGTCATCAAACTCCGACTGGGCAATCATCTGGTCGCGAAACTGTACCATGGCCGTCCTCCTATGCGCGGCAGGGATCATTCAAGATGCAAGGATCGCGCAAATCACCTCTCCGGATCATATCACCAAAGGGTGACCTGCGGGATAGCGAACGAACTGAAGAAAATCGGAGAATTGCGCCAAAGGTGCTTGTCATTCCCGCGCAAACTGAATATGTACCCCGTCGTTCGGGCGGGTCCAGGCCACGCACGCAACCTTGAAGGGGTATAGCTCAGTTGGTAGAGCGGCGGTCTCCAAAACCGCAGGTCGGGGGTTCGAGCCCCTCTGCCCCTGCCATTTTCCTGTCGGTGGAAACGCCTCGACGCACGGAGAAGGGCTAAACTTCACAGGTTGCCGGTTTGAAGTGCCCGGGTGAAAAGATTACACAAATGCAGGTGGCCTCTTGTTAAAAGGGGAATCGGCGTTTATGTAGGCTCATAACAGACACGCGGCGCGTGGGGCTGAGCAATCGGCTTTACGCGCCTTAATGGCGTAGGCATCAATGGCATCGAAGTTGAATCCATTCACGTTTCTGCAGCAGGTTCGCTCCGAGACGTTAAAAGTAACTTGGCCTTCCCAGCGCGAGACGGTGATCTCCACGCTGATGGTGTTTGCCATGGGTTTCTTCGCGGCTGCGTTCTTCTTTGGCGCGGACCAGCTTTTTGGCTTTCTCATCAGCCTCGTGCTGAACGTCGGCAAGTAAACGGGCGGATTTGAACATGGCATCGCGCTGGTACATCGTCCACGCATATTCGAACTTTGAAAAGAAGGTCGCCGAGGACATCGAGAACAAGGCTCGCCAGAAGGGCTTGAGCCACCTGTTTGAGAAGATTCTGGTGCCGACCGAGAAGGTTGTTGAAGTTCGCCGCGGCCGCAAGGTTGACAGCGAGCGCAAGTTTTTCCCGGGCTATGTTCTGGTGCGTGCAAACCTCACGGATGAGGCGTTCCATCTGATCAAGAACACGCCGAAGGTGACCGGGTTCCTTGGCTCCGACTCGAAGCCTGTTCCGATCCCGGACAGCGAAGCCGACCGCATCCTTAATCAGGTGCAGGATGGCGTCGAGCGTCCGAAGCCTTCGGTTTCGTTTGAAATCGGCGAACAGGTTCGCGTTTCCGACGGTCCGTTCGCGTCGTTCAACGGCACGGTTCAGGATGTCGATGAAGAGCGTTCGCGCCTCAAGGTCGAAGTATCCATTTTCGGCCGCGCAACGCCGGTCGAGCTGGAATACGGACAGGTCGAGAAGCTTTAAGTTTTGGCGGGCGGCTTGGCCGTTCGCTGATCACGCGTGGAAGGTGAGGGGCTTAGCCGGCTCCATTTGATGCCGTACCACGCAACCGCAGCCGCCGGGCATGTCCCGGCAAGACAGCCCCTCAAGGGGTGAGATTGAAAGGCAGAGAAATGGCTAAGAAAGTTGCAGGCCAGCTCAAGCTTCAGGTCAAGGCAGGATCGGCTAACCCGTCCCCGCCAATCGGCCCGGCGCTTGGTCAGCGTGGCATTAACATCATGGAATTCTGCAAGGCGTTCAACGCCGCGACGCAGGAAATGGAAAAGGGTATGCCGATCCCGGTCGTCATCACCTATTACCAGGACAAGTCCTTCACGTTTGCCATGAAGCAGCCGCCGGTTAGCTACTGGCTGAAGAAGGAAGCGAAGATCACTTCGGGTTCCAAGACCCCGGGCAAGGGCGCTACGGTCGGCAAGCTGACCAAGGCTCAGATCAAGACGATCGCCGAAGCCAAGATGAAGGATCTCAACGCTGCCGATATCGAAGGCGCAATGGCCATGATCGAGGGCTCCGCCCGCGCCATGGGCCTGGAAGTGGTGGCATAACATGGCAAAGCTCGCTAAGCGCACTCAGAAGACCCGCGAAGGGATCGACCCGAACAAGGCTTACGGTCTCACCGAGGCTGTTGACCTGGTCAAGGCTCGTGCCGTCGCCAAGTTCGACGAAACCATCGAAATCGCCATGAACCTCGGCGTTGACCCGCGTCACGCTGACCAGATGGTTCGCGGCGTGGTCAACCTGCCGAACGGCACTGGCCGTACGGTTCGCGTTGCCGTTTTCGCACGTGGCGCCAAGGCTGACGAAGCCAAGGCTGCTGGTGCAGACATCGTCGGCGCAGAAGACCTCGTTGAAATCGTCCAGGGTGGCAAGATCGAGTTCGATCGCTGCATCGCAACCCCGGACATGATGCCGCTCGTCGGCCGTCTCGGTAAGGTTCTCGGCCCGCGCGGCATGATGCCGAACCCGAAGGTTGGCACCGTGACGATGGACGTCAAGTCGGCTGTTGAAGCCTCCAAGGGCGGCGCTGTTGAGTTCCGCGTCGAAAAGGCCGGCATCATTCACGCCGGCGTTGGCAAGGCATCGTTCGACGCCAAGGCGCTTGAAGAAAACATCAAGGCATTTGCCGATGCTGTCATCAAGGCAAAGCCGGCAGGCGCCAAGGGCAATTACGTCAAGAAGGTTGCCCTGTCCTCGACCATGGGTCCGGGCGTCAAGGTTGAAATCGGCTCCGTAACGGCAGCCTGATTTTCAAGGTTTTGATCGCTGCCTCGCAGCGATCTTGAAAAGTTTCCGGCCTCACTGAGGGGCCGGAATTTTCAGGCGAAAGCCTGAAACTCCTGTCCGAGATTGCAGGTGGTTTGCCTTAATCACTTTGCCTGCATGAGACGGGTAAGAACGGATTTGCCGCCAATGGCGGAACGGTCCGGTTCGAACCTCGGTTACCTTGTGTTCCGGTTGTCCGGGCGCGAGGGGACAGGATCCTCGAGCGTTGCTCGCGGATCATAGTGATCCTCGAGTAGCAAAAGGTAACCGGCCGATTTCCCGTAATTGCGGGGACGGCCAACTGGAGATAGGCAGTGGAAAGAGCGGAAAAACGCGAATTCGTCACGGAGCTGAACGAAGTCTTCAATGCTTCGGGTTCAGTCGTCGTGGCCCACTACGCCGGTGTTACGGTTGCGCAAATGAACGACTTCCGTTCGAAGATGCGCGCAGCTGGCGGCACCGTCAAAGTCGCGAAGAACCGCCTGGCCAAGATTGCTCTTCAGGGTACGCCTTCGGAAAACATTTCGGATCTCTTCAAGGGGCAGACGCTGATCGCCTACTCGAATGATCCGATCGTAGCACCGAAGGTTGTCATGGATTTCGCCAAGGGCAACGACAAGCTCGTTATCCTCGGTGGTGCCATGGGCGCAACTGCGCTCAACGCGGACGCTGTAAAGTCGCTTGCGACTCTGCCGTCTCTCGATGAGCTGCGTGCAAAGCTGCTGGGTATGATCCAGACGCCTGCGACTCGTATCGCTGGTGTGGTTCAGGCTCCTGCAAGCCAGCTTGCTCGCGTGTTTGCTGCGTATGCCAAGAAGGACGAAGCCGCTTAAGGCGGTTTTTCGCTGCATTTAACCAAATCGTTCGAACCGAACACTAAGGAAGTAAGAAAATGGCTGATCTCGCTAAGATCGTAGAAGACCTTTCGGCTCTCACCGTCCTGGAAGCTGCTGAGCTTTCCAAGCTGCTCGAAGAAAAGTGGGGCGTTTCTGCCGCTGCTCCGGTAGCCGTTGCTGCCGTTGCTGCTGGTGGTGGCGCTGCTGCTGCTGCTGAAGAAGAAAAGACCGAATTCGACGTTATCCTCGTTGACGCTGGCGCCAACAAGATCAACGTCATCAAGGAAGTCCGCGCTATCACCGGCCTGGGCCTCAAGGAAGCCAAGGACCTCGTTGAAGGCGCTCCGAAGCCGGTCAAGGAAGCTGTTTCCAAGGGCGAAGCTGCTGACCTCAAGAAGAAGCTTGAAGAAGCTGGCGCCAAGGTTGACGTCAAGTAATCTTGCTGATTACCGGGAGGCGGTTCGCCGCCTCCCGTTCGTCTGATCGTGATTGAACTTTTTACCCAAAAGCCCACGCCGGGCTTTTGGGTAATGGGTTCTTCAAGAGGATGGTTCTGAAATGGAGTTTCCGGCAATCCGGCCGCAAGACTCCACGACAGAACGAGATTGAATGAATTCATATCGATGGAGCCACCTGGCCAGTGGTTGTCCGTCCGTTGCAGGCCCGGATGCATATATTGAAGGAGCGACGATGGCTCAGACCCTTTCGTTCAACGGTCGCAGGCGCGTACGCAAGTTTTTTGGTAAAATCCCCGAAGTCGCCGAAATGCCGAACCTCATCGAGGTTCAGAAGGCGTCTTATGATCAGTTTCTAATGGTTGAAGAACCCAAGGGCGGCCGCCCGGATGAGGGTCTTCAGGCCGTTTTCAAGTCGGTTTTCCCGATCACCGACTTTTCCGGCGCGTCCATGCTGGAGTTTGTATCCTACGAATTCGAGCCGCCGAAGTTCGACGTTGACGAATGCCGCCAGCGCGACCTGACCTATGCTGCACCGCTGAAGGTGACGCTGCGCCTCATCGTGTTCGATATTGACGAGGACACCGGCGCCAAGTCGATCAAGGACATCAAGGAACAGTCCGTCTACATGGGCGACATGCCGCTCATGACCGACAACGCGACGTTCATCGTCAACGGTACCGAGCGCGTTATCGTTTCGCAGATGCACCGCTCCCCGGGCGTGTTCTTCGACCACGACAAGGGCAAGTCGCACTCCTCCGGCAAACTGCTCTTCGCAGCACGCGTCATCCCGTATCGCGGTTCCTGGCTCGACATCGAATTCGACGCCAAGGACATCGTGCATGCACGTATCGACCGTCGCCGCAAGCTTCCGGTCTCCTCCCTGCTGATGGCACTCGGCATGGATGGCGAGGAAATCCTGTCGACCTTCTACAACAAGCTGGTTTATCAGCGTGATGGCAAGGGTTGGCGTATTCCGTTCCAGCCGGACGCTCTCAAGGGCTCCAAGACGACGACAGACCTCGTCGACGCCGACACCGGCGAAGTTGTCGTCGAAGCTGGCAAGAAGCTGACCCCGCGTCTGCTCCGCCAGCTGTCCGAAAAGGGCCTCAAGGCACTCAAGGCCTCCGACGAAGATCTCTACGGCGCATATCTGGCCGAAGACCTGGTCAACATGAAGACCGGTGAAATCTTCCTCGAAGCCGGCGACGAGCTTGACGAGAAGACGCTTCGCGTTGTTCTGGACGCCGGTTTCGACGAGATCCCGGTTCTCGACATCGACCACATCAATGTTGGCGCCTACATCCGCAACACGCTTTCGGCCGACAAGAACGAGTCGCGCCAGGATGCGCTGTTCGACATCTACCGCGTCATGCGTCCGGGTGAACCGCCGACCATGGAATCGGCTGAGGCCATGTTCCAGTCGCTGTTCTTCGACGCAGAGCGCTACGACCTTTCGGCCGTTGGCCGCGTGAAGATGAACATGCGTCTCGACCTCAGCGTCGACGACACGGTTCGCGTTCTGCGCAAGGACGATATCGTTGCCGTTGTGAAGATGCTTGTCGAACTCCGCGATGGCCGCGGCGAAATCGACGACATCGACAACCTCGGCAACCGTCGTGTCCGTTCGGTCGGCGAACTGATGGAAAACCAGTACCGTCTCGGTCTGCTCCGCATGGAGCGCGCGATCAAGGAACGTATGTCCTCGATCGAAATCGACACGGTCATGCCGCAGGACCTGATCAACGCGAAGCCGGCAGCTGCTGCCGTTCGCGAATTCTTCGGCTCCTCGCAGCTGTCGCAGTTCATGGACCAGGTGAACCCGCTTTCGGAAATCACCCACAAGCGCCGTCTCTCGGCACTTGGCCCGGGCGGTCTGACCCGCGAGCGCGCAGGCTTCGAAGTCCGCGACGTTCATCCGACCCACTACGGCCGTATCTGCCCGATCGAAACGCCGGAAGGCCCGAACATCGGTCTGATCAACTCGCTGGCAACCTTCGCACGCGTCAACAAGTACGGCTTCATTGAAAGCCCGTACCGCAAGATCGTTGACGGCAAGGTGACGAACGATGTGATCTACCTCTCCGCCATGGAAGAGGCCAAGTATTACGTTGCCCAGGCAAACGCCGTCCTCGACGAAAGCAATGCCTTCGTTGAAGAATTCGTTGTCTGCCGTCACGCCGGTGACGTTATGCTGGCCCCGCGCGACACCATCAACCTGATGGACGTTTCGCCGAAGCAGCTCGTTTCGGTCGCAGCCGCACTCATCCCGTTCCTGGAAAACGACGACGCCAACCGCGCTCTCATGGGCTCGAACATGCAGCGTCAGGCCGTTCCGCTTCTGCGTGCCGAAGCTCCGTTCGTGGGCACCGGCATGGAGCCGGTCGTGGCTCGCGACTCCGGCGCCGCTATCGCTGCCCGCCGTGGTGGTGTGGTCGACCAGGTTGACGCAACGCGTATCGTTATCCGCGCCACCGAAGATCTCGATCCGTCGAAGTCTGGTGTTGATATCTATCGCCTGCAGAAGTTCCAGCGTTCCAACCAGAACACCTGCGTCAACCAGCGCCCGCTGGTCAACGTCGGCGACGTTCTGAACAAGGGCGACATCATCGCGGACGGTCCGTCGACCGACCTCGGCGACCTGGCTCTCGGCCGCAACGCGCTCGTCGCGTTCATGCCCTGGAATGGCTACAACTACGAAGACTCGATCCTGCTCTCCGAGCGTATCGTGGCTGAAGACGTATTCACCTCCATCCACATCGAAGAATTCGAAGTGATGGCGCGTGACACCAAGCTTGGTCCGGAAGAAATCACGCGTGATATTCCTAACGTCTCCGAAGAGGCTCTGAAGAACCTCGACGAAGCCGGCATCGTGTATATCGGCGCTGAAGTTCAGCCGGGCGACATCCTCGTCGGCAAGATCACCCCCAAGGGCGAGAGCCCGATGACGCCGGAAGAAAAGCTTCTGCGCGCCATCTTTGGTGAAAAGGCCTCCGACGTTCGCGACACCTCCATGCGCATGCCTCCGGGCACGTTCGGTACGGTCGTCGAAGTTCGCGTCTTCAACCGTCACGGCGTCGAAAAGGACGAACGTGCGATGGCGATCGAGCGGGAAGAAATCGAGCGTCTCGCCAAGGACCGTGACGACGAACAGGCGATCCTCGACCGTAACGTCTACGGCCGCCTTCTCGGCATGCTCAAGGGTCACATGTCCGTTGCAGGCCCGAAGGGCTTCAAGAAGGGTGTTGAACTCTCCGAAGCCGTCATCACCGAATATCCCCGCTCGCAGTGGTGGATGTTCGCTGTCGAAGACGAAAAGGTGCAGGGCGAAATCGAAGCGCTCCGTGGCCAGTACGACGAATCCAAGTCGCGCCTTGAACAGCGCTTCATGGACAAGGTCGAAAAGGTCCAGCGCGGCGACGAAATGCCTCCGGGCGTCATGAAGATGGTCAAGGTCTTCGTCGCTGTGAAGCGCAAGATCCAGCCGGGCGACAAGATGGCCGGCCGTCACGGGAACAAGGGTGTCGTTTCGCGCATCCTGCCGATCGAAGACATGCCGTTCCTGGAAGACGGTACGCATGTTGACGTCGTGCTGAACCCGCTCGGCGTGCCGTCGCGCATGAACGTCGGTCAGATCCTTGAAACGCACCTTGGCTGGGCTTGCGCGGGCATGGGCAAGAAGATCGGCGCGATGCTGGAGGCCTACAAGGCCGGTGCAGACATCAAGCCGCTTCGCGACACCATCGACAGCGTTATCGGTACTGGTCCGAAGGGCGAGCCGATCAAGGACTACGACGACGAGTCGATCGTTCGTCTGGCCGAGCAGACCAAGCGTGGCGTCTCCATCGCAACGCCGGTCTTCGACGGTGCAGTTGAAGCCGACATCAACGTCATGCTGCAGCAGGCAGGTCTCAAGCAGACCGGTCAGTCGACGCTGTATGACGGTCGTACCGGCGAGCAGTTCGACCGTCAGGTGACTGTGGGCTACATCTACATGCTGAAGCTCAACCACCTTGTAGACGACAAGATCCATGCCCGTTCGATTGGTCCTTACTCGCTCGTGACCCAGCAGCCGCTGGGTGGCAAGGCGCAGTTCGGCGGTCAGCGCTTCGGGGAAATGGAAGTCTGGGCGCTCGAAGCTTACGGTGCTGCATACACCCTGCAGGAAATGCTCACCGTCAAGTCGGACGACGTGGCTGGCCGTACTAAGGTCTACGAAGCCATCGTTCGTGGCGACGATACGTTCGAGGCCGGTATTCCGGAATCGTTCAACGTTCTCGTCAAGGAAATGCGTTCGCTCGGTCTCTCGGTGGAACTCGAAAACACCAAGGTCGACCCGAACGCGGTTGCCGCGGACCAGCTGCCCGACGCAGCAGAATAAAATGTGGGCCACGCGCCGTCACTTGCGCGTGGCTTCTCCGAACCTGGCCGATGAGGCGGGCGAGGGGATTGTTGCCGCAATTGGCGGCTATCACGTTTTAATAGCAACCTTCCGGCTCCCGGGTATCAGCCGGACGAGGTTGCAGATGGGCCCCTGGCCCTAAAAGGAGACAGGCATGAACCAAGAGGTCATGAATCTTTTCAATCCGCAGGCACCTGCGCAGGTCTTCGATTCCATCCGGATTTCGATCGCGTCGCCTGAAAAAATCCTTTCCTGGTCTTACGGCGAGATCAAGAAGCCGGAAACCATCAACTATCGTACGTTCAAGCCTGAGCGTGACGGTCTCTTCTGCGCGCGCATCTTCGGGCCGATCAAGGACTACGAATGCCTTTGCGGCAAGTACAAGCGCATGAAGTACAAGGGCATCATCTGCGAAAAGTGCGGCGTTGAAGTCACGCTGTCGCGCGTTCGCCGCGAGCGCATGGGCCATATCGAGCTCGCTGCTCCGGTTGCCCACATCTGGTTCCTCAAGTCTCTGCCGAGCCGCATTTCCACGCTGCTCGACATGACGCTGAAGGATATCGAGCGCGTCCTGTACTTCGAAAACTACATCGTGACCGAGCCTGGCCTCACCTCGCTCAAGGAGCATCAGCTCCTGTCCGAAGAAGAGTACATGATCGCCGTCGACGAATTCGGCGAAGATCAGTTCACTGCGATGATCGGCGCCGAAGCCATCTACGATCTCCTGGCTTCGATGGAGCTGGAAAAGATCGCTGGCGACCTGCGCTCCGAGCTTGCCGACACGACGTCGGATCTCAAGCAGAAGAAGCTGATGAAGCGTCTCAAGATCGTCGAAAACTTCCTGGAGTCGGGCAACCGTCCGGAATGGATGATCATGAAGGTCGTTCCGGTGATCCCGCCGGATCTGCGTCCGCTGGTTCCGCTCGATGGTGGCCGTTTCGCAACGTCTGACCTGAACGATCTCTATCGTCGCGTCATCAACCGTAACAACCGTCTGAAGCGCCTGATCGAACTGCGCGCTCCGGGCATCATCATCCGCAACGAAAAGCGCATGCTGCAGGAATCTGTTGATGCGCTGTTCGACAACGGCCGTCGCGGCCGTGTCATCACCGGCGCCAACAAGCGTCCGCTGAAGTCGCTGTCCGACATGCTCAAGGGCAAGCAGGGCCGCTTCCGCCAGAACCTTCTCGGCAAGCGCGTCGACTATTCCGGCCGTTCGGTCATCGTGACCGGCCCGGAACTGAAGCTGCACCAATGCGGCCTGCCGAAGAAGATGGCGCTCGAACTCTTCAAGCCGTTCATCTACGCCCGCCTCGACGCCAAGGGTTATTCCTCGACCGTCAAGCAGGCCAAGAAGCTGGTTGAAAAGGAAAAGCCGGAAGTCTGGGATATCCTCGACGAAGTGATCCGCGAGCATCCGGTTCTCCTGAACCGTGCGCCGACGCTGCACCGCCTGGGCATCCAGGCCTTCGAACCCATGCTGGTCGAAGGCAAGGCCATCCAGCTGCATCCGCTCGTCTGCACGGCCTTCAACGCCGACTTCGACGGCGACCAGATGGCTGTTCACGTTCCGCTGTCGCTTGAAGCCCAGCTTGAAGCCCGCGTGCTGATGATGTCGACCAACAACATCCTGCACCCGGCAAACGGCGCGCCGATCATCGTTCCTTCGCAGGACATGGTTCTCGGCCTCTACTATTTGTCGATCTTGAACCAGAACGAGCCGGGCGAAGGCATGGCCTTCTCCGACCTCGGTGAACTGCATCACGCTCTGGAAAACAAGGTCGTCACGCTGCACACCAAGATCAAGGGCCGCTTCAAGACGGTTGACGCCGACGGCAAGCCGGTTTCCAAGATCTTCGAAACGACCCCGGGCCGTATGCTCATCGGCGAACTTCTGCCGAAGAACGTCAACGTTCCGTTCGACATCTGCAACCAGGAAATGACCAAGAAGAACATCTCCAAGATGATCGACTCGGTCTACCGTCACTGCGGCCAGAAGGACACGGTCATTTTCTGCGACCGCATCATGCAGCTCGGCTTTGCCCATGCCTGCCGCGCCGGCATTTCGTTCGGCAAGGACGACATGGTGATCCCGGATGCCAAGGCCAAGATCGTCGACGACACGGAATCGCTGGTCAAGGAATACGAGCAGCAGTACAACGACGGCCTGATCACTCAGGGCGAGAAGTACAACAAGGTTGTTGACGCCTGGGGCAAGGCAACCGAGAAGGTCGCCGAAGAGATGATGGCCCGCATTAAGGCTGTCGAATTCGACCCGGCAACCAACCGCCAGAAGCCGATGAACTCCATCTACATGATGAGCCACTCGGGTGCCCGCGGTTCACCGAACCAGATGCGTCAGCTCGGCGGCATGCGCGGCCTTATGGCCCGTCCGGACGGTTCGATCATCGAAACGCCGATCATTTCGAACTTCAAGGAAGGCCTGACCGTGAACGAGTACTTCAACTCGACGCACGGTGCCCGTAAGGGTCTCGCAGACACCGCCCTGAAGACGGCAAACTCCGGTTACCTGACGCGTCGTCTCGTTGACGTTGCTCAGGACTGCATCGTGAACCTCGTGGATTGCGGCACCGAAAATGGTCTGACCATGACGGCGATCGTTGACGCCGGTCAGGTTGTTGCTTCCATCGGTGCACGCGTTCTTGGCCGCACGGCTCTGGATGATATCGATCATCCGATTACCGGTGCGAACATCGTCAAGGCGGGCACGATGATCATGGAAGCCGACGTTGTCGAGATCGAAAAGGCTGGGATCCAGTCGATCCGCATCCGTTCTGCTCTGACCTGCGAAGTTCAGACGGGCGTTTGCTCGGTCTGCTAC